>Ga0182739_1000515_pt1 | contig 49076 bp, 46 predicted proteins | sample eDN5th30CBELigBY_FD_128873 | JGI IMG/M metagenome (GOLD analysis project Ga0182739, IMG submission 128873) | Enriched backyard soil microbial communities from Emeryville, California, USA - eDNA 5th pass 30_C BE-Lig BY (version 2) (version 2) | ecosystem: Environmental > Terrestrial > Soil >... | reverse complement strand
GCGGTGTGGCTGGCGGGGTCTGCCGCGTGCCGGCCGGCCCGGCCGGGAGGGGGGGGGGGGGGGGGCTTCGCTTAGATCGCTCCAGCGGTCAACTGACGATCGGCGCTCTGTACGCTCACGTCGCCAACCTTCTCCCACATCTTGGCGACGACCCACCACTGTTCGTCGACGAAGGCGAGGTTGAGGTAGTCCTGCATGATGCCCCCGAACATCTGCAGCTGCGGCTTCACGAAAGCCAGGGTCGGCGAAACCTGGTCGAACAAGAGGATGTCCTCTCGGCGTTTCTCGCCCAGCGCGGCCGGCGAGGTGCGGTTGCGGACGACTTCGCGATAGACGGCGAACGGTCGCACATTGAGTTCTCCGCTTTGGGCAGAGTAGAGCACGCATTCGGGATGGAACACTCGACCGAACAGTTCCATGTCCTGTGTGTGCAGCACTTCGAAGTAGTCCCGCATGAGTGCGCGGATTCTGGGTTCCGCCCGAGCGAAGTCCATCGGCATGCTCGGATTCAGGTGAGGTCGTCGACGGGGGCGCCGGCATTGGCACGAACCGACTCGATGCCGTCCAGCGCGCTCGCCTTGGCGTTGTAGGCCTCCGATGCGGCGACGATCTCTCCGTTGCTCGCCTTGAGCCGGAATCGATACTTCCCCGACGCGTCCTTGTAGAGCTCGAACTTTCCTGCCACCCTGTTCCCCTTGGTCTGCGGAGCCGTCGCGCGTTGCGACAGCTCCTCCATCAAAACGGGCAGATCTCTGCGGCGGCGGTCCGGTCGGGCCAATGTGGGTTCAGAATCGGCCAACCGCTATCGAGTGTGTTTAGGCTGGCTACGTGCTCAACACGATCGCGGTTCCTCTTGTCGATCAGCTTGCCGTGTTCGAGTTCGGGGTGATCTGCGAGGTCTTCGGCGGGCGGCGCAACGACCCCGACATTCCGGATTTCGACTTTCGCGTGTGCGGTGTTGAGGCTGGCGTACCGCTCACGACTGCAGCGGGACCTCAGATCACGCCGGTGTTCGACTTGTCGATCTTCGATGAAGCCGACCTGATCGCCGTGCCGGCGGCATCCATCCGCACGAACTACCCGCCCGAACTGCTCGCCGCCCTCGGCCGCGCGGACGCAGAGGGGAAGACGATTCTGAGCATCTGCTCCGGGGCGTTCATCCTCGGTGCGGCGGGACTACTGGACGGACGAGACTGCGCGACGCACTGGAAGTACATCGACGAGCTTCGCGCTCGGCACCCATCCGCTCGCGTGCACGAGGATGTGCTCTATGTCGAGGACGGCAATCTCGTCACCAGCGCCGGCACCGCGGCCGGCGTCGACGCGTCCCTTCACATCATCCGCAAGGAACTCGGAATGGTCGTCGCGAATACGCTCGCACGCCACATGGTCGTCGCACCGGTTCGTGAGGGAGATCAGCGGCAGTACATCGAACGGCCGGTACCTCGAGACTCGAAGGACGGCGTCGCACGCGTCCTCGAGCACATGACCGCCAATCTCGGCGACGACTTCTCGATCGCCGAGCTGGCTGACTATGCGCATATGTCGCGGCGCAGCTTCACCCGTCGCTTCGCCCAGGAGGCGGGCACCACGCCGATGAAGTGGCTGGCGAGCCAGAGATTGCTCGCCAGCCGGCACCTCCTTGAGACGACGACTCTCGACCTTGAATCGATCGCCCGCGACAGCGGGTTCGGCTCCGCTTCGATCATGCGCAAGCACTACAGGACCCAACTCGGGACCACTCCCACGCTCTATCGCCGCGACAGTCAGCGCACGCGACAGTCAGAATAGGCCAAAACGCTCTCGACGGGCCATTCGTCGGGCGCATCGCGCCATCCCTCGCAGAAACCGTGCGAGCGCCTTTCCGAACCGCCCATGATCTTCGGTGTGACCGGTATATCGGTCTCGACCGGGGGAGACATCGTGGGTGTGCCAAAGCGCCGAGTGGAACTGCAAGCGACTGCAGGCTCGCTTGGCGACGCCGTCTTCCACAGCGTCAGTACCGCAATCGTGGATGGGACGTTGAAGCCGGGGGAACACCTGCGTCCGACAGATCTCGAGCGGTGGCTCGGAGTATCGCGCACACCTATCCGCGATGCACTCTCACGGCTCACCGCCGTCGGATTGGTCGAGTCGCAGCCGGGCAGATACACCCGCGTCACACGGTTCGAGAGGGCGTTGGCCAAAGACAGCCGCGAGTACGCCGGCTTCCTCGGGGGAGCGGCCGTACGGCTGGCGGTCGCTCGGATGTCCGATGACCAGCTCGTCTTCTCGATGCGGCTGCTCGACAAGCTTGTGGCAGCCGAGGCGTCCGGCGACGACGATGCGGTCTTCACGGCGCATCGACAGTTCACCGAGCACGCCTGCGCGCAGACCGGCAATCGTCTGTTCTCGCACCTGGCGAGCGAGCTGGGCACACTGACGGAGCGGTCCCTGCGCAAAGAGCTGGACAGCACGAAGTCCGGATCGCAGCTTCGCTCGGCATATGCACGGTTGCGCGATGCGGTAGCCAACCGAGATCCGGAGTATGCCGAGTTCGCGTTCCGCGTCATCCATCGGCTGAGTGCGGAGTTCGACCTCGTCGAACCCCCCAGCGCTGCTGACGCCGATCAGCAGAGCCCGCATGAGACGACGTGGTCGTCCGGGGCAGGTGCCTCGTGATCGGCGAATCGACGGGAGGAGTCAGTCTGCAACTCCCACCAGCTACCGCCGCTCCGCTGGACATGGATCCCGCGCGCCGTGCGGACGTGCTCTTCCGAGTGCGGCGGAGTCCCGATCACCAGGTCAGCGCCTGGTGGTTTATCGGAGCGTTCCTCGGGACCTCAACGCTCGTCGTGCTTGCGCTCAGCTTCCTGCCGACGGACGCCTGAGCGCCACAAAACCCAACAGATGTGCGGTGCGACAACGCATCGCTCACTTCGGTCGCGCCCGCGTCCGAAGAAGTCCACCGAAGCACAGGAGATGTGACATGGGAATCGACGACCTCGTCAACAAGGGCAAGGAATTCCTCGAGCAGAACAAGGACAAGATCGGCGACGTGCTCAAGAGCGACCAGGCCGAGACCGTCAGCGACACGGTTCTCGACGCAGGCGCCGACTTCGTCAAGAAGTTCACACCTGACGAGCACGACGCCAAGGTCGACGGCGTGCGCGACAACCTCGACAAATCCGTAGGGACCGAGTAGTTCCTACGGGCGGTCCGGCGGCGCTGGGGAGTGCCGTCGGGCCGGTCGACAACACCACACGCACGGTGCGAAAAGACGACATGGAGAGCAGATTGTGAAGACGACCCCCAACGACGTCGACCCGGGCAGGACCACGACCATCCGGTCGCGCCGTCTCGGCCTGAGCATCCAGTCGAAGCTGCTGATCATGCTGCTCGTCACGAGTCTCCTCACGGCAGTCGTCGTGGGCGTGATCGGGTATCTGAACGGTCGTGACTCACTGCGCGACGCCGCTTTCGATCAGCTCACGACCATCAGAGAACTCCGCACGGAGGAGATTCAGCGGGACATTTCTTCGCTGCAGCGCGGAGTCCGTCTGGATTCTCGCAACGCGAGCGCGGTAGAGGGCGCAACCGCTCTCATCGATGGGTTCGCGCAATTGCAGAACTCCACGATCACCGCCGAACAAGAAGCTGCTCTTCTGGCCTTCTACACCGACGCGTTCGTTCCGGCCCTGGAGTCGCGATCCGGTTTGGACTTCGCGCCGGAGGCGTTCGTCCCGGCGACCCCCGCCGGCCGGTACCTGCAGTCCTACTACGTTGCCGACCGGCCTTGGGACGACTACGACACCGGTCTGGCGCTCTCGGACGCCGAAGACGGCAGCGCCTGGTCGGCTGCCAATGCCGAGTACGGCCCGTACTTCACGGGCCTCGTCGATGAGCTCGGATACGAAGACGTTCTTCTCCTCGACCGCGAAGGCAACGTGGCCTACTCGGCATACAAGAGCGTCGACCTGGGCGTGAACATGACCGAGGAGCCGTACACCGACTCGGCTCTGACGCTCGCCTTCCGGGAGGCGGTCCGCACGGGTTCTCTGAATGTGGTCGTGACGACCGATTTTGAGAGGTACCTGCCCTCGCTCAACGTTCCTACCGCCTGGGTCGTCTCTCCAATTGGTTCAGCTACTGACGTGATCGGCGCCCTCGCGGTGCAGATCCCGATCACCCAGATCAACTCGGTCATGACGGGAGACCGGAAGTGGGCAGACCAAGGTCTGGGCGAGACCGGCGAGGTCTACCTGGTGGGGGAGGACAAACTCATGCGCAGCGAGTCCCGACTGCTCGTCGAACATCCCGACACGTACGTCGAGACCGTTGTGCGCAACGGAACGCCGACCGCCACCGCTGAGCGGATCGTCGAGGTCGGTGGAACCGTGCAGCTCCAGCCGGTGGACTTTTTCGCGGCGGACAGGGCGCTCAAAGGACAGACCGGAACCGCGCTGGCGGCGGAGTACACGGATGCCAACAGTCTCGTGGCTTATGCGCCGCTCGAGATCGAGGGGCTCAACTGGGGGATCGTCGCCCATATCGACGAAGCGGAAGCGTTTGCTCCGGTGAACGAGTTCATGCGCAACATTCTGCTGTCGACTCTCGCCATTCTGCTCGTGGTGAGTCTGCTGTCTCTCGTTCTGGCACAGGTGTTCACACGCCCCGTCAAGCGGCTCGTGGACGCGGTGAGACGGGTATCCGGCGGAGATCTCGCGGTCCAGGTCCCGCAGGGTTCGCGCGATCCCGCCGCCAAACCGCTCCGTCTGCTCCGGAACTGGGTCATTCCCTTCGCCGCGCTGTTCGCGCTCCTCGCGTTCGCTGCACGCTCCGAAGCGGAGCAGGTGTGGCCGAGGGTCGTCGCCACCATCCTCGGCTTCCTCGTCATCCTTCTCCTGCTCAGCTCCTTCAACGTCGCCCTGTTCACCAACGCGAAGGACGGCTCGTGGCGCAAGCGGATCCCGGGCATCTTCATCGAGATCGCCCGCCTCATCCTGGTCGTCGTTGGCCTCGCATTCCTGTTCCAGTGGGTGTGGGGCGCGGACGTCGGCGGACTGATCGCGGCGCTGGGCGTCACCTCCATCGTCATCGGTCTCGCGCTGCAGAACGCGGTCGGCGGTGTCATCTCGGGTCTTCTGCTCCTCTTCGAACAGCCCTTCAAGATCGGCGACTGGCTGGACGTCGGCGGAGTGAGCGGTCGCGTGATCGAAGTCAACTGGCGCGCATGCCACATCGACACCGGGTCGGGCATCCAGATCGTGCCCAACTCCACCCTTTCCGGAGCGTCGTTCAAGAACCTCAGCCAGCCCGCAGGGGCCTTCAACATGACCACCACGGTCGCCTTCACCACCGACGACCCACCCCACGAAGTCGCGGAACTCCTCGTCGACATCGCCGACGCGCTGCCCATGCGCGTCGAAGGACAGCGCGCGACAGTCGTATACACCGGGGCAGGGAAGTACGCCGTCGAGATCCCCATCCAAGCCGCGTCTCTCGAAACTGCGGCGATCAGCACCTACCTGGCCTGGCTCTGGTACGCCGCACGACGCCGAGGGCTCGCCCTCGACGGCGACTCCACCGACCCGATCGCCGCCCCAGAACAACTCGCACAGTCGCTCCTGGTCGTCGGCCCGACCCTTCACGCGGGCGAACCCGAAAGGGAAGCGCTGCTCACGACCGCGCGGCTCGTGCGCTACGGGGCAGGAGAGATCATCCATCCCGCCGGCGTCGTACCTCGCCACATCCACTTCATCGTCAGCGGGCACGTCGACATCTCGGTCGAAGCATCCGGCGGAAGAGTCGACGTCACCACGAACGGCCCCGGGGACTACATCGGCCAGAGCGCACTCACCCGAGAACCGACGCTCACCGTTGCCACAGCAGCCGACGTCACGACACTCCTCGAGGTTCCCGTCACCACCATCGACGATCTCGTCAGAGCTCGCCCACTCCTCGCCAAAGAGATCGGACAGTCGCTCGAGCTGAAACGCAAACTCGCGAACGACGCACTCTCGGCAGTCGGCATGACTACCTTGCGCGTCCCGGAGAACGCCCATGCGGAATAGGCCGCGCGATGACGAGCCCGAAGCGGCCGAGACCCCGATCCCGTCCCGCTCGCCTCGCAAATCACGCGAGTACTCACACGAGCCGCAGCCGGGACCCTCCTTCGGAAGAGCGCTGTTCGGAACCCGATGGGACACGCTCACGCGCTGCATCCGGAATCCCGCGAAATGACGAAGTCCACCTCCCACCCCAGTAACCCCGGCCGTCGACCTCGGATCGGCGGCGGTCGGTTGATCTCATTGAAAGAGAGCGGCGTGTCTACATCGCAACCACTTGCACACCGGTTCACAGGCCTCCGGCCGATGCTGGGCCGTCGGATCGCAGTGCTCGGGACGCTCACTCTCGCCCTCGTCGGGCTGGTCGCGGTGCCGACTGCGGCCTACGCGGATCCCAACGGGAACATCGTGGTGGGGAGCGTGTCGATCGCGCCCGCCGACGTTCAGGCGACGGTCGGGGACACCCTCACGGTGTCGGGCGAGTGGGATGCGCGGGCGGCGGATCCGCAGGCGGGGGACGCGTTCACAATCGGGATGCCGCCAGAGTTCTCCTTCCCGCAGGCCGTCCCATTCCCACTGAGCGGAGTGGATCAGAACGGTGACCCGGTCGTGTGGGGCAACTGTCTCACCGACCCGGCGACGGGGACAGCCACGTGTGAGCTGACCGACGCGGTGACGGACACACCGGAACTCGTCCAGGGCACGTGGCAGTTCCAGGTCGAGGCGGTGCAGGCCACCAGTGAGCAGCAAGTCGTGTTCAACCTGAACGGCGAACCGGGAGCGGTGAATCTTCCCGGTGGCGGTGGAATCGATGACGGCATCGATCTGCCTGGCGAAGTGTCCAAGTCGGGGGTGATGAATCAGAACAACTGGTCGATGACCTGGACGGTAGATCTCCCGGGCGCGAACATGACCGGACAGGACACCGTCACCCTGCGCGACACCCTTGGCGCCGGGCACCAGCTGTGCAACCCCACCGGGCTGAAGGTCGAGACGGTCCGCGGCTCCACGATCGTCGACGTCACGAGTCTCGTCACGACCGCACCGACGGCAGGGGCCACGGAGTTCGACCTGGTGTTGACCGCTCCGGAGACGGGGTTCGACCCGAACGTCACCTACCGGGTGACGTATCAAACCTGCACCTCGGATGGGCAGATCGACCCGGAGGGCACCACCTACGACAACTCAGCGCAGATCGAGGGGTGGGGTACTGCCGGCGCCGGGGTCGGTCACGTTGAGAATCGACCATGGCAGATCGACCTGACCAAATCCGGCAACGTACTCGGCGGGGCGGATCGGAACGGGAAGATCGCCTGGACGGTCACCGTTCCTGGCGACCAGCTGCTCGACAAGGACGGGTTCACGTTCACCGAGACGCTCGGTTCCGGCCACGAACTGTGCACAGACACGATCAGCGGCATCCAGGTCACCGAACGATATGGGCCCAGCAACCAGTTGCAACGAAACATCACCGGAATGCTGACCACGACCACGGTCTCGTCGTCGACGCAGGGCTTCCAGGTCCAGTTCGACATCAACGACCCCGCTCTGGCTTTCCAGGCGTCCGACTACCGGTATGTGGTCACCTATACGACCTGTGTCACCTCGGACGATCTTCCTGAGGGGGGCACCGGGTACGCCAACAGCGTGGATGTCGACGGCGTTGTTGCCGGCACGCAGGCCACTGTTCCGGGCCGTGCGCAGGGCAAGTCGGGGCGGATCAATACATCGACGGTGACGATCGACGGCGTGCCGCACATGCCGCAGACGACGCTGGACTGGACGATCACCATCCCCGGTGAAATGATCGATGACGTCGACGACCTACTCACCTTGACCGACACGCTCTCCGCATCCCACACCGTCTGCGAACCGGGAGATCCGACCGGCGGGTTGGCGTCCCGCCTGCGGCTGAACGTGCAGGCGCGCGACCAGATCCAGAACGGCGGCCTTTCCACCGTCAACCTGACTGACGTCACAGACGTCTCGCTCGAGGACCGGGTCCTGACGTTCGAGATCGACGCGACCGATCTGCCGATCCCCACCGGGAGCAGCACCGGGTTCAGCCGCGAATATCAGTACGTCGTCACCTACACGACCTGCACGACCAGTGGCGGAATGGATGCACCGGGCACTGTCTACGGCAACACCGTGACCGGGTCGGGCATCAACTTCGCCACCTCCACCACCCAGAACAACAGCGGCAGCGGCACGGGGCAAGGCGTCACACGCGGGTCTGTGGCGATCGACAAGATCCTCGCCGACACCCCAGGCGCCACCCTGGTGCCCGACAACGCCGCGTTCACCGTCCACGTCACTGAGATCGACCCGACCGGTACAACCCAGCGGGAGTATGACCTGCAGGTGCCGCTCAACGGGGCACCCGTCAGCGGACTCAACGCCCGCGGCACCGGGTGGACCGTAGAACTCACCGAACCCACCTTTCCGACCATCCCCGGCGTCACCTTCGGCTCTCCCGAGTTCACCGCCGGACCAGGGGTGACCGTCAGCCCCGACGGGCAGACCGCAAACGCATCGATCAACCCCGGCGTCAACGTATCCGTGGCCCTCACCAACGAGGCACTCCTCGGCTCTATTAGCATCACCAAGGCCCTCGAAGGCGGCGCCGCAGACCTCGTCGACGAGGACCGGACCTACCAGGCCACTGCCACCATCGACACCACCGGACTCGGGGCGGCCGTCCCCCCGCAGCCAGACCGTGTCTTCGACATCACCATCGGCGAACCGGTAATCCTCGGGGACCTCCCCATCGGCGCGACCGTCACATTCACCGAGGAGCGGCCGGCGGACGACGACACCATGACGTGGGCTGCCCCCGTGATCACTCCCGCCAGCGTGCTCGTCACGGCCGCGCATGCGACAGAACCGGCCGCGGTGACGATCACGAACAGTGTGGAGCGAACCGTGGGGACCTTCACCCTGGTGAAGTCGGTGACCGGAGCGCAGGCGGACAACCCCGCCGTGCCCCACACCGTCACCGTCACCGCAACATGGATCCAAGACGGCACACCCGGCTCCACCGTGCTGACCGTGCCAACAGATGGCACACCGACCCCGCTGGGCGTGGACCTGCTGATCGGCACCGACGTGTTCCTCACCGAGACGCCTCTCAGCGACGAGTCAGGCATCGCATGGAGCGCGCCCGTGTGGTCTGGCAGCGGTGTATCGCTCGATGGCCAGTCCGCGATCGTCACCATCGGCCGCGACAACAGCGCGACCGTCGACCTCGAAAACCACGCAGCCACATCGACGGCCGGACTCAGTCTCATGAAGGGCGTCGGAGGAGAGGCCGCAGGCGAAGTGGATGCGTCGACCGAGTTCCCCGTCACAGCGACATGGACCGACGCCAACGGATTGGAGCAGTCACGTGCACTGACGATCAACGCTGAGGCGCCCACCTCTCTTGGAGAGGACCTACCCGCGGGCACCGTGGTCACGCTCACGGAGGACACACCCCCGATCATCGATACCGTCGTTTGGGGATCCATCTCCATTTCCGGCGACGGCGTCACCGATCGCGGTGATGGGTCAGCGCAGGTCGTCGTTTCAGATCAACAGAGCGACATCGCGCTGATAACGGTTGTGAACGAAGCGACCTGGGCCCCCGGCACCTTCTCGATCGCAAAGGAGGTGGAGGGTGTGCAGCTCGCCGACGCTGACGTCCCGGCCAGCGTCACCGTTGTCGCCGCATGGACAAATGCGGATGGTGCACGCCAAGAGGAGCTGACGGTCCCCACTGACGGAACAGCGGTGCAGTTTCCGGAGTCGCTAGCGTATGGCACGGAAGTGAGCTTGACGGAGATCACCCCAGCGGACAACCTACGGTTCACATGGGCGAGCGCAGAGTGGAGCGGCACCCGCGTAGCGCCTGTCGACGGCGGAGCTGTTGTCACCATCGGAGCTGCGGACACCGCCGCCGTGACCGTCGCGAATACCGCCGTGGCAAACCTCGCGGATGTCACGCTGACGAAGATCGTAAATGGTGACGGCGCGAACGCATCCGCGAGCACGACATTCCCTGTCACCATCGACTGGACAGACCTGCTCGGTGAGCCTCAAACCCGTGACGTGCTCCTGATCGCAGGTGAAACGATGACCGTCTCGGACCTTCCGGTCGGAACTCAGATACGCCTCGAGGAGCAGCCGGCGAACCTGGCTGACCGTGTTGTGTGGACAGGCGCGCGATGGTCCGCGGACAGCGGGAGCGTCACCATTGATGCCAATGGCGTGGGGGCCATCGCGATCGTCACTCTGACCGAAGACGAGGGCACTGCGGCGGCGCTGCTGCTCGAGAACGAACTCCGACTTGTGCCCTCGCTACCTGCAACCGGCGGCGACATTGGTGCCACATCGACACTCGTCACGATCGGGCTGGCGGTGATCGCGGCGGGTCTGATCCTCGTCGGGTCGCGCCGTCGACGGAGCGGGCGCTGAAGGTCTTGCACCCCCGACCGACCCATACCTTTCCCTCCCTCAACACACAAAGACAAGGAACGACATGACTGACCCGCGTCCCGAGCTCCCCGTGGAGCCGACCGAACTCGATCACACGCCACCAACGTCCCCCATGGGCCCATCCACATTGCAGACTCTGCTCGCTGAGTTCGCAGGGACATTCTTGCTCGTGCTCGGCGGTGTGGGTTCTGCCCTACTCGCAGCAAACTTCGGCGTCAGCGACAACGGAACCCCCCTCGGGATCGGCTTTGTCGGCGTATCGCTCGCATTCGGGCTCACTGTCGTCGCCGGCGCGTACGCCTTCGGACCGATCTCTGGGGGCCACTTCAACCCGGCGGTCACTCTTGGGCTTGCGTCCGCAGGAAGAATTCCCTGGTCCAAGACAGGTGGATACATCGTTGCTCAGATCGTCGGCGGAGTCATTGCCACGTCGGTGCTGGCACTGATCGGCTCCTCGGCCGATGGCTGGTTCACTGCTGCCGTAGAGGGGGGATTCGCCAGCAACGGCTTCGGGAACAGCTCGCCCGGAGGGTTCGGGATCGGCGGAGCTATCGGTGTTGAACTTCTCTTCACGGCGATCTTCGTTCTTGTGATCCTCGGGGTCACGCATCCGACCCGCGGCAACCCCGCCTTCGCTGGGCTTGTGATCGGCCTCACGTTGACACTGATTCATCTCGTCACGATCCCGGTCGATAACACGTCCGTGAACCCGGCGCGCTCAATTGCGACTGCCGTTTTCGGCGGTGGCGAATCGCTCTCACAGGTGTGGGTGTTCATTGTCTTCCCGATTGTCGGTGCGGTATTTGCGGGCTTCGCCTACCGCGCCCTGTTCGGTCGATCAGGAAAGTAGACCGCGTTCATGAGGCAAGGCCGGAGGGGTGGTACATCGGCCACCCCTCCTGCACCGCTGTTAGAGAGACCGATGCAACGTGCTTCGATTAACACCGTATCGGCGTGCGACTTCGGCCTTCGGGACGCCGCTAAGGATGAGCTCGCGTGCCTCGTCGAGTTGAGCGGGCGTGAGCTTTCGCGCTCGACCGCGGTATCGGCCCTCCGCCTTCGCGATCCTGATGCCCTCGGCCTGCCTTTCCCGTATGAGCGCGCGTTCGAACTCTGCGAATGCGGCCAACATGTGCAGCAGCAGCTGCGAAAGCGCGTCGTTCGTATCGGGGGAGTACGTCTGCCCCTCCTTAACGAACTGAACTGCCGCACCTTTGGTAGTGACCTCGTCGACGATGTCGCGCATGTCTCGCAGCGATCGTGCGAGGCGGTCCATCGACGCAACGCGCACAGTGTCCCCGTCGCGGATGTACTTGATGCACTCATTGAGGGCTGTGCGACGCTCTCGGCTGCCTCCGCTGGTCTTGTCAGAAAAGATCCGATCGACGTCGCCGATTGCTTCGAGTTGCCGGGCGAGATTCTGGTCGTCGCTACTGACGCGGACGTACCCGACGGTTTGTGTGCGTTGCGGCATCTCTAGCTGTTGTGTCTCGTGAGGTTGGTGGCGGTCGGCGGGTCGCCCGGGAATAGGTGAGGTCCTCCGGGTGGGATGTGAAACGACCAAGAATCGCATCCCCGCCCAAGGAGGACCTCGTGACCCACCGTAACGCCCCGCTGACGCCGGAGGGCCGCCGCCGCGCGTGCCTGGAAGTAGATCGTGGACGCCCGATCTGTCACGTCGCAGCCGAGTTCCGGATCGCGCGTCAGACGCTCGGGAAGTGGCATGCCCGTTGGGTCGCCGAAGGGGAGGTCGGGCTGGAGGACCGGTCCAGTCGGCCATGCTCGTCGCCACGGCAGACGCCGGTCGAGGTCGAGGATCTCATCGAGAAGCTTCGCCGGGAGCACAAGGTCGGCCCGGTGCAGCTGGCCGGGAAGCTCCGCGCGCATGGCCACGAGGTCCCGATCTCCACGATCCACCGGGTCCTCGCCCGTCGCGGGATCAACCGGCTCCGTGACATCGCCCCGGACGGCGAGGACCTGCGCGAACCGGTGCGCCGTTACGAGTGGGCGCGTCCGGGCGACATGGTCCACGTCGATGTGAAGAAGGTCGGCCGAATCCCCGACGGTGGGGGTTGGCGGGTCCACGGCCGTCGGCCGCGGCTGGATGACAAGTCTGATGAGACGAATCTGGCTCGAGGGGCCCGATTCCGTAGATTGACATGTTCGATGGGACGAATGACATGTCTAGTGAGACCGGGCAGCTTCGCGCTACTCGATCACCGACGCGTGTTCCAACACATTGACATAATGTGCATTATCGGAGACAGCACGATTCTCCAGAACAGCGGCCGAGAACTCGGACTCGAGGACGAACGCTGACAGCTGCGCCGTCGATAGCATCGGAGGATGCTCGATGCGCTCACCGGATTCGTCGTGGTGGGCGTCGCGATCCTCGTCGGGTGGATCATCGGACGCACGGATCTGCTCGGCGAACACGCCCGACCGGTACTGAGTCGCCTGATCTTCTTCGTCCTCGCGCCGTTCCTGCTCGTCGTGGTCCTTTCGCAGGCGGACGTGCGGATGCTCTTCTCCGCGCTCCTTCCCGTGTCGGCGATCGCCGCCGTGTGCGTCATGGTGATCTACGCCGTGCTGGCGCGCCTGCTCTGGCGACGCAATGTCGGCGAGACGCTCGTCGGCACGATGTCTGCGGGACTCGTGAACTCGAACAACATCGGTATCCCGTTGTCGCTGTACATCCTGGGCAGCGCCGCGTACCCGGCGCCGGTCATCCTCCTGCAGCTGCTCGTGTTCACGCCGATCACGATGACGTTGTTCGAATCGTTGGTTCAGGGCGGCACGGGGGCACGCGTCTTCGGCAAGGCGCTCCTGCGGACCGTGACCAATCCGATCGTCATCGGATCGGTCTTGGGCACGATCGTGTCGGTGTCCGGGATTGTTCTGCCGACCATCGTGCTCGCGCCGGCGGAGCTCATCGCCAACGCCTGCGTGCCGGTCCTCTTGATCAGCTACGGCATCTCCCTGCACGGTCAGCGCGTGCTCGGTGCTGCTGGGCGGCGCCGCGATGTCGTTCTCGCCTCCGCGCTCAAGCTCATTGCCATGCCGGTCATCGCGTGGGTGTTCGCGGACCTTGTGTTCGGCCTCTCGTCACAGGACGTTCTCATCGTCGTCGTGCTGGCGGCGCTGCCGACCGCGCAGAACGTTTTCAACTACTCGCAGCGCTACGGAATCGGCGAACCGATCTCTCGCGACACGGTCTTCTTGACGACGATCGGATGCTTGCCGGTCCTCCTCCTGGTGACCTTCCTCCTCGGGTGAGGTGACAAGGGAGCCGCGCACGACGCGGCCCGTGACGGCACAAACTCTGCGACACACCCCCACTACTCCCCTGCTCGACACCATCGCCCGCTAACCTGGGGTGGCCATCTCACAGGCAACTCCCAGGAAGGGCTGACCATGTCCACTGAAACTCCCGCCGGAAGCGCCGCCGTCAGCGGCATCCGGACCGCGCTCGGCCTGGGCGGCATTGTCGCGCTCATCGTCGGCATTCTGATTCTCGTCTGGCCCGGCAAGACCGCAATGGTCGTCGTCGCGATCATCGCCGTCTACGCGATCGTCGCGGGCCTGATCTATGCCGGTCTCGGCATCTTCTCGAAGGGCATGAGCGGCTGGGCTCGGGTCGGTCACCTGATCGGCGGGATCGTCTTCATCGTTGCCGGCATCATCGCCTTCGTAAACCTCCCCGCGGCGACCGGCTGGTTCGGTGTGTTCCTCGGCATCCTCGTCGGCATCATGTGGATCGTCGAGGGTGTCGTCTCGCTCACGAATCTCGGTGACGCGTCCTCCAAGGGCTGGACGATCTTCTTCGCCATCATCAGCATCATCGCGGGTATCGTGCTGCTGTTCTCGCCCCTGTGGGGTGCGGTCGTGCTGTGGTGGCTGCTGGGCATCTCGCTCGTCGTGCTCGGCATCATCCAGATCGTGCGTGCCTTCACGTTCAAGGGCGTCTGAGCGGACGCCCGCTCACACCGAGCCCCAGCGGAAGAACCCGGCACTCCAATACGGAGGCCGGGTTCTTTCGCATCTCGGCGACAAGCACGGAGGTTCAGTCCTGGACGGGCAGGTGGCGCGCCCACCAGTCGAGCACGGCCGCGAACCGCTCAACGCGGTGGCGTGGCTGCCCTGCGCGCGTCAGCTCGTGGTTCTCTCCTGGGAAGATGAGCATCTCCGCATCCACTCCCCCGCGCTTGAGTGCGCTGTAGTAGCGCGTCGCCTGCTCAAGTGGACACCGGTAGTCCTGTTCGGAGTGGATCACGAACGTCGGTGTGCGCACCTGGTCGACGACGGCCATCGGACTCTGCCGCGCCATATCGTCAGAGGCCACGCCGACGTACTCGTCACCGAAGAACGTGCCGATGTCACTCGTGCCCTGGAAGCTCACGGGATCGAGGAAGCCGCGTTCCACGATCGCGCCTGCGAACCGGTGATCGTGCGCGATCACCCAGGCAGTGAGATATCCGCCGTACGATCCGCCCATCACACCGACACGGGCGCCGTCGAGCCGCGTGTCGCGGGCCAGCACGCCATCAAGGAAGTCGATGACGTCTGTGAAGTCCACGGTCCCCATCGCACCCATGATCGCCCGGCCGTGCGCGCGACCGTATCCGGCAGACCCGCGCGGGTTCGCGTAGACGACGGCGTACCCGGCATCGACCAGCACCTGCGTCTCATCGAACAGGTGTATTCCGTACGAGGCATACGGTCCGCCGTGGATCTGAAGAATGACGGGGAACGGCCCGTCACCCGCAGGCGTGGCGACCCAGCCGTGCACCGGGTACCCGTCGCGAGCGGGGAGCTCGACCTCGTCCGGGACGACGATTCCCGCGGCCCGAGCCCCGTCCCCGAAGTGCGTCAGTCGCTCTCCCGTCACACATGCGAGTTCACCGAACGTCTGCGGAGTGGCGAGCGAGACGAGGACGTGGCCATCGTCGGATGCTGCGTGCCCGTTCACCTCGACATCCCCGTCGAGAATGGTGCGCACCGTGGCGCTGCGGTCCACGCGGAGCAGATGCACCCGCCCCCGCGTCCGATTCTGCACGAGGAAGTCCTCGCCGATCGGGGTGAGATGACTGCCGACCTCGCCCAGATCGATCACCTCGGGGTCGGTGAGACGCCGCAGCGCTCCCCCGTCCAGAACCCACAGCGCCGCGGCAGGTGCGACGAAGTCCGTGTCGCTGTCACCGAGTTCCGCCGCGATGAGGGCGATCGTGCCGTCGGCGGCGACCGCGACATCGAAGATCGACAGACGCGCGTCGAGACCGACGACCTCCCGCTCCCCCGAGCCGTCGACCGCCACGGCGACGAGCCGCTGGCGCAAATCGCGTCGCCGCGGTTCGATTTCGTCGGGAACCGTGAGGATCGCCCCGCCGTCGGCCGTGAACACCGCACCCGAGAAGGACCGCTCCCCCGACGTCAGTGCGACGGCGTCGTGCGGAACCGTTCGTCGCTTCGGAGCATCCGTACCGTCCTCCCGCAGTGCCGGAGCAGGCTCGTAGGCAGGCTCGGCGCCGAGATCCGGAGCATCCACGAGAAAGACGTGCGCGGGACGATCGCCGATGTAGCCGAGTCCGTTCGCGTGCCAACGGATGCCCGTGATGTGCCGCGGCGCCTCCGCCGCCCCCTCCATCCCCTCGATCGATCCGTATCGTCCGGGCTCGGGGACGGCCGCGGTGAACGCGAGCCGGGTGCCATCCGGTGCCCACGCGAACGACTGCACGCCGAGCGGCGCGTCGGTCACCTGGACGGGTTCTCCCCCGCCGGCCTCGACCACCCACACCTGGGGACGCTGCTTCGCGTCGCCCCGGAGGAAGGCGACGCGCGTGTCATCGGGCGAGAGGCGCGGTGCGGAGTCGGCGACGCCACGGGTGAGCGGACGACGCGTCGACCACCCCGTATCCGCGTCATGGGTGACACCGATGCGGTGGAGTTGTCCGACGTTCCGGTTCGCCTCCAGCGAGGGCCGGGAGGTCGCGAAGATCGCGAACGACCCATCCCGAGCCATGGTCGGCCGCCCGACGGCGACGAGCGTCTCGATATCGGTCGCACGCATCGTGGGTGCCTCCTACTCCGCGGCGAACCCGGACGTGTCGCCGACGAGTCGCGTGTTGTCGGCCGGCACCGGTTCGACAGCGGCGCGCGCGACCTCGGCAGCGAACTCGGAGACGTTGTACAGCTTGCCGGCCTGGTCGCGACGCGACGCAATCGCCCCGGGGTTCGCTCGCTCGAGCAGGGTCGCGGTGATCGTGCCCTCGATCATGTCACCGGAGACGACGACGAACTCGATGCCGCGATCGGCCAGAGCCGGGATCATCTCGCGCAGCGCGTCCTCGCCCGCGCGCTTGGACAGGGCGACCGGCTCGTATTCCGGCATCGTCGGGGTCGTGCGGATGAAGTGGGCCTGATGGCTCGTGACGAACACGACGCGCGATCCGGGTCCGAGCAGCGGCAGCGCCGACTCGAGGACGTTCACCTGCGCGTCGCGGTTGAGCTGGAGCGCGTAGTCCTCCGCCATGCCCGCCTCCATGCCGCCCGAGGCGTTCAGCACGAGGATGTCCAGCCCGCCGTAGGCACGCTCGACTTCGGCGAACATCGCCTGAACGGTCGCGGGTTCGGTCAGATCGGCTCCGATCACGAGGGCCCGCACACCGAGCTGCTCGAGCTCGCCGGCGAGCTTGTTCGCGCGCGGCGCCTTGTTCCGGAAGTTCACGACGACGTCGGCGCCGGCCTGCGCGAAGTACCGGACGGTGTCGGCTCCGATGCCGCGGGAAGAACCGGTCACGAGGGCGCGCTTGCCCGCGAGTGAGCCGGGGGCGAGAGGTGTCAGGGAATGGGTCACAACGATCTCCTGGGGGTGCGAAGGCTTCACCAGCCTATCGATCCGTCCTTGCGCGACCGACGGCGTGCCGCTGGTAGATTCGAAGAAAGGGAGGCGCATCGTGGAGCTCTTGCAGACCATCGAGCAGTTCGCCTGGATCGGCTGGATCGTGCTGATCCTCATCTTCTTCGCGGTCGAAGCGCTCACCCTCGACATGACGTTCCTGATGCTGGGGCTGGGCGGTGGCGCCGGGCTCGTGTCGGGGCTCCTCGGCGCCCCGCTGTGGCTTCAGATCGTGATCGCGGCGGTCGCTGCTGCGGTTCTGTTGCTGGCACTGCGTCCTCCACTGCTTCGCCGTCTTCACCGCGGCGAGGATACGACGCCGAGCAACATGGCTGCGCTGATCGGTCTCTCTGGGATCGTGCTGGCCACGGTGACTCCGCTGGGCGGCCAGGTCAAGCTCGCCAACGGCGACGTCTGGACGGCGCGCGCGGCTACGGCGGACGAACTGACCCCTGGCGTCGCCGTCGTCGTCGACCGCATCGAAGGTGCCACCGCCGTGGTCCGCCCCCGAACCGAGGAGGTCCTCTGATGGACGACGTTTCAGCGATCATCCCCGCCGTGATCGGGTGGACCCTGGCGATAGCCGTCGTCATCTTCGCCCTCGTCGTCATCGTGCGGTCGATCCGGATCATTCCGCAGGCCAGCGCGGGCATCGTTGAGCGGCTCGGCCGCTACCACAAGACCCTCACCCCGGGACTGAACCTCCTCGTGCCGTTCATCGACCGCCTGCGGCCCCTGATCGACATGCGCGAGCAGGTGGTGTCCTTCCCCCCACAGCCGGTGATCACCGAGGACAACCTCGTGGTCTCGATCGATACGGTCGTCTACTTCCAGGTCACGGATGCTCGCGCCGCGACCTACGAGATTGCGAACTACCTCGGTGCGGTCGAGCAGCTGACGACGACCACGCTGCGCAACGTGGTCGGCGGTCTCAACCTCGAAGAAGCGCTGACGAGTCGCGACGAGATCAACGGTCAACTGCGTGTCGTGCTCGATGAGGCCACCGGCAAGTGGGGCATTCGCGTGTCGCGCGTCGAGTTGAAGGCGATCGACCCGCCCCACTCGATCCAGGACTCGATGGAGAAGCAGATGCGCGCCGAGCGTGATCGTCGTGCGGTGATCCTGACGGCGGAGGGCACGAAGCAGTCCGCGATCCTCACGGCGGAAGGTCAGCGGCAGGCGGAGATCCTCAAGGCGGAGGGCGACAAGCAGGCCGCCGTGCTGCGCGCGCAGGGTGAGGCCGAAGCGATCCAGACGGTGTTCAACGCCATCCACCTCGGCCAGCCCGACGACAAGCTTCTCGCTTACCAGTACCTCCAGACTCTGCCGAAGATCGCGGAGAGCGCGTCGAGCAAGCTGTGGATCGTCCCGAGCGAGCTGACCGAGGCGCTCAAGGGCATCGGCGGCGCGTTCACTCCCGGCGCGTCGCCCGACGGTGGGACCCCGCGGCCGCATCCGTGACGCACCCGTGGTTCCAGGGCGCGGAGCCTCCGCGCGTCCTCGCTCATCGTGGCCTGGTGACCCCCGACGCAGACGCCCACGGCATCGCCGAGAACTCCTTCGCGGCGGTGGCGGCCGCGCACGCGGCGGGCGCGGAGTACGTCGAATCGGACTGCCACCTCACCCAAGACGGCGAGGTCGTGCTCTTCCACGACGATGACCTCATCCGTGTCATCGGCGACCCGCGGCGCATCGCCGATGTCGCGCTGTCCGAGCTGGAAGAGCTCATGTCCGAACGTGGCGGGCTCATCACGCTCGCGCAGGCGCTGGAGAGCTTCCCTGAGCTGCGTTTCAACCTCGACGCGAAGACGGCCGCGGTGGCCGAGCCCATGGGGCGTCTCATCGCATCGCACGCCGAGCGCGTGCTCGTGGCGAGCTTCTCGGACGACCGCCGCACGGCCGTGCTGGCGGCGGCCGCCGCGGCGCGGGCAGACCTGCTCCCCGCGACCTCCGCGGGAACTACGACGATCGCCCGGGTCCTCGGCGCGGTGGCGACGCGTTCGCAGGCGCTCGTGCGCCGTGCACTGCGGGGTGTGGATGCGCTGCAACTGCCCGAGCGTCGGGGTCGCCTCCGGCTGCTCACACCGCGCCTCATCGACGCCGCTCATCGCGAGGGCGTCGAAGTCCACGTCTGGACGGTCAACGACCCCGCCGACATGCGCCGACTCGTCGCCCTCGGTGTGGACGGTATCGTCACGGATCGCGCCGATCTCGCCCTCGATGCGCTCGGGCAGTGAGCCGAATCCCGCGAGGCCTGAGCATTCACTGTGAGTGGTGGGCGGATGCCCGGTTTTCGGATGATCCGCTCAGGCGATGCCGTTATACCGGAGGATGACCTGGCCGACGCACCCGTCGGATCCCACATAGACCGAGAACATCGGCACAGCGGAGGAGACCACACAATGGCAGACCGCAGCCTGCGCGGAATGCGACTCGGCGCCCTGAGCATGCAGAGCGAAGAGGGCGTCGTGTTCATGGAGCGCACCGAATACACCTATACCTGCACCGTGTGTGAGCGTGACACCACGGTCGTCTTCGCGGCCGACGCAGAGGCGCCCGAAGCCTGGGAGTGCCGCACGTGCGGCGCCGAGGCTGCCCTCGTCGTCAACGACAAGGCGGTCGTCATCGACCACAGCGACGACAAGACCCCTCGCACCCACTGGGACATGTTGCTCGAGCGCCGCACGCGGCCCGAGTTGGAGGAACTGCTCGAAGAGCGCCTGGCCTACCTGCGTGCCCGCCGCGGTGCCGGTGAGAACCCCGACGCCATGCTCCTCGGAGCCTGAGCACACGACCCCTCAAGGGAGCGCCGGATGCATCGAGCATCCGGCGCTCTTCTGTTCCCCGGGGCCGATCCCGTCGCCGCGCACAATTGCGGAGATCTGCACGTCTGCGGTCTCATCGCCGGCGTGTCGCACCGGAGTTGTGCAGATCTCCTGAGTTGTGCGGGTGCGTGTGACGCGACGTAGCCTGTGCCCTACGCACGCGCGCGGCGATGCCGACGACGACCAGCATGCCGAACCCGGCCCAGAGCGCGAGCGCGTTGACGACGGGGCCGAGCAGGACCGCCGGGGTGAGACCGGTGCGCAGGGGGACGTCGGTCAGCATCGCGCCGGGCTTCCCCTCCGGAAGTTCGTCGATCGTCATCCCGTCGGGGGCGATGACCTGGCTCGTGCCCACCGTCGAGATGTTCACGACCGAACGGCCGGTTTCGATCGCGCGCATCCGGGCGAAAGCGAGCTGCTGCAGGTTCTCGTCGGTGTCGCGGAAGTCCGCGTTGTTCGTCTGGAACATGTATACCTGGGCACCCTCCCGCGCACCCTCCCAGATCACGTCGTCGTAGAGGACGTCGAAGCAGATCGCCAGCCCGATCGGCGTGCCATCCACGTCGAACACGGGCGCGTTGGTGCCGGGGGTGTACTCGCGCTGGATGAGTCCGATGAGGTCGGGCACGATCGCCTCGAAGAACCACCGATCGGGCACGTACTCCCCCATCGGCACGGGCTTGCGTTTGTCGTGCACCTGCACGGGATTGTCCGCGCCGGGTTCCCAGAGCATCGACGTGTTGAAGACGTCCTCACCGCGCGTCGTCGCCGCGTTCACGATGAGCGGCGCGTCGATCGTCGCGGCGAGTCGGTCCAGCACACGGGCGGTGTCGGCGTTGTGGGTGGGGTCGCTGTCGATGCCGCCCTCCGGCCAGAGCAGGACGTCCATGTCCTCACCGAGCAGCGGCGCGGTGGCCTCCAGCTGCGCCTGCAGCACGGCGTTGCGGGCGCGGTCGTCGAAGTACCCCGACGGGCCGTTGCCCTGCACGCTGCCGACCCGCATCGAACCGGATGCTGTCGTCGCGAACTGCGGCGTCAGCATGAGCAGCGCGGCGAGCACCGCGGCGGGCACGTAGGCGCGAACGTCGCGGAGCCGGTGGAGACGGTACTGACGCGTGCGGAACAGCTCGATGACAGCGGCCGTGAAGGCGATCATCAGGAATGTGAGCCCGGTCACCCCGATCCAGGATGCGACGTGCGCGAGGGGGCTCTCCGACTGGCTCATGCCCATTCGACCCCACGGGAAGCCCGTGTACGGCCACGATCCCATGAACACCTCGCGGGCGGTCCAGATCCCGGCGATGAGCAGCGGCAACAGCGTCAGTCGAGCCCACACAGCCGGCAGCACGCGCGGTAGCCACCGGTAGCCGAGAGCTATCAGGATCGAGCCGAGGCCCCAGAACACCGTCTCGATCCCCGCGAGCCCGAACCACGGGATCGGCCCCAGGTAGCGCGTGATCCACACGATGTGCGTGAAGTAGAACGACGCCCCGAAGACGAGGCCGACCAGCAACGCCGACCAGGAGCCGCGCCCGATCAGGCCGACAAGGGCCAGGGCGATGCCCACGAATGCCAGCGGCCAGATGCCGACCGACGGGAACGCCAGGTCGAGGATCGGGCCGCCGACCGCGGCCGCGAGAGGAGCCGCCCAGAGGGGCAGCACGGGACGCCCGAGCCGGGCGCGCCGATCGACGTCGGACGGGGCGGGTTCGGGCACGGATTCCACCCTAGGTGGGAACTCTGAGCACTCGGTCGAAGGCGGCACGGTTACACGCCGCTGTCCGCGACCCTGCTCACACGCCGCTGTATGCGACGATGCCGCGGCGGACGGCGTCCAGCGCCTTGCGCGCGGTCGCCGCGACCGGTGCGTCCGCGACCATCGACAGTTGGTCGAGCAGGTCGATCGTCTGCTTCGCCCACCGAACGAAGTCCCCCGCCGCGAGGTCGGCTTCCTGCAGCACCCGATCCAGCGGCAGTCCCCGTGCCCACGACGAGAACGCCAGTGCGAGCCCCGTCGCGAGGGGTTCCGACCCGGGAAGGTGATGCTCGCGCTCCAGGTCGTCGAGGTGCGACCACAGATCGCCCGTGGCATCCAGGGCCGGGCGGAACGGGCCGCGCGGCAGTCGGTGCTCGCCCGTGTCGTCACGGCGCGGCTCGTACACGAGGCAGGAGGCGAGAGCGGCCAGCGACGGAGCATCCAGCCGCGTCCACAGCCCGCGGCGCAAGGACTCGGCGACCAGAAGATCGCGTTCGCCATAGATGCGGCGCATCGTCGCCCCCACGGGGGTGAGCACCATGCGCCCGTCGTCCTCCCGCACATAGTCCAGTGCCTCGAGCACGTCGATGACGCGGTCGAACTGACGGGCGACCGTCCCGGTGCGCTGGTCGATCTGTCCGCGCAGCTTGCGGATGCGGCGGTCCAGCTTCCAGTAACGCTCCGCCCAACGGGCGTGATTCTCCCGGTCGGGGCAGGTGTGTGCGGGGTGACGCTGCATGCGCGTGCGCAGCGACTGGATCTCCTGCTGCCGCTGACGGCGGATTCGCTCGGGTGCGGTGCGGTCGGCGCGGTTGAGCTTCTCCAGGTCGCTGAGGTCGCGTCGGATGCCCGAGTACTCTGCGAAGTCGCCCCGATCGCAGGTCATCGCCGTGGCGTAACCGGCGAGCGACTCCTCCATGTCCCGGACGTCACGGGCCAGGCCCACGACGGCGCGGTCGGCTTGGAACTGCGCGAACGACGACTCCAGGATCTCCCGTGCCCGCGCACGCCCGAACTGGTCGATCAGGTTCACCGCCATGTTGTACGTGGGGCGGAAGCTGGAGTGCAGGGGGTATGTACGGCGCGACGCGAGGGCGGCGACCTGCTGCGGATCCAGGCCCTCGGTCCACTGGATGACGGCGTGGCCTTCGACATCGATGCCGCGGCGACCCGCACGCCCCGTGAGCTGCGTGTACTCCCCCGACGTGATCGCGACACGCGCCTCGCCGTTGAACTTCTCGAGCTTCTCCAACACGACCGTCCGTGCGGGCATGTTGATTCCCAGGGCGAGCGTCTCGGTCGCGAACACCGCCTTGACGAGCTTCCGCTGGAAGAGGTCTTCGACGACCTCCTTGAAGGCCGGCAGCAGCCCCGCGTGATGCGCGGCGACTCCGCGTTCGAGGTTGTCGAGCCATTCCCAGTATCCGAGGACGGCGAGATCCTCGTCGGGCAGCGTGCGGGTCAGCTCCTGAGCGGTGGCTCGGATCTCCGCGCGCTCCTCCGCGTCCGTCAGTCGGATCCCGGCGCGGCGCACCTGCTGGACGGCGGCATCGCACCCGACCCGGCTGAAGATGAAGAAGATCGCCGGTAGCAGGCTGTTCCTCCGCAGCAGCTCGACGACGTCGGGACGATCGAGCCGTTCGATCCGCTGCATGTTCGCGGCCCGCACGGGGCGGCGACCGCCCTTCTGCGGGCGGTGTCGGCCCGCATCCGATCCGCGGGAACGCGACGCGTGCGCCTGGCGGTTGTTCTCGTACCGCGCGCCGCTGCCGCCCCGGATGCGCATGAGCTCCTGGTTGACCTGCGCCGTGGCGATGCCGGCGCGGTCGTCGAACAGCGGCAGCAGGTCACCGCGGACGAGCACGTGCTGTTCCAAGGGGACGGGTCTGATCTCGGAGACGATCACCTCGGTGTCGCCGCGCACGGTGTCGAGCCAGTCACCGAACTCCTCCGCGTTGGAGACGGTCGCCGACAGGGAGACGAGCTTGACGGCGGGCGGGAGGTGGATGATGACCTCCTCCCACACGGCGCCGCGGAACCGGTCGGCCAGGTAGTGCACCTCGTCCATCACGACGAAGCGGAGATCGCGCAACGCGGGCGAACCCGCGTACAGCATGTTGCGCAGGACCTCGGTGGTCATCACGACAATCCGCGCGTTGCCGTTGATGTTGACGTCGCCGGTGAGCAGGCCGACGTCGTCGGCGCCGTACACCTGCTGGAGCTCGCGGAACTTCTGGTTCGACAGCGCCTTCATGGGCGTCGTGTAGAACGCCTTGCCGTGCTCGGAGAGCATCGCCAGGTGCACCGCGAACTCGCCGACGATCGTCTTGCCGGCACCAGTGGGCGCCGCCACGAGCACGGAGCGGCCTTCCTCGAGCGCCCGGCATCCGGCGATCTGGAACGGGTCCAGGTCGAATCGCTGCGCGGCCGCGAAGGCTGTCGTGACGGGATGCCGCTGCGCTTCGCGGGCGGCCGCGTACTGGTCTGCGGGTGCGCTGTCGGTCATGCCGTCGGCTCGGGAAGATCGGCCGACAGCAGGTGCGCGTCACGTTTCCGTCGTCGACGGTCGAACAGGAGCGACACGGTGGCGGCGGCGAAGTAGAGGACGATCATGATGCCCATGAGCAGCAGCATCGAGGTCACATCGGCGGCCGGTGTCGCGAGGGCGGCGAACACGGCGGAGACGAGCACGGCGACACGCCATCCGCGCAGGATCGCCCGCCCGCTCATGACGCCGGCCACGTTGAGTGCGACGAGGAACACCGGCAGCACGAACGCACAGCCCAGGACGATGAAGAACTTGAAGACGAAGTCGTAGTAGGTGTCGTACGTGAGCAGGTTCGCGGCGCTGTCCGGGAAGAACGTGGACATCAGCTCGATGACGTGCGGGATGATGAAGAACCCCACGGCGCACCCGCCGAAGAAGAGGGGAATCGCCGCGCCCATGAACGACCACGTGTAGCGGATCTCCTTGCGCGTCAGCCCCGGCATGACGAACGCCCACAGTTGCCACAACCAGACCGGCGCCGAGGCCAGCAGACCGATCGCGAAGGCGATGCGCATGCGCAGGTCGAACCCGCTCGTGACCGTGTTGAAGTTGAGCGCCGTGAGAACGGTGCCTTCGACCTTCTCGTTGCGACGGGCCGCGATCTCCTCGATGGGAAGGTTGAGGAGGTGGATGATGGGGTCGGTCACGAAGAACGCCGCGATCATCCCGACCACAAGCGCAATGCCCGCGATGACGAGCCGCCGCCTCAGTTCGATGAGGTGGGCACCGAGCGACATCCGCCGATCGCGTCCGGGGTCTCCCCCGGCGACGGGCGGCGCATCGTGCGTCGTGGCCACCTACGACGTAGGGTCAGGGCGCCGCGCATCGGCGGCCTGTGGGGCCGCGTTCGTCGGTGACGCGGGAGCGGTCGAGGCGTCGTAGGGGGTGGATGCGGCAACCTGTGGGCCGCCCTCGGTCTGCTCACCCTGTTCGTCGTCCGCCTTCATCGCCTTCATCTCCCCCTTGAAGACGCGCGCCGACTGCCCGACGCTCTTGGCCAGAGCCGGCAGCTTCGCGGCGCCGAACAGCAGGAGGATGACGGCGAGGAGGATGAGCAGGTGCCATCCGTTGAGATTGCCGAGCATGGAAGTCTCCTCGTCCTATCAGAGAGCGATCCCCTCTAGTGTACCCCGGGGCTATGGAAGAGCCGGGAGCTCAGCGGTACTGCGCCAACCCCGCGGCGGCCCAATCCGCTGCGGCGCGGCGGGCACCGGCGGGTTCGAGGATCTCGATCGCGCCTCCACCGCGGGCGGCGAGGCGCTTGAGGCTGTGCGGGTCGACGACACGCACGGATGCGGTGCGCATGCTCTCCGCGGCTGACGTGTCGACGGGATCATCGCCGAGACGATCGTTCAGATAGTCGCCCAACAGCGGCGCATACGCGGGGGTGAAGCGGATGCGCGCGGTGAGATCGTCGTCGGAGGGCGCGAACAACTCCGGCACATCCTCCGTGCCGTGTCCGATCGGAATGTCCGTGAGTGTCAGATCTGACACGCGCTCGAGGTTGAACGTCCGCATCGCCTCGCGCAGGTGGCACCAGCCCTGCAGGTACCACTGTCCGTTCGCCACGAGCACCGTGACGGGATCGACCGTTCGGCGGGTGACCGGAGCATCCGGGGACTTGTAGGAGAACTCGACCGCGACGCCGCTGCGGACCGCCTCACCCACGGCGCCGCGCACTTCGTCGACGGGCCCCGGTGCGACGATGACCTCGGCGGGAACGGCCGACGCGCCACGGGAGAGCTTGGCGAGCAGTCCCGCGAACACGGTGCTGTCCCCCACACCGGGCATGGCCTGGGCGACCTGCAGCCCCGCGATGAGCGCGGCCGCTTCGCGGGCACTCAGCTTGGGTGCACGCTCGAGGGCGACGACGTTGGTGATGCGGATGATGTCGTGATGATCGAGCAGATCCCAGTCGATGTCGAACATGTCCTGCGGCATCTGCCAGTACCCGCCGTCGCCGGGCTTGCCGATGAGTGTCAGCTTCTCGACCATGCCGCGCATCTGATCGGGCGTCACGTCGAACTCGGCCGCGGCCTCGGCGAGCGACACTTCGTCCTTGCCGATCAGGTACGGGACGAGCAGCAGCAGGATGCTCGCGCGATCGGTGGCCAGGAGCGGCTTGCGGGCGTTCACGAGGCGGTCCCGTCGTGGCGAGCGGCGGCACGCTCGAGGCGGCGGACGACCTCGTCACGCAGCTCCGGGGGCGACACGACGCGCGCCTCCGGGCCGTAGGAGGCCAGCTCGTCGGCGAACACGTGCACATCCACGAACGGGACGTGGATCCCCTGCTCGGCGGGTGTGCTGCGCCGACCCAGCCGAAGAGCGGCCTCCGTGCCAGGATGCACCTCGATCAGGGCGATATTGCGCTGGGCATGCGCGTCGAGCCCTTGCCTGCCACGTTCGCCCGCTCCTTCGCGGAGTGCGGGGTCGAACCCCTCGGTCGTGACGACGACGTCGCCCACGATGCGGGACAGCAGGAAAGTCCGCTCCGCCTGCGCGTGACGGTCGATCCCGAACACATGCCAGCGCGCCTCGTACTCGATGAGCGCGAGCGGTTGGACGTGGCGGATGCGGGTGACGTCATCCCCCGGCTTGAGGTACGAGAATTCGACGGCAACGGCGTTCTCGATCGCGTCGCGCAGCACGGGGAATGCCGCTTCCCGCACCGTGATGCTCGGCGCGAATCCGAGAATGGGCTCATCGACGGCGTTGCCGAGCGCACGCAATTTGCGCAGCGCCGCACGGGCGTCGTCCGACATCGAACTGCGGCTCCAGACACCGCCCGCGAGCTGCAGCAACGCGAGCTCCGCGGCCGTGAACTCGATGTCGGCGGGCAGCTCGTACTCGGTCTTGGGGATCCGGTAGCGGGCCTCGCGCAGGTCATCCGGATCGGCATGGTCCCCGATCGTCTCGATCGGTGCGCCGAGCGCGCGCAGGCTCTCCTTGTCGCGCTCGAACATGCGCTCCAGCGCATCCGCCGACGAACCCGACTCCTTGCTCTCGCGGTAGCCGGAGACCGACGAAAGGATCGCCTGCTTCGTGAGTCCCTGCTCGGTCGCGACGAGGGCCACGACAAGGCTGAGCAGACGCTCCTCCGGGGTGATCTTGGCAGCCACCCGTTCAGTCTAGGGTCGCCGGATGCCGTCCCCTCGGAACGCCGACCGCTCGACGACGCGTCGGGCTACTCGGCTGCCTATTCGACGATGCCGAGGATGTCGATGACGAACACGAGCGTCGCGCCGCCCGGGATCGTCCCGCTGCCCTGGTCGCCGTACCCGAGCTCCGGCGGGATGATGGCGAGCACCTGCGAGCCGACCGGCGTGCCCTCGAGCGCCTGGGCGAAGCCGGGAACGACCTGATCGAGGGACAGACGCACGGGAGCCGAGTCCCACGAGCTGTCGAAGACTTCGCCGTCGGCCCACGTGACTCCCGTGTAGTGGACGACGACCGTCTCGCCCGCTTCGACGACGTCGCCGCGGCCCTTCTTCAGCACCTCGACGACGAGCTCCTCGGGAGCCTCGCTGCCGGGAACGATGATGCCGGGGCGACCGTCATCCGCCCGTACGACGGCAGGCAGACCGCGTCCGTCGACGAACTGGTCGTCGCCGTGTGCCTTCGCGAGGAACACCTGCTGGACGTCGGCGACCACGACGGCGGGCTCGCCCTCGTCGAGGGCCAGCGCGGACGCGAGCGACGGCTCGATGCTGTCGGCGGCGAGCACCGTGACGACGCGGGCGCCGGGACGTGCGCACTCGAGCGCGGCGGGCAGACCCGGCAGGACGCCCGCGAGCTGCGACAGCGGTGCGCCGACCGTCACGGAACCGGTGCCGCCATTGGGGTTACGCTGCTCACCGTCGGAGCCCTTGAAGAACGTGAGGTCCATCACGACGAGCTGGTTGTCGGAGGTGATCGGCGTCCCCTCGCCGGTCGTGACGTCGTCCCACACGGTCTCCGTCGCGCGGATCGGCGTGTACGCCTCCAGCCGCGGCGCGTCGCCGGTGACCTCGATCGTCTCGAACAGAGAACCGCCGGTCGAGGTCGGGCGCGGGCAGGCGGTCTCCGCCGGGGCGGAGGTCGAGCATCCCACGAGAGTGAGGGCGACCAGGCCTGCGGTCAGGACGGGAGCGAGGAGTCTGCGCACCGGAACAGCTTACGGCGTCTGCCCCGGGTCCCCCGTCGCGGTAGCGCCGGAGGTGTCCACGTCCGGCGTGCCCGAGCGTGCCGTGCGTGCCGCGGCGGCCTTCTGCGCCTCTCGCACGCGCTTGCGGAGGTTCTTATCGGTGATCTGGCGATCGCCCACGGCACCGGGTGTCCACAGCTCGACGTCCTTGTCGCCGTACGTCGGCGTCTTCGCTGCGCGGCGTTTGACGTCGGGGGGCACGGCACCGGGCGCGAGCCGCCGGGCCGAGATGAGGAAGCCGGTGTGCGCGACCATCCGATGATCGGGGCGCACGGCGAGTCCTTCGACGTGCCAACCGCGCACCATCGTCTCCGACGCGACGGGCTCTGTGAACAGCCCCGTCCCACGGAGGTACTCAGCGACGCGCGACAATTGGGTCGCCGTCGCGATGTAACAGAGCACGACGCCCCCGGGAACGAGCGCGTCGGCGACGGCGTCGATGCACTCCCACGGGGCGAGCATGTCGAGCACGACCCGATCCGCCGTGCCGGCGGGCACGTGCGCGGCGAGCTCGTCGACCAGGTCTCCGACGACGACCTCCCACGCATCCGGTTCTTCGCCGAGGAAGGTCGACACGTTCGCGCGCGCGACGTCGGCGAAGTCGGCGCGCCGCTCGAAGGAGACCAGGCGGCCGGAGGGACCGAGAGCACGCAGCAGCCACAGCGAGAGCGCGCCCGAGCCGACACCGGCCTCGATGACGGTCGCCCCGGGGAAGACATCCGCCTCGGCGAGGATCTGCGCCGCATCCTTCGGATACACGATCGCCGCGCCCCGGGGCATCGACATCACGAAGTCGCGCAGCAGCGGGCGCAGCGCGAGGTATTCGTGTCCCCCGCTGTTCTCGACGACGGAGCCGTCGGGAAGCCCCTCCAGCTGCGTGTGCTTGAGCACGCCATGGTGCGTGTGCAGTTCGCCCTCGGGCTTGAGCGTGATCGTGTGCAGCCGTCCCTTCGGACCCGTCAGTTGCACGCGGTCGCCCCAGCGGAACGCGCCGCTCGGGCGGGGGCCGGCCTCCGCGCTCATGCCGTGCCACCCGTCTTGATCGCACCGGTGCGGGCTGCGGCCCGCGCGCGATGCTCGACGAGGAGGTCGGCGAGAGCATCCGGTGTCACCCCGTCCAGGGTCGGCAGGATGCGATGGGCGCCGGTGCCCACGAGCGAGACCATGAGGGGGATGCCCAGGACTGCCCCGCCCGCCGCAACCGCCGAGCGGATCCCATTGGGTGAGTCCTCGATCGCGACCGTGTCGCGGATGTCGACGCCGAGCAGCTCCGCAGCCTTCAGATACGGGTCCGGGAACGGCTTGGGACGGTTGGCGTCGTCGCCGGTCACGACGACATCGAAGGCGTCGAAGTCGATCAGGTCGATGATGCGGTCGGCCATCCGGCGATACGACATCGTGACGAGCGCGGTCTTCACGCCCGCCTCCCGCAGGGCGCGCAGGAGCTCGCGCGCTCCGGGCCGGAACGGCACGCCCGACTCCGCGAGACTCGCGAGCACGCGGTCGGTGAGCAGCTCGACGATCGCCGGCGCGCTCATCCGCACACCCGCGCTCTGCAGCACGCGCGCCGAGTCCTCGAGGGCGAGACCCACGAGCTGGAGCGCCTTCTCGTGCGACCAGGTGCCCCCGAAGCTCTCCACGAGCGGTCCTTCGGCGGCCATCCAGTGCGGTTCGGTGTCGACGAGGGTGCCGTCCATGTCCCAGAGGACGGCGGCGGGAAGCGGATGACTCACCCGGCAAGCCTACTCAGCGGACGCTCGCTAGACTGTCGGGGAATCCCACACTCAGGCACGCTCACACAGTGCCGCACATATCGCGCAAGGAGACCCTCATGCCCGCTATCCCCGACAAGCCCGCCCTGGAAGGTCTCGAAGCCAAGTGGGATGCGGCGTGGACGAGCGCCGACACGTATCGGTTCGACCGTGCGCGCGCCGCCGAAGTGGGGCGTGCGGGTGTCTTCAGTGTCGACACACCCCCGCCGACCGCCTCAGGGTCGCTGCACATCGGCCACGTCTTCTCCTACACGCACACGGACGTCAAGGTGCGCTACGAGCGGATGCGCGGCAAGACCGTCTTCTATCCCATGGGCTGGGACGACAACGGACTGCCCACCGAGCGACGCGTGCAGAACTACTACGGCGTGCGCTGCGACCCGTCGCTGCCGTATGACCCGGACTTCACGCCGCCGTTCGAAGGCGGCGACAACAAGTCCAGCAAGGCCGCCGACCAGATGCCGATCAGCCGCCGCAACTTCATCGAGCTGTGCGAGCGACTGACCGTCGAGGACGAGAAGCACTTCGAGACGCTCTGGCGTTCGCTGGGACTCAGCGTCGACTGGACTCAGACGTACCGCACGATCTCGGACGAGACGATGCGCACCAGCCAGTTGGCATTCCTCCGCAATCTTGACCGTGGTGAGGCCTATCAGGCGATGGCGCCGACGCTGTGGGACATCGACTTCCGCTCCGCGATCGCTCAGGCCGAGCTCGAGGATCGCGAGCAGCCCGCCGCGTACCATCGTCTCGCGTTCCACCGCACCGACGGCGGCGGGGACATCCACATCGAGACGACCCGCCCCGAGCTGCTCGCGGCGTGTGTCGCGCTCGTGGCACATCCCGACGATGCGCGCTACCAGCCCTTCTTCGGGTCGACCGTCACGACGCCCGTCTTCGGCGTCGAGGTGCCCGTGCTCGCGCATCCGCTCGCCCAGCAGGACAAGGGCTCGGGCATCGCCATGATCTGCACCTTCGGTGACGTGACCGACATCGTCTGGTGGCGCGAGCTGGATCTGCCCAACCGCACGATTCTCGGCCAGGACGGTCGCGTGATCGCCGACGCGCCCGAGGTGATCGTCACGGATGCGGGCCGCGCAGCCTACGCGCGCCTTGCCGGCAAGACCGCGTTCAGCGCCAAGAAGGAGATCGTCGACATCCTGCGGGAGACCGGCGAACTGATCGGCGATCCGAAGCCCTTCACGCACGCCGTCAAATTCTTCGAAAAGGGCGACCGGCCGCTCGAGATCGTGTCGACGAGGCAGTGGTACCTGCGCAACGGCGCCCGCGACGAGTCCCTGCGCGACACGCTCATCGCGCTCGGCCAGCAGGTGCAGTGGCACCCCGACTTCATGCGCGTGCGCTACGAGAACTGGACGAACGGACTCACGGGCGACTGGCTCGTGAGCCGCCAGCGCTTCTTCGGTGTGCCGATCCCCGTCTGGTACGCCCTCGACGAGAACGGCGACCGCGACTACGGTCGGGTGCTCGTGCCCACGGCGGACCAGTTGCCGGTGGACCCCACGACGGATGTTCCGCCCGGCTACACCGCCGAGCAGCGCGGCATCGCCGGAGGATTCGCCGGGGAGAGCGACATCTTCGACACGTGGGCGACGTCCTCCCTCACGCCGCAGTTGGCCGGAGGCTGGGAACGCGATTCCGCCCTGTGGGAGCTCGTCTCACCGTTTGATCTGCGTCCGCAGGGCCAGGACATCATCCGCACCTGGTTGTTCTCGACGCTGCTGCGCAGCGCGCTCGAGGACAACCGGGCTCCGTGGGCGAACGCCGCGATCTCGGGCTTCATCGTCGACCCCGATCGCAAGAAGATGTCCAAGTCCAAGGGGAACGTCGTCACCCCCGCGGACATCCTCGTGCAGCACGGATCCGATGCGGTGCGCTACTGGGCGGCATCGAGCCGGCTCGGCACGGATGCCGCGTTCGACCCGCAGAACCCCACCCAGATCAAGATCGGGCGGCGCCTTGCGGTCAAGGTCCTGAACGCCGCGAAGTTCGTGCTCTCCTTCCCTGTTCCCGCCGATGCGGAGATCACGCACGCGATCGACGCGAGCATGCTCGCGACCCTCGATGACGTGGTGATCCAGGCGACGAAGGCTCTCGAGGCGTACGACCACGCGCGTGCGCTCGAAGTGACCGAGGCGTTCTTCTGGACGTTCTGCGACGACTACCTCGAGCTCGTCAAGGAGCGCGCGTACAACCAGACCGATGTCGGGCAGGCGTCGGCGGCGCTCGCGCTGCGCATCGCGCTGTCGACGCTGCTGCGCCTGCTCGCGCCCGTGCTGGCCTTCGCCGCCGAGGAGGCGTGGTCGTGGTTCAATGACGGTTCGGTGCACACCGCCGAGTGGCCGACGCCGCTCGAGGCGAACGGCGACCCGGGCGTGCTGAAGACCGTGAGCGAGGCGCTCATCGGCATCCGTCGGGCCAAGACCGAGGCGAAGGTGTCGCAGCGCACGCTCGTCGAAGCGATCACGATCGCCGCTCCCGCCGATGCCGTGACGGCGCTGCGGCTCGCCGAGGGCGACCTCAAGGCCGTCGGGCGGATCGAGGAGCTCGTCTTCGTGACCGGCGACGAGATCGCCGTCGTCGAGACGCGCCTCGCACCCCCGACGGAGGACTGACATGCAACTCGGAACACGCTGGACGGCGGGCGACGAACCGCCCTCGGCAGTCCCCGCATCCATTCGCCCCGCGATCGCCGAGGTCGAGCGCGAGCTCATGGTCACCGAGCCGCGCCCGCGGTGGACGCTCACTTTCCTCGAGCGTCGTCCTGTCGCCGAGCTGGACACGGGTGTGATCGTGACGCTCGCATCCGATGGGACCGCAGTCGTCCGGCACGACCCCGACGACGATTACGCGTAGACGCGGTCCGGCTCGGGGCGGATGCGCGGGTGCGGCGTCAGGGCGCAGTGTCAGGGCGCTGTGACGGCCGGCGCGTGCCGTGAGGCCGATTGGACGAGCTTGGCGCACACGAGCGTCACGACGAGGCAGATCACGCCCGCGATGAGATAAGGCAGGCGCAGGTCGAAGCGTGCGACCCAGCCCCCGAGCACGGTCGCGATCGGGAACACACCCCACGTGAGCATCCGGATGATCCCCAGCACGCGACCGAACAGGTGCGGAGGCACGATCTGCTGGCGCAGCGCCGCCCACGGCACGTTCCAGGTCGCAATCGCGAAGGCGACGACGGCGTAGGCGCCGACGGCGAGGACCACGTTCGGTGCGACGCCCAAGACCACGAGGAACGCGGCCGCGAGCAGGTTCGCGCCCCACATGACGGGTCCGCGTCCCCAGCGTTCGACGAGTCGGGATGCGACCAGCGAGCCGGCCAGTGCACCGAGTCCGATGCCGGCGGTCACGAACCCGATCGCCGCGGGCGCCACGCCCTGCTCGTCGAGGAAGTACAGGATCGTGGGTGCCTGCGCGAAGGAGAACGCGCTGCCGATGATGCACGTGAACACGACCATCGCCCGCAGGAAATGGTGGTTCCACAGGTACACGATCGCCTCGCGCGGCCCGACGCGTTCCGCAGGTGACTGCGGCGCAGCGTCTGGCTCGGCGGGATCGCGCAGCGATCGGGCGGCAGAGATCGGGAGCATGAGCGCGAGAGCGATCGGCACGAGGTAGCCGAGCGCCCCCAGCCACAGCGGCAGTGCGAGCGACACCGCGAACAGGATGCCCGCGATCGGCTGCGCAATGAAGCTGTCGATCGTGATCTGGGCTGCCTGGATGCGGCCGTTCGCGCGTTCGAGCTGCGGCCGCGTCACGACGCCGGGGATCACCGCGTTCGTCGCGTTGTCGAAGAGCGTCTCGCCGATCCCGAACACGAGCACGCCGACCAGCAGCCAGATGAGCGTGAGCTCGCCGGTGACGGTGAGTGCGGCGAGCCCGGTCGCGGTGAGGCCACGCAGCGCGTTCGCCCACGCCATGACGATGCGGCGGTCGAACCGATCGACGACGATCCCCGCCGGCAGTCCGAAGACGAGCCACGGCACGAAGGCGAGTGCGGCGATCAGCGAGATCGCGAGCGGATCGCGGGTCAGTGTCGTTGCGATGAGGGGTACCGCCGTGCGACCGAGTCCGTCCGCGAGGTTGCTGAATGCCGCGGCGGTCCAGAGGCGACCGAAGTCGCGGCCGAGCGGCGACCGCGTCGACGTTGTCGCCGTCACCGGCGTCAACGCGGCAACAGGCCGAGGGCGTGCGCGGCGGCGCGGTCGCGCTGACGTTCGACGGCCTCGTCCTGGGCGAGGTGCAGGCGCACGGTGGCGCGGTTCTCGCGTCGGTTTCTCATGAGTTGTCTCCTTCGTCGATGGGGAACAGGTCGGCACGCATCGAGACCGTGCGGACCCCCTCCCCCTGCTGATTGCGGTAGTGATCGACGGTCTCGTCGATCAGCGCACCGATCCGTTCCGACAGCTCGCGCAGTTGCGTCGCGGTGAGGCGTGCCGTGGCGGTCGAGATCATGGCTGCTTCGCGCCACGGCTCGCTCTCCACGACGAAGTCGGTGTCGAGGTAGTGGCGCAGCTGTCGGTTGCGACGTTCGAAGAACTCGCTCATGACGACCTGCGTCGCGGCACGTCCAGACGGCGTGCGCATCGCATCCGGATTGGCGAATGACACGCCACCTATCGGCCGCTCCCACCAGCGCTCCCGAGCCGTGCCCCGATCGGGCACCTCCCGGATCAGATCGTGGCGGGCCAGAGCGCGCAGATGGTAACTCGTGGAGCCCGAGGACTCCCCCAGCTGCACGGCCAGCGAGCTTGCAGTCTGCGGTCCGAACTGGCTGAGGATGTCATAGATCGCGATCCGCAGCGGATGCGCGAGAGCTTTCAGTGCTCCCGTGTCCAGTACGCGGACCTCATGATCCACGGCGGCCGCGGGTGCGCCGGCGGGCTTGTCGTGAGCCGTCTGGTCGGTCTTGTCCTCTGCCATGCCATCAGCCTAGCAATGCAAAGCATTCTTTGCAAGGAGTGCTTTGCAATGATCTGTTTGCATATGCGATGGCCGCGATTTAGGCTCGACAGTATGCCGAATCCGCTGCTCTCCCCCTCGACACTGCCCTACCAACTACCCGACTATCCGGCGATCGAGCCCGCGCACTACCTGCCTGCCTTCGAGGAGGCATTTGCTCAGCACCGTCGCGAGATCGATGCGATCACGCGCGTACGCTCGATGCCCACGTTCGAGAACACCATGGTGGCGTTCGAGGAGTCTGGACGGCTGCTCGGCGACGTCGCCCGCACGTTCTACACGGTCAGCTCCGCGGATGCGACCGAAGAGATCCAGCAGATCGAAGAGCAGCTGGCCCCGCTCATGGCGGCGCACGAGGACGCGATCACCCTCGACGCACAGCTCTACTGGCGGGTCAAGACCCTGCACGATCAGCTCGACGACCTCGACCTCACCCCCGAGCAGCGCTACCTGGTCGAGCGCCAGTACACCAAGATGACGCACGCCGGCGCCGCTCTCGACGACGACGCCAAGGCTCGTCTCACCGCACTCAACCAGCGGCTGTCGACGCTCACGACCACGTTCGAGAAGAACCTCCTCGCCGACACGAATGAGCTCGCGGTCGTCTTCGAGACCCCCGAGGAGCTCGCCGGCCTCACCGACGGGGAACTGTCCGCCGCGGCACAGGCGGCGACGGATCGCGGACTCGAGGGGTCTTACCTGATCACGCTGACGCTGTTCACCGGGCATCCGTACCTCAGCTCGCTCACGAAGCGTGCGACGCGCAAGCGCATCCTGGATGCGTCGCGCGCCCGCGGCTCGCGCGACGGCGCGCACGACAACCGTCCCGTGCTGCGGGAGATCGTGCGGCTGCGTGCCGAGCGCGCGGCCCTGCTCGGGTACGACTCGCACGCCGCCTACATCACGTCCGACGAGACAGCGGGCACGCCCGAGGCCGTCAGCGCTCTCCTGCACCGGCTCGCCGTCCCCGCTGCGCGCAACGCGGAGCGGGAACGCGAGGCGCTCCAGCGGATGGTCGACGAGACCGAGTCCGAGCCCTTCGCGCTCGAAGCGCACGACTGGGCGTACTACACCGAGAAGGTCCGGGCCGCGACGCTCGACATCGACACGGCGGCGCTGCGTCCCTGGTTCGAAGCCGAACGCGTCTTGCAGGACGGCGTCTTCCACGCCGCCACCCAGCTGTACGGCATCACGTTCACCGAACGCACAGATCTGCCGGTGTACCACCCCGGCGCACGCGTGTTCGAGGTCCACAACGCCGACGGCAGTGCGCTCGGACTGTACGTCCTGGACCTCTACACGCGCGACACGAAGCGCGGTGGCGCGTGGATGAACTCGATCGTGTCGCAGTCGGCGCTGCGCGGCACGCAGCCGGTGGTCGTGAACAACCTCAACGTGCCCAAACCCGCATCCGGCCCGACCCTTCTCACTCTCGACGAAGTGAACACGCTGTTCCATGAGTTCGGGCATGCGCTGCACGGACTCTTCGCGACCGTGACGTATCCGAGCTTCGCGGGCACGAACGTCTACCGCGACTTCGTCGAGTTCCCGAGCCAGGTCAACGAGATGTGGATCTACTGGCCCGAGGTGCTCGCGAACTATGCGCGTCACGTCGAGACGGGCGAACCGCTCCCCGCGGATATCGTGACGCGCTTGGAGTCGGCCGGCGCGTTCAACCAGGGCTTCGCGACGAGCGAGTACCTCGCCGCCGCCTGGCTGGATCAGGCGTGGCACGCACTGAGCCCCGAGGCCGCGGCAGCCGTCGAAGACGTCGCCGGGTTCGAGGCGGATGCGCTCGCGGCGATCGGCCTTGCCAACCCGGTCGTGCCCACGCGGTACTCGTCGACGTACTTCGCGCACGTGTTCTCCGGCGGCTACAGCGCGGGCTACTACTCCTACATCTGGAGCGAGGTGCTCGACGCCGACACCGTCGAGTGGTTTCGCGAGAACGGTGGTCTGCAGCGTGCGAACGGCGACCGGTTCCGCGAACGACTGCTCGGTGTGGGCGGCTCAAAGGATCCGCTGGCGGCCTACCGTGACTTCCGCGGTCGCGACGCCGACATCCAGCCCCTGCTCGAGCGCCGAGGCCTCACCGCCTGACCCGCCCCCGGTGCCCGTCCCGACCCCGGCCCGCGAGCGTGCTTCTGACGGACGAGATGTTGGGTACAGTCCGCACTCTCGTCCACCAGAAGCACGCTCGCGGGCCGACCGAGCGCGCGCGTGGCCGAGCCGCGCGGGCGAGCGCGCGGCGCGAGCAGCGTCAGGCGCTCTTGCGCTTTTGGCGCAGCACGAGTGTGGGTGCGGCGCCATCGTCGACGGATGCTCGTGTGACGACCACCTTGTCGACGTCGTCGGTCGAGGGGATCTCGAACATGATCGGGCCCAGCACGTCCTCCAGGATCGCGCGGAGTCCACGCGCACCCGTCTTGCGTGCGACGGCGAGGTCGGCGATCGCCTCTAGCGCGTCGCGCTCGAACTCAAGCTGCACGTCGTCGAGTTCGAACATTCGCTGATACTGCTTCACAAGCGCGTTCTTGGGTCCCGTGAGGATCTCCATGAGCGCGTCCTGGTCGAGCGGTGACACCGACGCGACAACGGGCAGACGGCCGATGAACTCGGGAATCAGACCGAACTTGTGGAGGTCTTCGGGCTGCACTTCGCTGAACAGGCTGAGGTTGTCGTGTTTGTCGTGCAACGGCGCACCGAAGCCGACACCGTGCTTCCCGACGCGGGACGAGATGATGTCCTCGAGCCCGGCGAACGCGCCCGCGACGATGAACAGCACGTTCGTCGTGTCGATCTGGATGAACTCCTGATGCGGATGCTTGCGCCCACCCTGCGGGGGAACCGAGGCCACCGTCCCCTCGAGGATCTTGAGCAGCGCCTGCTGCACACCCTCCCCCGACACGTCGCGGGTGATCGAGGGGTTCTCCGCCTTGCGGGCGATCTTGTCGACCTCGTCGATGTAGATGATGCCGGTCTCGGCGCGCTTCGTGTCGAAGTCGGCGGCCTGCAGGAGCTTGAGGAGGATGTTCTCGACGTCCTCGCCGACGTATCCGGCTTCGGTCAGCGCTGTGGCGTCTGCGACGGCGAACGGGACGTTCAATCTCTTCGCGAGCGTCTGCGCCAGATAGGTCTTCCCGCACCCGGTCGGGCCGAGGAGCAGGATGTTGGACTTGGCGATCTCGACTTCGTCCGCACGCTGCTCGGCGGACGTGATCGTGCCATGGGCACGGACACGCTTGTAGTGGTTGTACACGGCGACCGACAGCGCCCGCTTGGCGGACTCCTGCCCGACGACGTACTCCTCGAGGAACGCGAAGATCTCGCGCGGCTTGGGCAGATCGAAATCGGAGACGACGCCCGAACCCTGCTCGGCCATCCGCTCTTCGATGATCTCGTTGCACAATTCGACGCACTCGTCGCAGATGTACACACCGGGACCCGCGATGAGCTGCACGACCTGCTTCTGGCTCTTCCCGCAGAAGGAGCACTTGAACAGGTCTGCGCTCTCACCGATGCGTGCCATCAGGCTCCTCCTCGCTGCGGGACTGTCGTCCCGGATGTCATCCGAGCCTAACCGCTGGCGCCGACAGGCGGCGGCATTGCGGCGGCATTGCGAAACAGAACCCGAGGCGAACCCGATCCGGGATCCGTGTCGCCATGCCGCCGCGCCGGCCTCAGGACGTGAGTGCCGCGGGCTGACGCTTGCGTGTCGTCAGGACCTGGTCGACGATGCCGTACTCGAGCGCCTCCTGTGCGGAGAGGATCTTGTCGCGGTCGATGTCCTTGTGCACCTGCTCCGACGTGCGGTTGGTGTGCCGCGCCATCGTATCCTCGAGCCACGTGCGCATGCGCAGGATCTCGGCCGCCTGGATCTCGATGTCCGATGCCTGCCCGTGTCCGGCCTCGCCGACGGCGGGCTGGTGCATGAGGATGCGGGCGTTGGGCAGCGCGAGTCGCTTGCCCGGAGCTCCCGCGGCCAGCAGCACGGACGCCGCGGACGCGGCTTGTCCGAGGACGACCGTCGAGATCTGGGGCGAGACGTACTGCATCGTGTCGTAGATCGCCGTCATCGCCGTGAACGATCCACCGGGCGAGTTGATGTACATGACGATGTCGCGGTCCGGGTCCTGCGACTCCAGCACGAGCAACTGCGCCATGACGTCATCAGCGGATGCGTCGTCGACCTGGACGCCGAGGAAGATGACCCGGTCCTCGAACAGCTTGTTGTAGGGGTCCTGGCGCTTGTAGCCGTAGGCAGTGCGCTCTTCGAACTGGGGCAGGATGTAGCGGCTGCCGGGAGCCTGCAGGCCCTGGTGTGCGGTACCGCCGAAGGTGGGGACGTTCATGCGTGCTTCTTTCTCCTTCAAACCTTCGGGGCCGGTCAGCGGTCGGTGCCGCCGCCGCCGATGACGTCGGTGGCGGATTCGCGGATGTGATCGACGAAGCCGTACTCGAGCGCTTCCTCGGCGGTGAACCAACGGTCGCGGTCGCCGTCCTCGTTGATCTGCGCCACCGACTTGCCGGTCTGCGCGGCGGTGATCTCGGCGAGTCGCTTCTTCATGTCGAGGATGAGCTGCGCCTGCGTCTGGATGTCGCTCGCCGTGCCCCCGAAGCCGCCGTGCGGCTGGTGCAGGAGGACGCGGGCGTTGGGCGTGATGTAGCGCTTGCCCTTCGTTCCGGCCGTCAGCAGCAGTTGCCCCATCGAGGCCGCCATGCCGATGCCGACCGTGACGATGTCATTGGGAACGAACTGCATCGTGTCGTAGATCGCCATGCCGGCCGTGATCGAACCGCCGGGCGAGTTGATGTACAGGTAGATGTCTCGGTCCGAGTCCTCGGCGGCGAGCAGCAGGATCTTCGCGCAGATCTCGTTGGCGTTCTCGTCACGCACTTCAGAGCCCAGCCAGATGATGCGGTCTCGCAGCAGCTTGTCGAAGACACTCGTTGCGACCAGGGGTTCGGCGGCCATTCTCACTCCGTTCGGGTGTTGCGTCGTATCGACCCTACCGGCGCGATTTCGCGGCCTCGCCCGTGTTCGCCCTGGGCATACGAAAGGGGCGGATGCCGCAGCATCCGCCCCTTTCCGACCGACTCGCGGAGTCGGCCGGCTGGTGTTACTCCGCGTCCTTCGCGGCGCTCTTGCGCGTCTTCTTCGCGGGCTTGGCTGCCTCTTCGGAATCGACAGCGGCTTCGGCGTCCGCCGCCGCATCCGCGATCTCCTCGGCCTCCTCGACGACGTCCTCCTCTTCGTCTTCCTCTGCCGCGGGCTCGTCGTCGACGGCGATGAACGCGCCGAGATCGACGGCGTCACCGTTCGTGTCGACGACCGTGACCTTGCCCAGCGCGACCGCGAGGGCCTTGTTGCGGGCGACCTCGCCGACCAGGACGGGCAGCTGGCCGCCCTGCTGGATCGCCTCGACGAACTCCTGAGGAGCCATGCCGTACTGGGCAGCGGACTGGATGAGGTACTGCGTCAGCTCGTCCTGCGAGACCTGCACGGACTCGGTCTCGACGATCTTGTCGAGCAGGACCTGCGTGCGGAACTGCTTCTCGCTCGCCTCGGTGACCTCGGTGCGGTGCTCGTCGTCCTCCAGACGTCCCTCGCCCTCGAGGTGCTGGTGCACCTCGTCCTCGACGAGCTGCGGCGGGACGGGGATGTCGATCTGCTCGAGCAGCGTCTCGACGAGCTTGTCGCGCGCGGCGGCGCCCTGCGTGAACACGGACTGCTGCGAGACACGCTCCGTGAGGCTCTCGCGCAGTTCGTCGATCGTGTCGAACTCACTCGCCATCTGTGCGAAGTCGTCGTCGGCCTCGGGCAGCTCGCGCTCCTTGACAGCCTTGACGGTCACGACGACCTCGGCCTCTTCGCCGGCGTGGTCCCCGCCGACGAGCGTCGAGCGGAAGGTCGTCTCCTCGCCCGCGGTGAGCGAGTCGATGGCCTCGTCGATGCCCTCGAGCAGTTCGCCCGAACCCACCTCGTAGGAGACACCGCCGGCGCGGTCGATCTCGGTTCCATCGATCGTGGCGACCAGGTCGAGCTCGACGAAGTCACCCTTCGCGGCGGGGCGGTCGACGGTCACGAGCGTGCCGAAACGGGCGCGCAAGCGGTCGAGCTCCTCGTCGATTGCGGAGTCGTCGACGGTGACGGGGTCGACGGTGAGCGTGATCCCCGACAGGTCGGGCAGCTCGATCTCGGGGCGCACGTCGACCTCGACGTCCACGAGGAGGTCGCCGGAGAAGTCCTTCTCGCTGGGCCACTCGACGATGTCGGCCGACGGGCGGCCGACGAGGCGCACATTGTGCTCGGCGACAGCGGCGCGGAAGAACGTGTCGAGCCCCTCGTTGACCGCGTGCTCGATGACGGCTCCGCGGCCGATGCGCTGGTCGATGATCGGCGCGGGCACCTTGCCCTTGCGGAAGCCCGGGATCTGCACGTCCTGAGCGATGTGCTCGTAGGCGTGGGCGATGCTCGGCTTGAGCTCTTCGGGGGTGACCGTGATCCGCAGCTTGACGCGCGTAGGGCTCAGCTGCTCGACGGTGCTGTTCACCATGTGGTGTTCTCTCCTCGTGACGGACCGCACGCGAGTGCGCGCGGAGAAGGTCTGTGGATGGCCGTGACGTCGGGGCGACAGGACTTGAACCTGCGGCCTCCCGCTCCCAAAGCGGGCGCTCTACCAAGCTGAGCTACGCCCCGGGGTGGCCACGCGCGCCTGAGCGCGCACGGACGCGAAACGACCCCGAGAAGTCTAGCCGACAGCGCCCGGTACGGAGCATCCGCGGGGTTCGGCTACACTTGCGGATGCCGCGGCACGCCGCTGCGGGGATGTAGCTCAATGGTAGAGCCTCAGTCTTCCAAACTGATGGTGCGGGTTCGATTCCCGTCATCCCCTCCACAGACCCTCACCCGTGATCGAGTAGCGCCCGCAGGGCGCGTATCGAGATCCGCACCCCTGCAGTTCGTCTCGATAGGCGCGCTCCGCGCGCTACTCGACGACAGGGAAGGCGGGTGCGGCCGCGGCGTGCGACTGCAGATGCGCGCGGTACACGTCGGCGTTGCGGATGATGCCGGCGCGCTCCTCGGCGCTGAGCTCGCGGCGGACCTTCGCGGGCACCCCGGCGACGAGTGACCCGTCGGGCACGACGGTGCCCTCCAGGACCACGGCGCCGCCTGCCACGAGGCATCCCTTGCCGATCACGGCACCGGACAGGATCACGCTGCCCATCCCGATGAGCGACCCGTCGCCGATCGTGCACCCGTGCACGACCGCGTTGTGGCCCACCGAGACGTTCTCGCCGATGACGACCGGATGCCCGTTGTCGACGTGCACGGAGACGTTGTCCTGCAGGTTGCTCCCCGCTCCGACGGTGATCGCGTCGCTGTCGGCGCGGAGCACGGCGTTGTACCAGACGCTGGCATCCGCGCCGAGTGTGACGGCGCCGATGACGCGCGCGCCCGGAGCGACGTAGGCGCTCTCGGCGAGCTGCGGCACCAGGCCGGCGACGGACAGGATCGAGGCACCTTCGGCGATCGTCATGCTCCGACAATATCGGCGTTCCCCACACCCCTAAGCCCAGCCTTCGCTTGCTTGCGGAATGAATCAGGCTGAGTAGCGTTGTACTCGGAAGCCGCGAAGTATCGCGTTACGGAGGCGCCATCATGACCAAGACTCAGACTGTATGCTCGACCGCCAGCGACACCGAAGAGGCCGCGGGCACCGCCCAGTTCCTGGCGCCGCTCGTCATCGGCCTGCAGGCCCTCGTCGTCAACGGCAAGCAGGCGCACTGGCACGTGCGCGGTGCGAACTTCATCGGCGTCCACGAGCTGCTCGACGGCATCGTCGCGCGTGCCCAGGGATGGTCCGACCTCGCCGCAGAGCGCATCGTCGCTCTCGGACTGCCGATCGACGCACGCCTGCAGACGGTTGCCGCGAAGGCGCAGCCCACGGCCGTGCCGGCCGGTTTCACGAAGTCGGACGACCTCGTGCGCAACGTCATCACCGACATCGATGCGATCATCGCCGACACCCAGGCCGCGATCGACGGACTCGACGAGATCGACCTCACGAGCCAGGACATCGCGATCGAGATCAAGGCGGGCCTCGAGAAGGACCGCTGGTTCCTCTTCGCCCACGTCGCCGAGTAAATCTCAGATCGTCGCGAAGCCCCCGGTCGTGCGAACGCCGGGGGCTTCGCGCATGCCCGGCGTGTCTGATCACTCCACGTGGGTGAGGCGTCCGCCGAGCAGCGTTGCACCCACGCGCATTTCGCGCAGTCCCGCCTCGTCCGCGGCGAACGGATCGGTGTCGCACAGCACAAGATCGGCACGGGCACCCGGTTCGATCCGGGCTGCGGCCGTGGATCCTCCGTGCGTGGATGCGGCGAGAGCAGTCGCCAGGTCGATGCGCTCCTCGGGGCGCCATGCGGGCCGGCCGTCCCGGGTGCGGAACACGGCTGCCGCGAGGGCGGCCCACGGATCCAGGGGTGCGACCGGAGCATCCGACCCGAACAGCAGGTTCGCGCCGGCGTCCGCGAGCGCTCGCAAGGGGTAGGCCAACGCGGTCTGCCCGGCCCAGATCGTGTCGGTGAGGTCGCGGTCATCAAGCGCGTGTTCCGGCTGCACGCTCGCGCCGACGCCGAGCCGTGCGAAGCGCGGGATGTCGGCGTGCGCGACGAGCTGGGCGTGCTCGATCGTGCCGTGCGCCCCCGTGAGTGCGAACGCGTCGAGCGCCTGCGTGTTGGCGATATCGCCGATGGCGTGCACGGCACAGGCGAGTCCCGCGCCGGCCGCGCGCGTCATGAGATCGAGAAGCTCCTCGCGGGGCACGGTCAGCATGCCGTGTTCGTGTCCGTCACCGGGATACGCGTGCGAGCACGCGGCCGTACGCGTGCCGAGGGAGCCGTCGGTGATCACCTTCAGCGCGCCCACGTGCACGAGATCGGAGGAGGCACCGCGCACGGCGTCGCCCGTGCGCAGCCCCTCCGCGATCGCGCGGTCGAGCAGGTCCGGGTAGATCCCGAACTCGACCCGCACCGTGTCGAAGCCGCCCGCGAGGCGACGAGCCCACGCCTCCTCGTTCCATGCCATGTCGAGGTCGACGATCCCGACGACTCCGCGCGCGGCGGCAGCGGCCGCAGCATCCGCGACGAGGGCATCCGCCGACTCCGGCGCCACGGCATTGAGCCTGCGGGAGATCTCGAAGGCCGGCGCCTCGCGCAGCATTCCGGATGCGTCGGAGACCATGCCTTCGCGGCGCAGGGCGGCCGAGTTGAGCCATACGCTGTGCACGTCCGCGTTGATGAGGTACGTGGGGACCTCCCCCGTCGCCGCATCGAGGAGCGCGAGCGTCGGAGCGTCCGCCCACAACGCATCCCGGAACCCCGTTCCGACGCGGCGGCCATCGGCGAGGACGGATGCGGTCCGCATCAGGTCGGCGGCGTGCGCGGCGGATGCGGCGTGTCCGAGCGCCTGGCGCTGCGCGACGAGTGCCCATTGCACGGTGTGCACGTGGTGGTCCCACAGTCCCGGGATGAGCCAGCGACCCTGAGCGTCGAACACTTCGCCGTGCACGCGCAGGGCACCGGCCGGTGCGATGTCGGCGATGATGCCCCCGCCCGGAACACCCCCGCCCAGATCACCCGAGCGCAGGAGCACGTCGAACGGGCCCTCGTCGGGCAGCAGCCGCCGGTCGGGACCGGGGATCCGCACATCGCGGATGAGCCCGACGACTTCGCCGACCGCGCTCATCGGCGGCCCATCTGGCGGTGTGCGCGGTCCATTTCGGCCGCCAGGGCCGCATCCGCGTACGGACCATCACCCTCGAGCGCGGCGATCACGACGTCGACGACGTCGGCAGGACGGTTCTGACTCAGCTTGCGTTTGCCGACGACGCGAGTCGGGGTCAGCCGGAACCCCACGGTCCCCTGTTCGAGACGCCGGATGAAGTCCGCGTCGTTCGGGGGTTCCCACATCAGGCGGGGCTCCGGCATCCGCTCCTCGAATCGCGCGACGAGCCGATCGAGCACACGCAGGTTCTCCTCCGGTGTCAGGATCTCCGGAACGCCGCTGAGGTGCGCGGCGACGAAGTTCCAGGTCGGCACGTTCGCCGCGTCGCCATACCACGACGGCGAGATGTAGCCGTGCGGCCCCTGCACCACGACGAGCAGTTCGCGTTCGCCGAGCCCGTGGATGAGGTCGTCCGGGCGCCCCACGTGGCCGACGATCGTGAGGTCGTCGCGCTCGTCGTCGAGGAGCACGGCGTAGTGCGAGGCGACGAGACCGGCGTCGGTGGAACTGACGAGCGTGACCCACGGATGCCGGTCGATCAGCCGACGGATCTCCCCGACGTCGGTCATCGCAAACGACGGGTTCTGGCGCATACCGCCAGCCTACGGCGCGGGAACCGACGTCAGGACTGGCATCGGGGGCACCAGTAGAGCTTGCGGGTCGCGAGTTCCGTGAGCGCGATCTCGGTGCCGCACACGCGGCAGGGCAGTCCCGCGCGGTGATAGACCCAGTGACGGTCGTCGCGGTTGGCCATCGCACGACGGTAGGCCTCGGGATCGAGGTCGTCCATCGTCATCATCTGGCCGGTCTCCACCCCGATCGTGAGCAGGCGCGTCCAGTCTCGCCACAGCGCGCGCACGACGGACTCGGGCACATCGCGCCCGGGGGTGAACGGGTCGAGCCGCGCGCGGAAGAGCATCTCGGCGCGATAGACGTTGCCGATGCCGCTGACGACGGCCTGGTCCATGAGGAGCAGGGCGATCGCGGTCGGTTTGCGCCGCACGACCTCGGTGAAGCGGTCCTCACCCTCGGACAGGTCGTCCACGAGCGGGTCCGGGCCGAGCTTGCCGATCGTCTCGAGCATCTCGTCGGGGGTCTGCAACACGCACGCCGTCGGACCGCGCAGGTCGGCACACGTGATGTCGGTCATCAGACGCAGACGCACCTGCCCGACGACCGGCGGTGGCCACTCGGAGTCCTCGTCGCCGAGACCCGTCGTCTGCTCGGACATCCGCACGTGCACCCGCGCCCGCCGAGGCGCACCGATGGACGCGAGCGAGTTCTCCCCCGCGGCATCGAACACCGCTGGCTCCAGGTCGGTCCCCCGCTGGTTGGTCTGGCCCATCCGACCGTTGGCCGCGGCGATCGTCGGGTCCACGAGGATCTCCCCCGCGAAGTCCCACGCACCGTACATCCCGAGGTGCACGCGCAACCAGAGGTCCTCGTCGAACTCGAGGAACATCTGCTTGCCGACGGCGCGGACGGCGGTGTTCGTCATCCCGGTGAGCACCGCCGCACCCTCCGTGAATCGGCCCTGGGGGCTGGAGGCCGACACGACCCGGCCGACGAAGTTGCGGTCGAACTGGCGGGCGATGCGGTGGACCGAATGCCCTTCGGGCATCAGCCCGCCTCGGGGTCCATCGCGTCCGCCGACTCCCCGCCGACGGGGATTCCCGCGCTCGCCCCATCGAACGCGACGGCTCGCGGGTCGGGCAGCAGCGATCCGTCGTCCTCGTAGGCCGCGATCTGGCCGATGCGGCGGACGTGCCGCTCATCGCCCGAGAACGGCGTCTGGATGAATCGGTCGATGAAGGATGCGGCTTCTTCGAAGGTGTGCTGGCGCGCCCCGATCGCGATCACGTTCGCGTCGTTGTGCTCGCGGGCGAGTTCGGCCGTGGCGATGCTCCACACGAGCGCCGCCCGCACTCCGAGCACCTTGTTCGCGGCGATCTGCTCGCCGTTGCCGGAACCGCCGAACACGACGCCGAGCGCCTCCGTGCCGTCGGCCTGATCGCGGACGACCGCCTGTGCCGCGCGGATGCAAAACGCCGGGTAGTCGTCGAGCGCGTCGTACTCGAGGGGCCCGTGATCGACCACGTCGTGGCCCTGCTCGGCGAGGTGATGCTGGAGTCGGGTGGAGAACTCGAGGCCGGCGTGATCGGTCGCGATGTGGATGCGCATGGGATCAATCCTAGGGATGCGTCAGGGCACGAGGCCGGCGGCGGCCGGGCGGAAGCCGAGGCGCACGTTCTCGGAGCATCCGGGGCGGGCGACGTCGTACCAGGGGCCGAGCGCGGTCAGGTGCGGCCGCTCTGCGGCGGGAGTGCCGTGCACGCGCTCGAGCACGAGGTCGACCAGTCCTGCCACGAACGCCGGGTGGATGCCGGGTGTCGGCGTCCGCACGGCCTGCAGACCCGCCTCGGAAGCGGACTCCATGGCCTCCGTGTCGAGATCCCACAGGACCTCCATGTGGTCGCTCACGAAGCCGAGCGGCACGATCACGACTGCCTTCGCGCCGCGGCCGGGCAGGTCGGCGATCACGTCGTTGATGTCGGGTTCGAGCCAGGGCTGCGACGGCGGACCCGAGCGCGACTGGTAGACGAGTTCCCACGGGATGCCCTCGGCGCCGGGCACGTTCCGTGCGAGGTCGGCGATGATGCGCTCGGCGACGGCACGGTGCTGCGCGACGTACGCGCCGCCCTCGCCCCAGTCCACGTCGCGGGGGCCCGAGCGACGTGCATCGTCGATGGGAATGCTGTGGGTGGAGAAGAGCACGCTGATCTCGCTCGAAGTGAGGCCGTCCGCCAGCAGTGCGCGCACCGCGTCGTCCACGCCCTCCTGGAACGGCTGCACGAAGCCGGGGTGGTCGAAGAACAGGCGCACCTTGTCGACGGTGAGCGTGTCGTCGAGCCCCGTCTCGGCGAGCGAGCGCGCGATGTCTTCGCGATACTGCCGGTCGCTCGAATACGAGCTGTAGGCGCTGGTAGCCAGCGCGAGCAGCGTCCGGTGCCCGTCGGCAGCCGCCTGCCGGAAGGCGTCGTCGACGTACGGATCCCAATTGCGGTTGCCCCAGTAGACGGGGAGGTCGATGCCGCGCCGGGCCAGCTCGGCCTCCAACTTGTCCTTGAGCGCGCGGTTCTGCGCGTTGATGGGGCTCACACCGCCGAAATGGCGATAGTGGTGCGCGACCTCCTCGAGCCGCTCGTCGGGGATGCCTCGGCCGCGGGTGACGTTGCGTAGGAAGGGGATGACGTCATCCTGCCCCTCCGGTCCGCCGAAGCTCAGCAGCACGAGTGCGTCGTACGCGACCGGCTCCTCGACGAACGGGGCGCCGGATGCGGCAGCCGGGGACGCGTGGGGGACGTGCTCGGCTGCGCCAGCGGCGTCCCCAGAGGTGGTCTGTGCTGTCGAACTCACTCGACCATCCTCCCATCGTCGTCGCGGACCGGTGCCCACGATCGATATGATGGATTCATCATGTCGATAACACAGCGGCAGCGACCGCTCTACGAGGTCAAGGCGAACCTGTTCAAGGGACTCGCGCATCCCTTCCGCATCCGCATCCTCGAGCTGCTCACCTCCGCACCCGAGCGCAGCGTGGCGGAACTCCAGGAGGAGACGGGATGGGAGGCATCGCACCTGTCGCAGCATCTGGCGGTGCTGAGACGGCATCGTCTCGTGGAGTCGGAGCGGCGCGCGAGCCACGTGTACTACCGACTCGCCGATCCGCGCGTCGGCGACCTGCTCGCGGTCGCGCGGTCACTGCTGCTGAGCGTCCTCGCGAGCGAGCGCGCGCTG
>Ga0182739_1000513_pt1 | contig 49183 bp, 39 predicted proteins | sample eDN5th30CBELigBY_FD_128873 | JGI IMG/M metagenome (GOLD analysis project Ga0182739, IMG submission 128873) | Enriched backyard soil microbial communities from Emeryville, California, USA - eDNA 5th pass 30_C BE-Lig BY (version 2) (version 2) | ecosystem: Environmental > Terrestrial > Soil >... | reverse complement strand
CGCCGCTCAGCTCGCCGGTGATGATGCTGTGCATGTGATGCGCGCGGTGGCGCAATATGCCGGCGGCGCGCTGCGGATCCATGTGGTTGCTTTTGTTGCGGAAGATCGAATCGATCACCGAACCGGGCATCAACAGCTGGATTTCGCCACCGCCGCCTTCGAACGACACGCGGAAGGTGCGGATCATCAGCACGTCGGAACCGGAATAACCGGTGATCGCCGCCGGGTTCATCTCGGTTTCGATCCACTTGAATTCGATGTCGGCCAATGCCTTCCAGCCGCTTTTGATCGCCTCGATGATGGACTTGAGGATCAGGCGGATCACCCGCTGCTCGGTGGTGGTGAACTCGCGTCCCTCGATCTGCGTGGGGCGCGAACCGCCGCCGAAGAAGATGTTGACGAGGGCGTACACCAGCTTGGCGTCGAGCACGATGGCGGAAATGCCGGACAGGCCCTGCATCTGGAAGGTGTTGACCGAGCTGGGCACGAACAGCGTCTTGATGTAGTCGCCGAACTTCTGGATGCGGGTTTCGTCGCGGCGCACTTCCACGCTCTTGTGCATCAGGCCGAGCAGGCTGATGCTCAGGTGGCTCTGGATGCGCTCGTCCACCAGCTTGATGTCGTGCAGCCAGCTCTGCACCCGGTGGATGCCGCTGGTGAGATCGTACAGTTCATAATCGACGTTGCCGTCGTCGCCGGCTTCTTCCGCGCCGATGGCGCCTTCGGTAACCCCGTGCAGCAGAGCATCGATTTCGTTCTGGGACAGCACGTCGCTCATCGCTCCGCTCCTAGTTGATCATGGCGCTGCTTTCTTCCGACAGGATGATCTGGCCGGCATCGGCCATCTGCTTGATCACCTGCAGGATTTCCTTCTGCGCCGCTTCCACGTCGCTGACCTTGACCGGCCCCAGCGTGGACATGTCGTCGATGAAGATTTCGGCCGCCCGCACCGACATGTTGCGGGTGACTTTTTCGATGATGCTGGGGTCCGCGCCCTTGAGCGCCAGCGCCAGGCGATCGGTGGCGATCTCGCGCAGCACCAGCTGGAAGTCGCGGTTGGGAATGTTGCGCAGGTCTTCGAACACGAACATGAGTTCCTGCACGCGGGCGGCGATGCCGGCGTTGTTGCGCGCCAGACGCTCCATGATCTTGTCGCCGATCGCCCGTTCCAGCGTGTTGAAGATGTTGGCGACGTGCTTCACCCCGCCCATCGCCGAACTCTGCTTGGACACCACGCCTTCCACCTGTTTTTCCAGCGAATAGTTGAGTTCCTGCAAGGCTTTGGGGTCCACCGATTCCAGCTCGGAAATGCGCACCACCACTTCCACCACCATGGCTTCGGGCAGGTAGGACAGCACTTCGCCGGCCTGGTCGGGCTGCAGGTAGGAAATCACCAGCGCCTGGATTTGCGGGTGTTCGTTGCGGATGATGCCGGCGATCAGCTGCGGCTCCATCCAGCGCAGCGCGTCGAGGCCGCGGGTGTTGCCGCCCAGCATGATCTTTTCCAGGATGGTTTCCGCGGCGGCCTCGCCAAGCGCCTGGATCAGCACGTTCTTGGTGTACTCATGGGCCACCACGCTGATCGAGCTTTTGGAATTGCATTCCTCGATGAAGGACGCAAGCACCGTGTTGACGTCCTCGGTGGTCATGTCACTCATGCGGGTCATTTCCACGCCGATCTTCTGCACTTCCTCGGCCGAGAGGCGCTTGAGCACCTCGGCGGCCTGGTCCTCGCCCATCACCAGCAGAAACTGGGCGGCGCGCTCGGCCCCGGTGGCACTTGGCTTGCGCTGTTGCTTGTTCATGGCTACTGCCGGCTCCGTGGAGGCCACCCAGTCAAAATCTTGACTGTGCCGCCGTCGCTGGCGGCCGTTTGGGTGACGGATGTTTGACGCAATCGCGCCCTGGGGCGCTCGTCGCGAACTCTCGACGGGCTTTCAGCAATCTCTATGCCAAGCGGCAGGCGCCGTGCCCGCCTACCCCATCTGGTGGGTGGCCCGCGGGCGGGCGCTGCCGCTATACTCCCCGGCTTGCAATGCCCATGGCCTTCCAGGAGCACCCACAGTCATGTCCGGTTCCACTCCCCCCACAGCGACCAGGCCCGAGGCCGTGGCCACGGAAACCGAGCAGGCGCTCGACGGCCTGGGCATCGTGGTGGGCGAGATCGCGCACGACTTCAACAACATCCTTTCGCTGATCTTCGGCTACGTGGAAATGGCGCTGAGCGAGATCCCCGAAGGACAGCGCGCGCGTTCCGACCTCGAACACGTGCTTGCCGCGGGCGACCGTGCCAAGGAACTGGTGGCGCGCATCCTCACCTACAGCAACCGCGCCAAGCTCAAGAAAACCCCGATAAATCTCGACGTGCCGGTGGCGCGCGCGCTCAAGTTCCTCAAGGACCGCCTGCCGCCCCAGGTGAACCTGGTGGGCACGCTGCCGGACCAGCCGCTGCCCGTGGTGGGCAACGAAACCGAAATCCACCAATTGGTCCTGAACCTGTGCAACAACAGCGTCCAGGCGCTTGGCGAGGCCAGCGGCGACATCAGCGTGACGCTGCGCCGCATCGAACCCGATTCCGCCTTTTTCGACACGCACGGCAATATTCCGCGCCAGCCCTACGCCCTGCTCACCATTACCGACAACGGCTGCGGCATGGACCTTTCCACCCAGGAAAAGATGTACACGCCGTTCTTCACCACCTCGCGCCAGCACGGCCGCCAGGAAAGCCGCGCCGGGCTGGGTCTGACCACGGTGTACAACATCGTCTCCAGCCAGAACGGCTACATCCTGGTGGCAAGCGCGCCCGGCGAAGGCACCACCTTCGACGTCTGCCTGCCGCTTGCCGGCGAACCCGCCACCGGGGAACGCCCCGCGCCGCAGGGCACGCCGGCCGAGCGGCCGCCGAAACGCGTGCTGTTCGTGGACGACGAACCCGCCATCACCGAAATGACCAGCCACATCCTGGCGCACAGCGGCTACCAGGCCATGTTCTTCAACGATGGCAACGAGGCATACCGCTACTTCGAGCAGCACCCCTACGATTTCGACATCATCGTCACCGACCTGATCATGCCGGTGCTGAGCGGTTCCGAGCTGGCCTCGCGCTGCATCGCCCTCAATCCCAACATCCCGATCATTCTCACCACCGGTTTCAGCGAAAAGATTTCGCTGGCCAACTGCCGGCAGTGGGGCGTTACCGCGGTGATCACCAAGCCCTTCGCGATCGGCCAGCTGCTGGCCACGCTCGAGGAACTCACCAAGTCCTGAGGCGAAGCCAGCGCCAAACCACTGCGCTTCCACATTGGTACTTTAGTTCCGCCGCACTCCTGTCGTTATCCAGGAGAAGCGGAACCAACCATGTACCAGGACAACAGACCACACACCATGAATCTACCGCAGCAACTCCACGGCTGGCCGCTGCGCACGGCCGCGCCCGAATTGTGCTGGGACCACGGTGGCACCGGGCTTGGCCTGCTCGATGCCGACCTGAACATCGTGTCCGGCAATGCATCTTTCTTCAGCCTGCTCGGCCACACGCGCAGCATCGGCAGCAACCTGCTGGCCCTGGCCGGCTTCAAGACGCGGGCGATGGAACACATCCAGGCGATACTGCGCGCGCGCGGCCACTGGAAAGGCATGGCGCACAGCGCAGAGCTGGCGATCCGCATCGAAATCGATGCCGCCTTCGCGCCGGACACCGACAGCACACACTATTGCGTGGCGCTGATCGACTACACCGACGATTGCATCCAGTACCGCAACCTGGCCGCCGCCCGCCAGCAGGCGGAAAAAACCGACCGGGCAAAATCGCAGTTCCTCTCGCACATGAGCCATGAACTGCGCACGCCGCTCAACGCCATCCTCGGCTTCACGCAGCTGCTGGCGCTGTCGCCGCATCTGGACGCGCTGGAACAGGACAACGTGCAGGAAATCGAGTCCGCCGGGCGTTATCTCCTGAACCTGATCAACGAAATCCTCGACCTTGCCAAGATCGAATCGGGCAAGCTGAAGCTCAACGAGGACGTGATCTCGCTGCACGCGCTGTTCGACGAATGCGCGGCGCTGATGAGCGCGTTGGCACGCAACCGCCCGGTACAGCTGGAACAGTCCGTGCCGCCGGAACTGCAGTTGACCACGGACCACGTGCGCCTCAAGCAGGTGGTGATCAACCTCTTGTCCAACGCCATCAAGTACAACGTGCCCGACGGCAACGTGGTGCTGCGCGGCGCCCTGACGCAGCAGCAGACGCTGCGCATCGAAATCCAGGATTCGGGACGCGGCATCGCGCCGGAGCGCCAGGAGGCGATCTTCTCGCCGTTCGAGCGCCTGGGCGGGGACGACCGCACCATCGAAGGCACCGGCATCGGCCTGATGATCACCCGCCGTCTGGTGAAGCTGATGCAGGGGGATATCGGCGTGTTCAGCGAGCCGGGACGCGGCAGCGTGTTCTGGCTGGAATTTCCGCTGATCGAAGCCGAAGGTGCGCAGGATTCCGCAGCGGCTGCCCACGGCTTCAGCGAACTACCCTGCACGCCGCCCGTGCATGCCTGCTGGCTTGGCGGCGACGAACGCCTGCTGACGTTGCTCGACGGACTCAAGCAACTGCGGCCCAACCTGGCGCTGTACCGCTACGCCTGGCCGCTGCCCGACCGGCCGCTGTATCCGCAGCCGGACCTGCTGTTCGTGGCACCGGACCAACTGCCGGCGCTTGCCGCGCAGCCCCAGCTCTGCCTGGGCCTGAAGCACAGCCGCGTGGTGGTGGTCGGTACCGGCGCCACCATCCCGCCGCCCGCGCTGGCGCCGCGCTGCCTGCCGCTTGCCCCCGACTGCAAACTGACCACCCTGCTGACCCTGCTCGACAATCCGGCCGCCGACGGGGAATGCCCATGAACCTGCCCTCCCCCGCCTTCTATTCCAGCGAGCTGATGCAGGCGCCGATCTTCGTGGTGGACGACGAGCCGGTGAACCTGAAACTGGTGGAGCGCATCCTGGGCAATGAAGGATTCAGGACCGTGCATTCCATCCAGCATCCGGAACAGGTGGTGGAGCATTACCGCCAGGTGCGCCCCCACCTGATCCTGCTCGACATCAACATGCCACACCTGGACGGTTTCGGCGTTTTGCAGGCGCTCAAGCAACACAGCGACACGCCGCTGCCGCCGGTGGCGTTCCTGACTGCGCAGAATGCCTCGGAATACCGCGTCAAAGCCTTCGACAACGGCGTGCTGGATTTCATCAGCAAGCCCTTCAACCGCCTGGAACTGATCGCGCGGGTGAAAAATCTGCTGGCGCTGGAACATGCCCACCAGGCGCTGGAACACCGTAAGAACGATCTCGAGGCGATGGTGCAGCAACGCACCGAGGCGCTGCGCAAGACGCAACTGCTGGTGATGCAGAAACTGGGCCGCGCCGCCGAATACCGCGACCACGAAACCGGCGCCCACATCCTGCGCATGAGCCACACCGCTGCGCTGCTGGCGCGCGAGCTTGGCTGCGGCGATAACGATGTGCAGCAGATACTGCATGCCAGCCCGTTGCACGACGTGGGCAAGATCGCCATTCCCGACCACATCCTGCTCAAGCAGGGCCGCTTCACCGCCGAGGAATGGGCCATCATGCAATCGCACACCACGCTCGGCTACCAGATACTGCAGGCGGAGGAGTCCGAGCTGTTGACCCTGGCCGGCGAGATCGCGCTGCATCACCACGAAAAATGGGACGGCTCCGGCTATCCGCACCAGCTTGCCGGCGAACGGATCCCGTTATCCTGCCGCATCGTGGCGGCAGCCGACGTGTTCGATGCGCTGCTCTCGCAGCGCCCCTACAAGCAGCCGTGGGAGCTGGACCAGGCGCTCGCCTACATGAACGCGCAAACCGCCAAGCAGTTCGACCCTGCGATCATGACGGCATTCAACCGCCGTATCGACGACATCGTGGCGATCCGCGCCCAGTACCAGGATCCCGCCCCCAATACAGCGGCGCCCGCCGATACCGTCTCATGAACGGCGCCGGCCTCCCCGCCAAGAGGACACACGCATGAGCATCCACATGGATCCGCATCAGTTCAGCAACAGCCAGCCTTCGCTGTCGCAGTCCGCGGAATACCTGCGCCTGGCGCTGCCGCTGATGGCGCGCTACGACATTCCGGTAACCCCGCACAACTACGCGGTGTGGTACGCCTACGTGTGCGGCAGCAACAAGATGCTCAAGAGCCGGCTGGACGAGCACATCGAGGCGGGCCTGGAAGTGAACCAGGAACTCATCGACCTGCTCTATGCCGAATACGTGGATCTCAAGTGCGACCTCAACCAGCTGGAAAAGGCCCACGATACGATCTCCAGCATCCAGCAGAACGTGAGCCTGGCGCTGGAAGGCGCGGTGGGCAGCACCTCGGATTTTTCGGCTTCGCTCGACCAGTACCAGCGCCGCGTCAACGCCCGCCCCAATCCGGCGGAGTTCTGCGAACTGCTGGACGAACTTGGCAAATCCGCCCATGCCATGACCGAGAACAACCGCCAGCTGCTGACGGAACTGCAGCAGTCGCGCAGTGAGATCGCCGATCTGCAGCGCCAGTTGCATGAGGTGCGCCAGCAGGCCAAGACCGACACCCTCACGGGCCTGTGCAACCGCAAGGCGTTTTTCGACCAGTGCGACGACATGTACCGCAGCGGCGCGATTCCACGTGGGCGCTACAGCCTGTTCATGCTCGACATCGACCATTTCAAGAACATCAACGACAGCTTCGGGCACCTGTTCGGCGACAAGGTGATCCAGGCGGTGGCCAACGTGCTCAAGCACAACATCAAGGGCAAGGATCTGGCGGTGCGGATGGGCGGCGAGGAATTCGTGGTGCTGCTGGCCGACAGCGACGTGCGTGGCGCCATGGCGGTGGCGGAGATCATACGCCGCATCATCGAGTCCGCACGCATCATCAACCCCATGAACAAGAAGACCATCAGCAAGGTAACGGCCTCCATCGGCGTCACCGAATTCCTGCAGAACGATACGCTGGAAGACGTGCTCGGCCGCGCCGACCGGGCGCTGTACTATGCCAAGCAGCATGGCCGCAACCAGATACGGGAAGCCGAGGCCGGCACCATGTCCTTCAACGACAGCCACCTGGAAGAGGTCTGCGCCACGGCGCTGCGCCCATAGGCCTCAAGCACGCAAAAGCCGTGGCGGCGCTGCCCTGCCATCGCCGCGACTGTGGCATAATCCGCGCCTTCCGGCCGGCGCGGGCCATCGCGGAAGGACACGATGCTGGCAGGATGCCATCAGTCATTGCTGAATCCTCGACCATGCGCAGCGCAGCCACGACAGCCATGAGCCCCACCGGTCCGGTACGCCCCTTGCCGTGCCCCACCCGTGTCCTGCCTCGGGAACGGCGCCCATGAGCCGCTTCGCTACGCTGTTCAACAAAGCGCCCATCAAGCTCAAGCTGGTCTACATCAGCCTGCTGGTCACCTTCATCACCCTGCTGCTGGCGTCGATTTCCTACATCTCCTTCCAGATCTACAACTATCGCGATTCGCTGTACCGCAACATCGAGTCCATCGCGCAGCTGCTCGCCGTCAACGCCACCACCGCGCTGGTGCTCGACAATCCGGCCTCGGCCGAACTGGCCTTCGCCGCGACCGCCAGCGTGGACAGCATCGACCGCATCCAGCTGTTCGACGCCGACGGCACCCTGTTTGCCAGTTATGTGGTCCGCGCTCCCCGCAGCGAACTGCCGCCACAGCCGCTGGCCGGCACCGGCGCGCAGCCGAACTACGAGTTCAGCTATATTGCCAACCGCCTGGTGGTGCAGACACCGGTCCGCGACGGCGAGCGTTTCATCGGCACGCTGGTGGTGCACGCCAATCTCGACCGCCTGTTCTACCGGATCGGCGTGATCCTGCTGCTCACCGCCCTGGTGCTGTCGCTGGCCAGCGCCCTGGCCTACCTGGCGATACTGCGCCTGCAGGCGCTGGTGTCCGAACCGCTGCTGGCGTTCAAGGCGGTGGTGGACCGCATCCGCATCACCAAGGATTTCAGCCTGCGCGCGCCGCGGACCACCGAAGACGAGATCGGCCAGCTGATCGTGGGTTTCAACGATATGCTGCGCGAGATCAAGCTGCGCGACGATGCCCTGGAACAGCACCGCGCCAATCTCGAAACCACCATCGCCGAACGTACCCAGGCGGTGCGCAACACCAACCAGGCACTGAAGGAAGCCTTGACCAACGCCACCATCGAAAAGGAACGGGCCGAGCGCGCCAACCTGGCCAAGAGCGAATTCCTGGCCATGATGAGTCACGAAATCCGCACGCCGATGAACGGCATACTCGGCATGGCGGAATTGCTTGCCGCCACGCCGCTCTCGAGCGAGCAGCGCCACTACATCCAGACCGCACACGCCTCCTGCGAGATACTGCTCGGGCTGATCAACGACATCCTCGACTACTCCAAGATCGAGGCCGGCAAGATGCTGCTGGACACCACCGAGTTCAACATGAGCGACCTGGTGCAGAACACGGTGGAACTGTTCCGCGAACAGGCGCAGGCCAAGCAGCTTGCGCTGCACGTCGAATACCCCTGGCCGCTGCAGCGCACGCTGGTGGGCGACACCGGCAAGATCCGCCAGATACTCATCAACTTTCTCGGCAACGCCATCAAGTTCACCAACGCCGGCGCCATCACGGTTACCCTGCACACCCAGCCGCAAGGACAGGACGTGCTGGTCACGCTGGCGGTGCGCGATACCGGCATCGGCATCCATCCCGACAAGCTCACGCACATCTTCGATCCTTTTACCCAGGAAGATACCTCCACCACGCGCCAGTTCGGCGGTTCCGGCCTTGGTCTGGCGATCAGCAAACGGCTGGCACTGATGATGGGCGGCGAAGTGAAGGTGCAGAGCGAGCTCGGCAAGGGCGCGGTGTTCTCGCTCAAACTGACCCTGGCCCTGGGCGAACAGTGGCAACACAGCAATCCCAAGCAAAACGCGCCCACTTCGCTCAAGCTGCACAAGCAGGTGCTGTTGGTGGAGGACAACGCGGTGAACCAACAGGTGGCGCTGGCCATGCTGCGCAAGATGGATTGCACGGTGGATGTGGCCGCCAACGGCATGGAAGGGCTGGAAATGCGCAAGGGGCGCCACTACGACGTGGTGATGATGGACTGCCAGATGCCGGTGATGGACGGCTATCGCGCCACGGTGCTGATTCGTGAATACGAGCGCCTTGAGGGCCTGGCGCCGATCCCGATCGTGGCGGTTACCGCCAACGCCATCAACGGCGACCGCGAAAAGGCGCTTGCCGCCGGCATGAACGACTACATCGCCAAACCCTACAATTTCCAGCAGATGGGCGCGGTGCTGTGGCGGCTCACGCATCTCGGCGCGCTGGTGGATCCGGTGCGCATTCCCGGCAAGGAACCGTTCAACAGCGCCAGCCTGGTGGACATGGGCGTGATCATGGACCTGCGCGCCATGGCGCCCGAACGCGGCGATCAATTGCTGCGCGGCATGATCCACAGTTTCAAGGAAGACGCCGCGCGCCTGGTGGAGCAGATGACACAGGCGGCGAACGGTGGCGATCTACGCCTGCTTGGCCAGGCAGCGCACAGCCTGCGTTCGATCGCGCTTGCGCTTGGCGCCTCGCCGTTGGCGCAGCAGTGCCAGTTGCTGCAGGCGCAGGCCCAAAGCGGCGACGGCGACGCGGCCATGCTTGCCAGCCAGGCCATACGCGAACTGACCGCCCAGACGCTGCTGGCCCTTGAAAGCCTGCGTTTCTGACCGCTCGGCACAAACACCCGTTCCCGGGTTTACCGCGTTTCTCAAAACCAGCCGAAACCGCTCACCCGGTGTCCCATCAGCGGGCGATTGAAGATCAGCTCGGCATTGGCAAAACCCGCGGCACCGGCGCAGACGTGCAGCGGCAACAGATGTTCCTCGCGCGGATGGCAGAAGCGCGCGTGCGGCGCCGCCGTGTCCCAGTCCGCCAACCGCGCGCGCTGTTCCTCGGGCGACAGTGCCATGGTAACCGTTTCCACCAGCCAGCCGTCGAAGGCGTCGCTGGCTTCGACCTGCTGCGGCACCGCACCGGCGAAGATCGCCTTGAGATTGTGAAAGCTCATTCCAGAGCCAACGATGGCCACGCCGTCGTCGCGCAAGGCGCCAAGCGCGCGGCCAAGTGCCAAATGCGCCTGCGGATCCAGGCCACGAATCAGCGACAGCTGCACGCAGGGCACGTTGGCCTGTGGCCACAGCAGCATCATGGGCACGAACATGCCGTGGTCGAAACCACGCCCCTGCACGGTGGCGGCTTCGATGCCGGCGTCGGTCAACAGCGCCTGCACCCGATCCGCCAGGGCGGGTTCCCCCGGCGCGGGATAGCGGTAATGGTAGGTGGGCGGCGGAAAGCCGTAGTAGTCGAACAACAGTTCGGGGGCAGGATCGTCATACACCGAGGCGCGCGGCGCTTCCCAGTGCGCGCTGATCAACAGAACCGCGCGCGGCGTCGGAAAACGCTCCGGCACCTGCTGCAGAAAGGCGCGCAGTTCGGCATGCGTGGGGTCGTCCGTCAGCGGCATCGGGCCGCCGCCATGCGGCAGGTACAGCACAGGCGCTCGAGCGGTCATGACCTGTTCCTCCCCGGAAACACTGCATAAATCCCGTAGCGACGTAAACTGGCGCCAGCCTACCATTTTTGCGCGGCTCGGGTACACTTGTGCGCAGCAAACGCCACCGACGCCTTGCCCTGGGTCAAAGGATTCCGCCATGCGTAAACCGCTCTGCCTGCTTCTGACCGCGCTGCTCAGCTGCGGCGCCTACGCCGATAAAGCCGCCGGGCCGGAAATCACCGGCGTGAACCGGGAGATGACGCGCATTGCCCAGGCCTTTCTGGCCACCATGGCAAACGGACCGGACGGCATCGAAACCGCGGTGGGCTACGATCGCCACGCGCTCGCCCAGTTGCAGACGGACGATCCGGCGCGTACCGACTACGTCTACTGGCCTTACCTGCGCAAAGGGCTGCCGCTGGATTTCATGTCCGCCGAACAGCGTATGCTGGTGCACGATCTGCTCAATACCGCGCTGAGCAGCAAGGGCTATCTTTCCGCCATCCAGATCATGCAGATGGAAAAGGTGCTGGCCGACACCGAAACCACCGGCTTTCCGCGCGGCACCGAAAACTACACCCTGGCCATCTTCGGCGCACCCAGCCTGGACCAGCGCTGGGACTGGCGCTTCGAAGGCCATCACCTGTCGCTCAACTTTTCCGTGAGCCCGGATGAACTGAGCGTAACGCCCGCCTTCTTCGGCGCCTCGCCGGCCAAGCTGCAAAGCGGCACCCTGGCCGGCTTCCGCAATTTGCGCGGCCACCACGAAGCGGGCCTGGCGTTGATCAACAGCCTGAGCGACGCCCAGCGCGGCAACGCCATTGTCGACGGCAATCCGCCCTTCGACATCCTGTCCGGCACGCTCAACCGCCCGCCCGCCAACTGGGACGACTGGAAAGCGCTGCCACCGCAGGGCATCGCCGTCAGCGACCTGAACGCGGCGCAGAAGGATGGCGTGCAGCGCATCCTCGACGAGGTCATCACCTCCTATCGTCCCGAAATCTCCCGCGCCTACCTGAGCCAGATCGACGTCAACGCCCTGCGCTTCGTGTGGTTCGGCGGCACGCAGGAAGGCCAGGCACACTATTACCGGCTGGAAGGCCCGGATTTCTTCTTCGAGTACGACCTGGTCCAGAACCAGGGCAACCACGTGCATACCGTGTGGCGCAGCAAGAGCGGCGATTTCGGCGACGATCTGCTGCTGCAGCATCACCAGCAGGAACACTGAGTCCAGAAGCCGAACAAGCCCGCTACCCTTCACCCGCGAAAACTCCGCCCCGGGGCTGGACAGACACCGTCGCGATGGGCGTATGATGCCTGCACACCGCCCCCGCGGCGGTCCAATTCGATACGAGGCGCTGCCATGACGGCGCCCGCAGGAGGGGACATGCTGAAGATCGACCGACGCGAATTCATCGCCAGCCTTGGCGGAGCCGCCGCCGTGGGCCTGATGAGCCACGAGGCCCGGGCCGATGCGCTGGAGCACTATCTCGAGGATCGGCTTTACGCACAGGCGGAAAGCGGTGGAGGCGGCAGCGGCGACACCTTTCCCACCGCCGCCGAAGTGGACGCGGCGATCACCACCCGGCACTACCGCCGTGGCGGCGGCGGGCTGTTCGTGGCCACCCAGCCGGGGCAGAACGTGAGCCGGCTTCCCGCCATGTCGAGCGCGCCCACGCTATTGGAGTTCTTCGAAAAACGCTTTACCCGCACCGGCAATCATTGCCTGCAAAGCGCCAACAAGGCGCTGGAACGCGGCGCAGAGGAGGAAGTGGTGCTCGCCTGCCTGCTGCACGACACGGTGCAGGAACTGATCAAGGTGGATCACGGCTGGTGGGGGGCGCAGCTCTATGAACCGTACGTTCCGGAAGTGACCAGCTGGGCGATCCGCTACCATCAGGCGCTGCGCTTTTATCCCGATGAGGAAGCCGGGTATTTCTACCCCGACCTGTACCATCGGATGTTCGGCGTGGACTACGTGCCGCCTCCGCACATCGTGGCCGCCAAGGACGAGGCGCTGGCGCACAAGTGGTATTACGCGGCGCGCGAGGTCACCGTAAGCGATCTTTACGCTTTCGATCCCAATGCCGTGGTGTCGCTGGACAAGTTCCACGATCTGTTGGGCCGCCATTTCAAACAACCCAAGGCAGGCCTCGGCAACGACAACAGCCCGGTGGCGCACATGTGGCGCTCACTCGCCAATCCGGATGCGCCGTTGTAGTTCATGGCTTAGGGGGAATTGGCCCGGTCCCAGTCTGTTGCAGTCGCCTGACCCAACATGCCTTCGGGGGGACGCTACAAGCACATCCCTGTGCGCTCGGTGACGGCCATCCCTGGCCATCAACGCCCCCCGAAGGCATGTTGGGCCAGGCGACTGCGAATCTCGGGCATCGAGTTACGCACGACATCGCTCTTGAAAGAGACATAGCTCGTTGATCCTGTCGTCTACATTCTCGTGCGTAACACTAAAGTCTGAAGCAAGCCTCTGTCGTTCCTTTTGACCATCCAGGGGCGTTGATGGCCAGGGACGGCCATCACCGAGCGCACAGGGATGTGCTTGCAGCGTCCCCTGGATGGTCAAAAGGAACGACAGAGGCTACCGATATCAATGCGGGCAAAAAACAAAAGCAACCACCCTACTCCCCAGCCGCCTCCCGCTGCTCCGCCAACCGCAACGTCATCGCCTGCTCATTGAGCGCAATTTCGTAGAGATAACCTTCGGGATCGATATAGGGATTGGGATCGGAACCCAGGCGGGGATATTTTTCATTCATCTTGTACATCGCAGGATGCGAACCAAGCGGAACGTCCGCGGGAATGGCACGCAAAATGGCGTAGCTTTGGCGATATTGGTCGACGATGTCGGGGCGGTCGGGATTGTTCCAAAGTTGATAGTTGGGATTCACCCCCAGACTGCAGATGATCACCGCCTTGTGGGATTGGCCCGCCTCCGTTACGTCCAGTTCCCAACTGGTGCAACCGTCGGTGTGGCCGGGGGTCAGGTGCGCGGTCAGGCGCACGCCGCCGAGTTCCACCACGTCACCATCATGGATGATGCGGTCCATGGGATGTTCCTTGTCGCCGGGGCGCATCGCGCGCAGGCCGGGCACCTGCTCTTCGAGTACCACGACTTCCGCGCCGCTGAGTTGCTTGGCCAGCGCATCGCCTTCCATATGGTCGGCGTGCTCGTGGCTGCCGAGGATGATCGCGATGTCGTCGAAGGCGAAGCCGAGTTTTTCCACCGAATCCTTGATGGTGGGCACGTTGCGTTCGAAGTCGGTGTTGATGAGGATGTGGCCGGCGTCGGTGGTGACGAGGAACGAGGCAAGCGATTCGGTGCCGACGTAGTAGAGGTTGCCGATCATGCGGTGCGGGGGGAACTGGGCGTCCATTTGCGCCGGCGAGCCGATGTTGCGCCGAAAGAGATCGTCGGGCAGCAGGCGCGGAAGTTCCGGGGTGGACGCCTGATTGGCTGCGGGCGGCGACGGTTGCTGGCTGAATGCCGGCAACGGCAGCGCCAGTGCCAGTGCCAGTGCCAGCAGGGCGGTGGTGAGCACGGTGGTTTTCATGATTTCCCCTCGAAGGCTGGTGTAGCGGATGCAGTTGCGTGTGCGCAAGGTTTTGGCGGCGGAGCGGCTATAATCGCGGCATGTACGATATCTACGATCTCATCCTGTGTTTGCCCCTGGTGTTCCTTGGCGTCTATTGGTGGCGCGCCAGCGAACAGAAACGCATCGCGGTGGCCGGTGCGCGCGCGTACTGCCGCGAGCGCGGCCTGCAGCTCCTGGACGAAACACTGGTGTTCCGTCACTTGCGCCTGGAGCGGGAAAGCCGCGTGGCACCCGCCAGGGCCCTGCCGGCTCCCAAACCTTCCAAACCGTCGCTGGTGCGCCTCGGACTGCGGCGCCAGCTATGCCGCGTGTATGAATTCGACTACAGCCGCGCCGGGGAAGACCGCAACAGCGGCGAGATCGTGCTGTCCGGCTATCGCATCCTGCGCGTGATCCTGCACAGCGAAGTGCTGGAAATCACCAATTACCAATAAGCCCGCCCGACCAGCCTGCCCACCTCGGTCGCCCCGCCCAGGCGGTGTTGAAAACCACGTCAGGCATCGCTGCGCTCCTTGTCGGGGACAGCGCGCGCCTCGCGTTTCGGCAGGTAGTAGTCGCGGTAGATCGAAATGAAGGCAAGCAGCAACGCCATCAGAATAGGGCCGACGATGAAGCCCGTCACGCCGTAGATGTTGGCGCCGCCGAGCATGGAACAGAAGATCAGCAGGATCGGCATGCGCGCCTGGCTGCCGATCAATATCGGCTTGAGGAAGTTGTCGATCATGCTGACCACCAGCGCCCCCCAGGCGAACAGAAAAATGCCCCACCCGGGCGCCTGCGTGAAGATGAAGATGGCGATCGGCACCCAGATGAGCGCGGCGCCCAGCAGTGGAATCAGCGCAGCGAAACCGGTGAGCACGCCGAACAGCAAGGCCAGCGGCACCCCCGCCACCATGTAACCCACCAGGGCCAGCGCCGCCTGCACGCCGGCGGTGATCAGCGCCGCGCGGATCACCGCGGTAACGGTGTCGTACACCCTGAGCGCCACCGTGGTGGCCTGATCGCTTTCCATGGGCACGATGTCGAGCAGCCAACCGAGGAAACGCGCGCCGTCGCGAAAACAGAAGTACATCAGCACCAGAATCAGCGCCAGATTGATCACGGCAAACAGCACGTTGCGCGCGGCCGCCGCGCCGAAGCTGGCCAGAAAGGCGCTGCCGCCCTCGACCATGCTGAGCAGGTAATCCTCGAAATCGAGGCCGGTGAACAAGGGGATGGTTTCGGCCCAGGCGGAAAAGCGCGACAGCGGTTCGCTGATGAAATCCGGCAGCGAATCCAGCAGCGAAGGACTGTCGGCGGAACCGAAGGCCTGCAGCCAGCTCTGCACCGTGGGATACAGCTGGGTGGACTGCTTGGCGACGATCCAGAACACCATGATGATCGGCATCACCACCAGCAGCAGCACGGCGGTGGTGCTCAAACCCGCCGCGAGGTTGGCGCGCCCCGGCATGTAGGTTTCCAGGCGCCGGTGCAGCGGCCAGAACACCAGCGACAGCGAGCAGGCCCAGATGATCACGCTGCTGAACAAAGACAGGATCAGGATGAGCTGATACAGCAGAAAGGCGAATACGCCAAAGAAGAACCAGCGGAACAACAGGCGCTGCTCCGACGGCCGGGGCAGCAGGGAGGGTTCCTCTCGCCGTGGCGGCGGCGCCGGGCTTTCGCTATCCGACATGACTACATCCTATCGACAGGGATGCGCCGCAGTATAACAGCGCCGCCCTCGCCCCGGTCCAGGGGAAAGCGGGATCATTCAGCGCTTTCCGCCTGCCAGCCGCCACCAAGGGCTTGGTAGAGTCCCACCATGGCATTGAGCTGCAACAGCTTATTGTCCAGCCAGGCATTGCGGGTGGAGAACAGGGTGTTCTGCGACTGCAGCACGGTCTGGTAGTCGGTCACGCCTTCGCCGTAGCGCACCTGGGCGATGCGGAACGATTCCTCGGCGGCCTCGAGGTTGGCCATGGCCACTTCGCCGAGCTGTTGCAGCAGTTGGATGTTGCTCAGCAGTACCTCGACGTCGTTGAAGGCGCCAAGCACCGCCTTGCGGTAGCTGGCCAGGGCGTTTTCCAGGCTCAGCCGCGCCTGGTCGATGTTGCGCAGGCGCTGGCCGTTGTCGAGCAGGGTCTGCACCAGCGTGGCGCTGACGCCGATCGCGGTATCGGGCGAAGACAACAGCTCGCTCAACGAAACACTGGCGGCGCTGGCGCTGCCGGTCAGGCTGATCTGCGGAAACAGGTCGCTGCGCACGATGGCCACGTTGGCGTTGGCGCCGCGCAGAGAGGCCTCGGCCTGTACCAGATCGGGCCGCCGCTGCAACAGCTCGGAAGGCAGCCCCGGACGCACGGCGGGCACCACCAGTTGCTGCAGCGAATCGCCGTTCACGTCGAAGCCCTGCACGTTACGTCCAAGCAAGAGCGCAAGCGACGCGCGCGCGGAGAGATCGTTCTGGATCAGGCTGCGCAGGTTGGCGCGTTCGCGCTCGATGGCAATCTGTTGCTGCAGGGCTTCGATCGGCACCGCCACGCCGGCATCCACGCGCGCCTGGGCAATGTTGCCGATGGCCTCGGCATTGGCCACGTTCTGCTGCGCCGCCACCACCTTGTCGCGTGTGAGCAGCAGTTGGAAGTAGGTGGACGCCGCGGTGCCGAGCGTATTGAGCGCCAGATCGGCGGCCTGCGCCACGCGCGCGTCGTAGTCGGCCAGCGCGCGCTCATAGGTGGCGGGCTTGCTGAGGATGTCGTTGTAGGTGAAACCCGCGCTCAGCGTAAAAGGCTGCGAGGGATTGTTGGTGCTGGTGCCATTGTCGTTGCGGGTTTCACTGTAGGACGCGCCGGTGCCAATGGTCACCACGGGCGTGGGCAGCAAATTGAAACCGGCCTCGCGCAGCGACAATTGCGCCGCTTCGAGATTGCGCTGGTTGTTGGCCAGGTCCAGGTTGCTGGCCTGTACCTGCGTGATCAGCGTGTCCAGCTCGGCACTCTGGAAATTGCCCCACCATTCCATTGTGGGCCACACCATGGCGTCTTCCTGCAGCGGCCCCTGCCAGCCGGCGGGCACGTCGGTGGACGGCAGCGGCGGTGGCGTGGCAACGCAGCCGCCAAGGGCAAGAACGGCAAACAGAATACCAGGCACGGCGGGGCGCAGCGTCATACGGGTCTCAATCATTGGCAAGCGCCACCACGGGGTCGAGCCGCGCCGCCTTGCGTGCCGGCGCGAAACCGAAGATGAGGCCGGTGGCGGTGGCGCAGCAGAAGGCCGCGATCATCGGGCCGGAGGTAAAGCGGATGCTGACGTCGAAGCTCTGCACCACCAGGCCGGCTCCCACACCAAGCACCACGCCCACCACGCCGCCCACACCGGACACCACGATGGCTTCGGCCAGGAACTGCGAAAGAATGTCCCCCTGGCGGGCCCCGGTGGCCATGCGAATGCCGATTTCGCGGGTGCGTTCGGTGACCGACACCAGCATGATGTTCATCACGCCGATGCCGCCCACCAGCAGCGAAATCGCCGCCACCGAACCCAACAGCATGGTGAAGGTATCCTGCGACGCGCTCACGGTTTCGAGCAGCTCGGCGCTGTTGAAGATGCGGAAATCCTCGCTACCGTGACGTACGGTCATGAACTCGACCAGATCGCGTTCGGTTTCGTTGATCCTGCCCACGTCATCGACGAACACGGCGATGGAGCGCGCATACTTTTGCCCCATCAAGCGCAGCGAACCGGTCTTGAACGGCACGAACACGGCATCATCCTGATCGCCGCCGCCGAAGCCGGAGGAACCGCCCTTGCTGGTCAGCACGCCGATCACCTGGAAGGGGATGTTGCTGATCAGGATGTATTCGCCAAGCGGCTCGGCGCCGTCCGGAAACAGCGCCTCGGCCACGGTCGAGCCAAGCACTGCCACTGCGGCATAACTCTCGCTGTCCTCGCGCGTGAAGAACACGCCCTTGGCAAGCGGCCAGCTGCGCAGCTGCGGCACCCGCTCCGTGGTGGCGGTGACGTTGGCGCTGTGGTCCTGGCGCTGAAAACGCACGGTGTAGTTGCCCTGTAGTTCCGGCAGCGTGCCAATCACGTTCGGCACGTTTGCGATGATCGCGTCGGCGTCCTCGTAGGTCAGCGTGGACTGCGGCGGCCGCCGCTGCCCCTCCACGCGCGAGGGCTGCATGTTGAGCATGTTGGTGCCGATGGAACTGATACGCTCGACGATGTCCTGCCGCGCCCCCTCGCCGATCGCCAGCATGGTGACCACCGACGCCACGCCGATCACGATGCCGAGCAGGGTGAGCACGGTGCGAAAGGCATTGGCATGCAGCGAACGCAGCGCCATGCGCATGGCCTCGCCGAGCCCGGCCAGCGGCGAGGCGATGCGGCGGCTGAGGAACAGATCGCGCAGTTCGCTGTTGCGCTTCGGATCCACCGCGCCGGCCACGTGGCCGGTGTCGGACAGCACGTTGCCGTCGCGGAACTCGATGACACGGTCGGCATGCGCGGCCACCTTGGGATCGTGGGTGATGATGATCACCGTATGCCCTTCGCGCGCGAGATTTTCGAGCAGCGCCATCACTTCCACGCCGCTTTGCGAATCCAGCGCGCCGGTGGGTTCGTCCGCCAGGATCACCTTGCCGCCGTTCATCAAAGCACGGGCGATGGACACGCGCTGCTGCTGGCCGCCGGACAACTGCGTGGGACGATGATCCAAGCGCTCGCCAAGGCCAAGCGAAGTGAGCAATGCCTCGGCGCGCAGGCGGCGCTGCGCCGCGGAAATGCCGGCATACACCGCGGGCACTTCCACGTTTTCCTCGGCGGTGGCGCCACCGAGCAGATTGTAGCTCTGGAATACGAAACCGAACGCTTCGCGGCGCAGCCAGGCCAGGCCGTCGGCATCGAAGCTCTTGATGTCGCGCCCGGCAAAGAGATAGGTGCCGGAGCTGGGGCGGTCGAGACAGCCCAGCGTATTCATCAAGGTGGACTTGCCCGAACCCGACTGCCCCACGATCGCCACGAATTCACCGGGATAGATCTTCAGGTCCACGCCGCGCAGCGCATGCACCTCTACGCCGCCGCCGGTGACGAAGGTGCGGTGGATGCCGCGCAGCTCGATCAGGGGAATGGCCTGTTCCGCAGCGGCGGGCCGCATTGGCTGAGGGGAGCTGTGTGGCGCCGCCGCGCCTGCGTCCAGCGTCAGGGTGCTCATCAGAAGCGCCTGATGACGCCGCCACCGGGGAAACCACCGGGGCCGAAATTCTGTTGTCCGGCGGCACGCTGCGCGGCGCTTTGCAGGATGCCGGCGATCACCTGCTCGCCTTCCTGCAATCCGGACACCACTTCCGCCAGCACCCGGCTGGTCACGCCGATCAGCACCTGGCGATCCTCGCGGCTGCCGTCCGCCTTGACCACGGTGACCGTGGCCGGTCGCGGCCGGCCACTGGCGCTGCCCGGATTGATGCCGAGACCACGGCCAAGGGCCAGGGCGGCATCGCCTTCCGCGGGCGGCAGCGAACCGCCTTGTGGGGCAGCGGCCGGCGCCTGGCGTGGCGCGGCCTGCGGCGTGCCTGCCGGCAGGAAGCTGAGCGCGCCCATCGGCACCGTGAGCACGTTCTTGGCCGAGGACGTGATGAAGTAGACCTGCGCGGTCATTTCGGAAAACAGCGCACCGTCGCTGTTTTCGATATCGAACAGTCCGGTATAAAGCACCACGTTGTTTTCCACCGCCGGGGTCGGCAGCACCTGGCGCACCGTGCTGTACCAGCGGCGGGCGCCACTGCCCAGCGTGGTGAAATACACCTCCATGCCACTGCGTATGCTGCCGATGTCGGCTTCGGAAATGTCCGCCTCCACCGTCATGGTGCCGAGGTCGGCGATGCGCAGGATGGTGGGCGCCTGCTGGTTGGCGTTGAGCGTGCGGCCTTCATTCATTTCGATGGTGACCACGGTGCCGGAAACGGGCGCGTAGATCTTGGTGTATTCCAGCTGGGTTTCCTCGCTGGCAAGACTGGCCTGGCTCTGCTCGATCTGGCGTTGAAGCTGCAGCAGGCTGGATTCGGCGGAGGACAGGTTGTTGATGGCGGTGTCGTATTCGAGCTGGCTGGTGGCGTCTTCCAACCGCAGGCGCTGCTGGCGATCGGCATTGGCGCGCGCCAGCGTAAGCGCGGCGCGGCGGCCTTCGAGCTGCGCCTGTTGCGCGGCGATGCTGGCGCGGCTGGCTTCCACGCGCGATTCCTGCACGCGGGCGTCGATTTCCGCCAGCAGGCTGCCCTCTTCCACCACGTCACCCACTTCCACGTGCAGCCGCTGTAGTTGCCCGCTCACCTGCGCGCCGACGTCGACGAAGCGGCTTGGCTTGAGCGTACCGGCCGAGGCGATCGTGTTCTCGATGTCGCCACGTTCCACCAGCGCCAAAAGCGGCTCGTCGTCCTCCGTAGCCTGGCGACCGTTCTGCCAGTACCAGTAGGCTCCCAGTACCACGGCCAACGCCGCGGCACCGCCGAACAGGCGACGTCGGCGCTTGCTGCGCAAGGCATAGGGATGCGAAACGGAGGTGTCACTCATGGGCGGATGCTCGTCTGGTTCCTGTGCGAAAGGCGGCGCGATTCCAGCCCTTTCCAACGGCTCAGGAACGCACCGGCAATGACGCGGTTGACAGGAATCGAATGTAATTCTTATTTGACCGGTGAGTACTTGTTATTGATCCGGTCGTCACGATTGTCCGGCCATTGTGTGGCCGCATCGTGGAAAGATTATGACTTTTTAGTCAAGCTCGACGGCGCCGAATTCGCCGCGCTGCACCAGCGCCACCAGGTCGGTGTAGCCGCCGACCGCACGGCCGTCGATGAATATCTGCGGCACCGTGCGGCTGCCCGGCGCGCGCGCCTGCATCTGGGAATACAGCGCGGTGTCGCGGGTCACGTCGAATTCGGTATAGGAATGGCCGAGGCGGGTCAGCAACTGCTTGGCGGCATGGCAATAGCCGCACCAGTCCTTCGTGTAGATTTCGATTGCAGGCGTAGGCATGAGAGCACCAAACACAATAACGGCACCGCCATGGCTGGCAGCGCCGACAACAACGACAGCCATCCCTCCGCTACGCTTTGTGCGGCTTTTCCTCGAACGGCACGTACAGGCACACTACAACGAAAACCGCGGTCAGGATCAATTCGTACAGAATGCCCCGGGCACCGAGGCCGACGCTCATCAGCAGCTTCACCGACAGCGCGAAATAGACCAGCCCCAGGACGATGGTGTAAATGAGATTCATGCGCACCTCGACACCACAGTGCTGACAGACGTGCGGGCGCGTCATGATCTTGTGCATCGCGGTCATGGCCTGCTGGCCGCACTTTGGACATTCATTGCTCATAGGTGCATCCCATTGAGAAAGATCGTTCAATCTATTGTTATCGTCCGCAACCGCCGCAGTGCATGACGCGCCGGCCGTGGCTCAGTTATTACTCATATTGATGCTTGCTTGCAAGGCGTCCCGTGCCTTTCCTTCATCGATCGCGCGCTCCGCGCGCTGCACGCCTTCGCGCAGGTCCGGCACCTTGTCCGCGATCAACAGTGCCGCGGCCACGCCGAACAGCACGATGTCGCGATAGGCGTCGCGCTGCCCGTCCAGCAACTGGCGCAGGCGCAGGGCGTTGTAGCTGCCGTCGCCGCCTTTGAGTTCGTCGAGCGTGGCGCGCGGCAGGCCGGCATCCTCCGGCGACACGTCGATGCAGCTGACGCGGGCGCCATCCACTACGCACACCTGGTTGAGCCCAAGCGTGCTCAATTCATCGAGACCGCCGGCGCCATGCACCACCCAGGCCTTGTCGCAGCCGAGGCGCGCCAGCGTCTGCGCCAGCGGCTCCACCCATTCGGGCGCATAGACGCCGACCAGCAGACGCCGCACGCCGGCCGGATTGCACAGCGGCCCGAGGATGTTGAAGATGGTACGCACGCCAAGTTCCTGGCGCACCGGCCCCACGTGACGGAACGACTGGTGATGCCGCGGCGCCTGCATGAAGCACAGGCCGGCTTCGCGCAGGCTGCGTTCGAGCACCGGTACTTCGGCTTCCAGGTTCAACCCCAGCGCGCCGAGCACGTCGGTCATGCCGGAACGCGAGGACACCGCGCGGTTGCCATGCTTGGCCACCGGCACGCCGCAGGCGGCGGTGACGATGGCGGTGGCGGTGGAAATGTTGAGCGTGTGGGCGCCGTCGCCGCCCGTGCCGACGATGTCCATGGTGCCCTCGGGTGCCTGCACCGGCAACATCTTGCCGCGGATCACGCTGGCGGCGGCGGTGATCTCATCCACGTTTTCGCCGCGCAGCTTCAGGCCCACCAGAAATGCCGCCAGCTGCGCCGGGGTGGCCTGGCCGCTCATGATCAGACCGAAGGCGTCCCGCGCCTCCTCGAAATCCAATACCTGGCGCGCCGCCACCTTGGCAATGTACGGTTTCAATGCGGTGGGCAATTCCGTCATGGCCAATTCTGTCATGGGGAGTTCCGACATGCGTGGCGTCCGGTTTACTTCTGCTGCTTGAGATCGAGCGCCAGCAGGGTGTTCTGCATCAGCGAAGCGATGGTCATGGGACCCACGCCGCCCGGCACCGGGGTGATGAAGCTGCACTTGTCCTTGACGTTGTCGAAGTCCACGTCGCCACGCAGCTTGAAGCCCTTGGGATCGGAGGCGTCGGCCACGCGGGTGGTGCCCACGTCGATCACCACGGCGCCTTCCTTGACCATGTCGGCGGTGATGAACATCGGCTTGCCGATGGCCACGATGAGGATGTCGGCGCTGGCGCAGATTTCCTTCATGTTCTTGGTACGGCTATGTACCAGGGTCACCGTGGAATTGCCGGGATTGGTGTTGCGCGCCATCAGCACCGACATCGGCGAACCGACGATGTGGCTACGGCCCACCACCACGCAATGCTTGCCGGCGGTGTCGATGTTATTGCGCTTGAGCAATTCCATGATGCCGTTCGGCGTGGCGGAGATATAGGTGGGCAGGCCGAGCAGCATGCGGCCGAGGTTTTCGGGATGGAAGCCGTCGACGTCCTTGCGCGGATCGATGGCGAGCGTGACCTTTTCCTCATCGATGTGCTTGGGCAGGGGCACCTGCACAATGAAACCGTCGATGGCGGGATCGTTGTTGAGCTGGTCGACCACCGCGAGCAGTTCCGCCTCGGTGATGGTGTCGGGGTAGGTCAACAGGGTGGACTCGAAGCCGCAGCGTTTGCAGGCGAGCACCTTGTTGTTGACGTAGGTCATGCTACCGCCGTCGCTGCCCACGAGCACGGCCGCCAGATGCGGCACCTTGCCGCCCGCCGCCTTGATCGCGCTTACCTTGTCCGCAATTTCCTGCTTGAGTTGTTCCGCTGTGGCCTTGCCATCCAATAACTGCATCCGGACCTCTTATTCTTCACTGAAAAACAAAAAGCGGATTCTACTCAAGATGAGGGGTACGTGGATAGGAGAGGCTCCCGATCGGGGAGCGGCGCCCGGGGCTCAGATGCGCCCGAGCGCGTCCAGAATCAAGCCTTCGGTGAGTATCTGCGGCAACACTTCGGCCGGAGCATTGGGATCGGCGGGGAACAGGAGGTACAGCGGCACGCCGCTGGTTTCATACCGGCGCAGCACTTCGGTGATGGCGGGGTCGTTATTGGTCCAATCGCCTTTCAGGTAGGTGATGCCGCGTTCCGCCATGGCCTCGCCGACGGCCTCGCTGCTCAGGGCCACGCGTTCGTTCACCAGGCAGGTGATGCACCAGGCGGCGGTCATGTTCACGAATACCGGTTTGCCTTCCGCCCGGAGCGCCGCCAGCCGCGCCGCGGTGTAGGGTTCGAACGCCTCCGATCCGTCCACGGCCACCGCCGTGGACGTGGCGCTGCGCAACAGCGGCGAGAACAGCAGGGAGGCGGTCAGTGCCACGCTGCCGAGGCTCAAGGCATAACCGAGCCGGCGCCAGGCGCTGACGTGGCGGCGCTGCCAAAGCCAGCAGGCGAAGGCCAGGAGTACGCAGCCGCCCACCACCAGCGCCATGGCATTCACGCCGCCCTGCTGCCCCAATACCCATAACAGCCACACCGCGGTGGCATAAAGCGGGAATGCCAGCACCTGGCGGAACGTCAGCATCCAGGCGCCCGGCTTCGGCAGCAGCCGCGCCAGGGCGGGCACGAACGAGAACATCAGGAACGGCAGCGCCATGCCCAGTCCCAGGGCCAGGAACACCGTGAGCGCCACCAGCATGCTCTGGGTAAAGGCGAAGCCAAGCGCGGCGCCCATGAAAGGTGCGGTACAGGGGCTGGCCACCACGCTGGCCAGCACGCCGGTGAAGAACGAACCCGAATAGCCCTCCCGATCCTGCAGCTCACCGCCGACGCCCATCAGAGAAGTGCCGAATTCCACCACGCCCGACATTGACAGGCCCATGACGAAGAACAGGAACACCAGCGCCGCCACGAACCACGGCTGCTGCAACTGAAAGCCCCAGCCGATCGCCGCGCCGCCCGCCTGCAGGGCCAGCAGCACCGAGGCCAGCAAGAGGAAAGACAGCATCACGCCGCCCGTGTACGCCAGGCCATGCAGGCGCTGTGCGCGCAGCGGGCCGTGGGCGCCCTGCGCCAGGCTCAGCACCTTGAGCGACAGCACCGGGAACACGCAAGGCATGAGGTTGAGGATCAATCCGCCGAGCAGGGCAAAGCCGAACACCAGGGGCAGCGGCAGGGGGGAGCCTGCGGGGCTGTCCTGCCGGGCGCCAAGTTCGCTGGCGATGGCGCTTTCGGCCAGGGGATCGGGCTGGGCCACCACTTGATAGGAGGTCTGTTGGCCGTCGGCGCCGTTCACCAGCAACAGCCCCCCGATGCGCTGCGGCACGGCTTTCAGGCGCGGATACTGCGCCTGCGTCAGTTGCAGGCTGGCCAGTTGCACGCTTACCTGCTGCGGCGCGGTGTAGTCGATCAGGCCGTTCTCGTCGGGAATGAAGCTGACGCTGCGGGCGCCCTCGAACAGGTGATCCACCCCCTGCACCAGCAGGTTCATCTGCCCGTCGCGGAAGAAGAAGCTGGCGTTGAGCGCCATGTCCTGGCGCGGCAGCGTGGCGCGGGTGGTGGCGAAGCCGTAGGCGAACTCGGCATTCGGCGGCGCCGCGCCGGTTGGCTGCACCGGCAGGCTCAAGCTGAGCGTGGCGCGGCCGGGGATGCATACATCATCGCATTCGAGCCAGCTGGCTTCGGCGCCAAGGGTCAGTTCGGTGGCGTTGACACCGGCATCGATGCTGAGCGGCACCAGCAGGAAGATTTCGCCGGTATAGCCGAAATCGGTGACGTTGCCGGGCAGGTCGAAACGTTCCGGCGTGGGCCAGCCGATGCTGCCGGCGCTCACGCCCTGTGGCAGTTGCCATTCGATGCGGGTGGGCAGGCCGGCTTCGCCGGGGTTGAGCCAATAGGTATGCCAGCGGTCGGCGTGCACCAGGCGCAGCGCCACCCACAGCGTTTCGCCCGGCACCGCGGCAAGCTGCTCGGGCACCAGTTGCGCGTCCACGTGCTGGCCCTGCACCAGCGGAAATTCCTGCGCGCGCGCGCCCACGGCCAGCGCAAGCGAAAGCAGCAACAACGCGGTCGCATGAAGCACTTTATTGACGGCCAGGGAATTACGCATCGGCATGGAGCCATTCTCTCAACAGATTCGTGACGGCCTTGGGCCGTTCCATCGTGCACATGTGACCACCACCGGGCACCACGCGCAACTCGGCACGTGGAATCAGCGCCGCCATCGCTTCGTGCTGGCTCACCGGGCTCCAGCTGTCGGCCTCGCCGCAGAGTAGCCAGGTGCGCTGGGCGATCTCCGGTAAATAAAGGCGCTGGTCGCCGCGGCCAAGCAGCGCCCGCACCTGCCCTTCGTAATCCTGCAGGCTGTTGCGCAGGATCATGGCGGTGATTTCCGCCACCAACGCCATATTGCCGTGGTTGTCCGGGTGCAGCATGGGCAGTATCCAGGCATCGGCCACCGCCTGCAGGCCCTTGCGCCGGGCCGCGTCCAGCAACAGTTGGCGCTTGGCGGGTTCATCCGGCTTTACCGGATGCGCCCCCGTGTCCAGGACCGCGAAGCGCTCGATTCTCTTCCCCGCGCGATGCACCAGCTCGAAGGCCACGCGTCCGCCCATGGAATGTCCCGCCACCGAGAAACGCGGCGGGGCGTCGCGCAGCACCGACTCCGCCATCGCGGCAAGCGAATCGAAACCGCGGAACAGCGGAATCCGTACGTCGAACTCATCCTGCAGCGCCTCCCGCTGCCGTTGCCACACGGCGGCGTCGCACATCAGGCCGGGCAGCAGATACAACGCCGGCTTCGCCTTGCTGCTCAAGCTCACTCCAATACTTCCGGCTTGGTGTCGCGCAGGATGGCGCTGATGTCGGCGCGCAGCGCCTCGGTCAAACGGGGATAGTCCGGCGCGCCGGGCGCGTGCGCGAGCACCGCCTTGATGCGGCCGAACAGATGCGTGCGCACCGGCTCGGCCAGGCCGTCGATGGCATCGGAGTAGATCAGGTAGCTCAAGGGATAGTGGAACGTGTGCTCCTGCAGATCGAGCTGGCGCAGCGAGCGGTCTTCGTTGGAGCGCGGGCCGCGCGCCTGGAAGTTTTCGGCATAGCCCGAGGTGCCGGCGATCGGCGCGCCAAGCGCCACTTCATTGGCCATGAACAGGCTGTCGAGCAACGGCGTGGTCAATTCGTCGAGTTGCGCCGCCTCGAGCGTTTCGCCCGCGGCGAGCCGCTGGCGGGTTTCGAAATTGAGGCGCGTCAGCGCGTTCTGCACCTCGATCTGATGTTCCAGCACCAGCAGCGCGACGATGTCGCTGGTCTGCCGCGGGTAATCCTCAAGCGAGGTGAACTCCTCCAGCGAGGTGCGGTTGCCCCAGGTGGTGGTGTCGATCGCCTGCAGGCTGGCGGCGTCATTGACGATCAGGTTGCCCATGTGCGGCTGATCGCCGTGCGTGCCGGTGACGAACAGGCCACCCCAGCGCCGTGAGATCGGGGTGGCGGTGGTGGTCACTTCACTGATCTCGTGCGACACGATGTTGCCGTCCGCGTTCGCCAGCACCGACTGCAGCAGGAAGCGCGGCACGCCGCCACCGCTCAAGGAATAGCTGTCGTGGCAGCGCAGGCAGCGGCTGGTTTCCTGGGTAAAGGGCGCCTTGGCGCGTTCCGGCTCCTGCTCGAAATCGAAGAACACCTGCCCCTGCGCCGGGTCCATCGCCGCCACTTCCAGCGTGCGCGAGCCCGGCACGTAGCCGATGTAGACCTCGTCGTTGAAATAAAGCGCGCGCGGCTGTTCGGTGGAGATCAGGCGCTGTTTCTGGCTGGTCTTGGAGAACACCAGGATCTGGCTGGCGGGATCGATGTCCAGCGCGTCGAGCACGCTCTCGAGATAACCCGCCGCCTCGCTGCCTTTTTCCAACTGCAGCTCACCCGCTTCCTGCGCCGCCATCATGCGGCTGAAGGCATCCTGGGGGAGCTCCTTGCCGTAGCCGATCGCCGGATATTCGATGTCGTAGCGCAGTTGCGCCTGGGCCAATGGCGCCGTCAAGAGCAGCACCGCTGCCACAAGGCCGTGAAACACGCTAAAAAAGGCAGACGAACAACTTGGTTCGCCATGCCTAACTCTATGAATCAACAAGGTTTTCATGTCCATGCACCACATTATACAGGAGCTTTCCGGTTTTCTTCGCTTAGCGAAAAATGCTAGGATGCCCGGCCTTTTACAGGAAGCCCCGGAGTTTGCCCGTCGCGAGAGCCTCGCTGCCCCGGCCAACACCTCCCCCGCATCTTTACCCTGCATCCGGCTATCGACAATCAGAACTGAGGAAACGCTTGCCATGTCCCATTTGTCCGACATTGAAATCGCCCAGGCCGCCAAGGCCCGGCCCATCACAGAAATCGGCTCCAAACTCGGCATTCCCTCCGAGGCATTGCTCCCCTACGGCCACACCAAGGCCAAGATCTCCTACGACTTCATCCAACAACAACGCAAAAACGATAACGGCAAGCTGGTTCTGGTCACCGCCATCTCCCCGACGCCGGCCGGAGAAGGCAAGACTACCACCACCGTGGGCCTCGGCGACGGCCTGAGCCGCATCGGCAAAAAAACCGCCATCTGCCTGCGCGAGCCGAGCCTTGGGCCCTGCTTTGGCGTCAAGGGCGGCGCCGCCGGCGGCGGTTACGCCCAGGTGATCCCGATGGACGACATCAACCTGCACTTCACCGGCGACTTCCACGCCATCACCTCCGCCCACAACCTGCTTTCGGCACTGCTGGACAACCACATCCACTGGAGCAACAGCCTGAACCTGGACAGCCGCCGCATCAACTGGCGCCGCGTGATGGACATGAACGACCGCTCCTTGCGCGACATCGCCATCGGCCTCGGCGGGCCGGGCAACGGCTTCCCGCGCCAGAGTGGCTTCGACATCACCGTGGCCTCCGAAGTGATGGCCATCTTCTGTCTTGCCACCGACCTCGAAGACCTGCGCCGCCGCCTGGCCAATATCGTCGTGGGCCAGACCCGCGAACGCCAGCCGGTAGTCGCCAGCGAACTGAAAGGTGACGGCGCCATGACGGCACTGCTCAAGGACGCCATCCTGCCCAACCTGGTGCAGACGCTCGAAGGCACCCCCGCCTTCATCCACGGCGGCCCCTTCGCCAACATCGCGCACGGCTGCAACTCGGTCATGGCCACCACCTCCGCCCTGAAAATGGCCGACTACGTGGTGACCGAGGCCGGTTTCGGCGCCGATCTGGGCGCGGAAAAATTCATGGACATCAAGTGCCGCAAAACCGGCCTGGCGCCGGACGCCATCGTGATCGTAGCCACCGTTCGTGCATTGAAAATGCACGGCGGCGTGCCCAAGGATCAGCTCAAGGGTGAAAACCTCGACGCGCTGCGCACCGGCTTCGCCAACCTCGAGCGCCACCTGGAGAACGTGGCCAAGTTCGGCGTGCCGGCCGTGGTGGCGATCAACCAGTTCATCCACGATACGCCCGCCGAGCACGCCCTGTTGGCCGAGCTTTGCAACAACATCGGCGTCAAGGTGATCCAGTGCACCCACTGGGCGGATGGCGGCAAGGGCGCCGAGGAACTGGCGCACGAAGTGGTCAACATCTGCGAAAACCAGCCGAGCAACTTCAAGACGCTGTACCCGGACGACGCCACGCTGTGGGACAAGGTGAACACCATTGCCCGCGAAATCTATCGCGCCAGCAACGTGACCGCCGATGCCGCCGTGCGCAAGCAGTTCGACGAATACCAGGAACGCTACGGCCACTTCCCGGTGTGCATGGCCAAGACCCAGAACAGCTTCAGCACCGACCCCACCCGCATGGGCGCGCCGGAAAATCACACCGTGCACGTACGCGAGTTGCGGCTGGCGGCCGGCGCGGAGTTCATCGTGGTGGTGTGCGGCGACATCATGATCATGCCGGGCCTGCCGCGCGTGCCCTCGTCCGAAAACATCTACGTCAACGAAGAAGGCAAGATCGTCGGGTTGTCCTGATCTGGCCTGCAAAGCCTTGGAACGGCCACGTTTTCCACAAGGAAACGTGGCTGAACCCGGATTACCGAACAAACCCCGGCACGCTGCCGGGGTTTTGTTTTTCAGGGAAGCGGGAAGCGCCTGCGCCAGTGCTTGATGGCCTACTGGCAGGTTCCCGGCAGATAGCGGCCACCTTCCACCGCCGCGCAGCTCCACTCGATGATGCCATTGTTGTTGCGCGACGGCGTCAGCGCCAGCGACACCGCGGCACCCAGGTTGTCCGTATTGCCCTGCACCACCAGCTTGCCGCCGTCCCACTGCACGCTGTCGACCATGGCGCTGCGGGTCTCCTGCACCGCGAAATCCTCGCCGGGCAGTTTGGCGCTCAGCGTCATGTATTCCGTCACTTCCATCTTCGCGGCATCCGCCACCACCAGCAGTTCCGCGGCGCGGGCGCGCACCACGTAATCCTGGTACGCCGGCAGCGCCACGCTGGTCAGGATGCCGATGATCACGATCACGATCATCAGTTCTATGAGGGTAAATCCCCGTTGGGTTTCTGCTTTCATCAACAATGCTCCTTATGCGGGCCAAGTCCTGCCCTCAACATAGCAGACCGCAGCCATCCTGCCGGGTGCGCGCAGCATGCCAGCGCAAGTGCCGGGCGACAACCGCCGCGGCCGGCGCCGGGCCGCGCACTTTTATCTTGATCGGGCATCCGCTACCATGCCGCCCCCTATCCCCTCCGCAAGAAACCAGCGAGCCAGCCATGACCCGGCGCGACATTCTCGTCACCAACGCCCTGCCCTATGCCAACGGCCCGATCCATCTGGGCCACCTGCTCGGCTACATCCAGGCCGACATCTGGGTACGCTTCCAACGCATGCAGGGGCACACCGTGCACTACGTGTGCGCCGACGACGCCCACGGCACCGGCATCATGCTCAGCGCAGAGAAAGCCAACCTTACGCCCGAGGCGCTGATCGAGGGCGTGCGCCAGGAACATCATCGCGATTTCCGGCGCTTTGGCGTGGAGTTCGACATCTACCACTCCACCCATTCCGAGGAAAACCGCGCGCTGTCCACGTATATCTACGAGCGCCTGCGCGAGGGCGGCAAGATCGCCACGCGCAGCATCACCCAGCTCTACGATCCCGAGCGCAAGCTGTTCCTGTCCGACCGCTTCATCAAGGGCCAGTGCCCCAAGTGCGGCGCGGCGGACCAGTATGGCGACAACTGCGAAGTCTGCTCCTCCACCTACGCCGCCACCGACCTGATCGAGCCACGCTCGACGATTTCCGGCGCCACGCCGGTGCTCAAGGAATCGCTGCACTATTTCTTCCGGCTGCCCGAATACACTGAATTCCTCAAGGAATGGACCCGCAGCGGCGTGCTGGCGCCCACGGTGGCCAACAAGCTCAGCGAATGGCTGGAGAGCGGCCTGCAGGAATGGGACATCAGCCGCGACGCGCCGTATTTCGGCTTCGAAATTCCCGACGCGCCGGGCAAGTACTTCTACGTGTGGCTGGACGCGCCGATCGGCTACATGGCCAGCTTCAAAAAGTTGTGCGATGAACAGGGCCTCGATTTCGACGCCTACTGGAAAGCCGGCACGCCAAGCGAGCTGTGGCATTTCATCGGCAAGGACATCATCAATTTCCACGCCCTGTTCTGGCCCGCCATGCTCAGCACCGCCGGTTTCAAGACGCCGAGCCACATCAGCGTGAACGGCTTTTTGACCGTGAACGGACAGAAGATGTCCAAGTCGCGCGGCACCTTCATTACCGCCGACACCTTCCATGCGCATCTCAATCCGGAAAGCCTGCGCTACTACTTCGCCTCCAAGCTCGGCGCCACGCCCGACGATCTCGACCTGAACCTCGAGGACTTCGTGCAGAAAGTGAACGCGGACCTGGTGGGCAAACTGGTGAACATCGCCAGCCGCTGCGCCGGCTTCATCCACAAAGGCTTCGGCGGCACCCTGGCCAGCCAGGACAGCGTTCCCCTGCTCACCGCACAATTCCAGGCTGCCGCCGACGAAATCGCCGCCTGCTACGACGCGCGCGAATTCGGCAAGGCGCTGCGCCTGATCATGGCGCTTGCGGACCAGGCCAACGCCATGATCGCCACCGCCGAACCCTGGAAGCTCGCCAAGGCCAACCCGCACGACCCCGCCGTGCAAATGATCTGCAGCGCCGGGCTCAACCTGTTCCGCATTCTGGTGATCTACCTCAAGCCGGTGGTGCCCGCCCTGGCGCAGCAGGCCGAAAGTTTCCTCGGCATCGCGCCGCTGCTCTGGGCCGATGCCAACACGCTGCTGCTGGAACACCCGATCGCCGAGTTCACGCCCCTGATGCAGCGCATCGATCCCGTCAACGTGGCCGCCATGGTGGAAGCCAGCAAGGACAACCTGGCTGCCGCAGGCGCGTCGGCGGCATCCAGCTCTGGAACCGCATCCACCTCTACGGCAGCGACCTCGGCCACCGCATCCGCGGATTCAGCCAGCACCGCTCCGTCCGTCGCCTCCAGCCCCGTGGCAAACGACCCCATCGCCGCCGAAATCGAATTCCCCGACTTCGCCAAGGTGGATCTGCGCGTGGTCAGAATCGTGCACGCCGAACACGTGGAAGGCGCCGACAAACTCCTCAAGCTCACGCTCGACCTCGGCCATGATGCCGCCGGCCAACCGCTGACGCGTACGGTGTTTTCAGGCATCAAATCCGCCTACGACCCCGCTGATCTGATCGGCAGGCTCACCGTGATGGTCGCCAACCTCAAAGCCCGCAAGATGAAGTTCGGCCTCTCCGAAGGCATGATTCTCGCCGCCGGGGAAGGCCAGGACATCTTCCTCATGGCCCCCGATGGCAACGCCCAGCCCGGCACCCGGGTGACCTGATCCTTGCCCACGTAGCGCGTTAGGGGACAGACCCCAATTCGGGGCCTGTCCCCTAATACTCCCCAGGACGTTCAGCAGATAGCTGATGGCAGTCGGTGCGCGATCCCGCTTGCGGAGCGTTGGAGCGTTTTCCCGTCAGGTGCAAGCGCGGAAGGGAGCGAGGACTGTCTGAGCCGCGCAGCGGCGAGTTCCGCAGCGCCGCGCTTGTGCCTGACGGGGCGGAAGTGGAGCAAGCGGGATCGCGCACCGACTGCTTGCCGCTGATCTCATACCGCGACCCCTTTTTTCCGATCGGGGCAAGGGGTCGGCGCGTCACCCCGCTCTGGCCCCAGTAACGTCAGGTCTGCCGCACAAACCCCTCGAACGGCAGCCCGCGAAAGCAATTGATGACGGGTTCCAGCGTACTGGCCACCGCCACCCCCACCCGAAAATGCGGCGCCACCGCCAGACTGCAGAACCGCAGCGGCGGCGCCCCCGCCTCCCGCCGCTCGCAATGAATCTGCGCATCGTCCAGATCGAACACGAAACTATCGAGCGGAATGCGCAGCCCCAGGCCCAGGGCTTTGACGTACGCCTCCTTCAGCGTCCACAGCCGAAAGAAATATTCGTTGCGGTCCGCCTCGGGCAGACTCTGCAACGCCTGCAATTCCTCCGGCGCGAAAAAGCGTGCCGTCAGCGCCTCGGCCGCCACTTCGCGCAATGCATGTTCCACGTCCACCCCCACCGCCGCCTGCCGGCTCACCGCCAGCACCGCCATGCCACGGGTATGGCTGAGGTTGAAATGCGGCACCGGGCCGTCGAGATCGTCCGCGCAGAGCGCCGGCTTGCCCCAGGCATTGGTGGCAAAACGCAGCGTTTGCGGCTCCCGCTCGCAGTAACGGCCAAGCACGGTGCGCACCAGGGCGCGGGCCAGCAGGAAGCGCTGGCGATCCTCGGCCAGTTGCAGCCGCTGCCAACGCTCGCGCTCGCCCGCGTCGAGCAAGGCCTCGTAGCGCGCAGCAAGCGCGGGCGCCATGAGGTGCGGCTGTGGCGCGCACCACAGGCTCACTTCCATGGGCAGGGCAAATCTTGAATGCTCGTTTCTCACGTATGAATTCAGGTAAGGCGGCAGGGTTTCGAGGCGGCCCTACCGCGGATCAAAAAGACGTTCGAGTGTAGCAGCAAAGCCCCTTGGCGCCTCCTTTTTGCTGCCGGGAAGGCCGCCGGGCATGCCCCCGCGCCCGCGGTTCTGGTTTAATAGCGGCTTCGCATCCGTGCGAACAACTCAACAGGAACAACGGGGAACTTCCATGCGCATCCTGCACACCATGATCCGGGTCGGCGACCTGGACAAATCCATCGACTTCTACACGCAGATCTTCGGCATGCAGCTCCTGCGCCGCAAGGACTACCCGGAGGGCAAGTTCACGCTGGCCTTCGTTGGCTACGGCGACGAACAGCACAACACCGTGATCGAACTGACCCACAACTGGGACACCCCGGGCTACGAGCTCGGCAACGGCTTCGGCCACATCGCCATCGCGGTGGACGATGCCTACAAGGCCTGCGACGACATCGCCGCCAAGGGCGGCAACGTGGTGCGTCCGGCAGGCCCGATGAAACACGGCGGCGGCGTGATCGCCTTCGTCAAGGATCCCGACGGCTACATGGTCGAGCTGATCCAGACCCACTGAGGCTGCCCGGCGCCGCCATGACCGACATTCTGCTGCTCCTGCTCGGAGCCATCGTGGTCAACAACTTCGTGCTCACCCAGTTTCTGGGCGTATGCCCCTTCATGGGCGTGAGCGGCAAGCTGGGGGCCGCGGTGGGCATGTCGATCGCCACCACGTTCGTGCTGACGCTGTCGTCTTTGCTCGCCTACCTGGTGTATCGCTATCTGCTGCTTCCTTTCGACCTGGATTTCCTGCGGACGCTTTCATTCATTCTGGTAATTGCCGCCGTGGTGCGCTTCACCGAACTGTGGATGCAGCGCAGCGCGCCGCTGCTGTACAAGGTGCTCGGGCTGTTCGTGCCGCTGATCGCCAGCAACTGCATCGTGCTGGGCGTGGCCCTGCTCAACGTGGAGCGCGCCCACGGTTTCGTCGAAGCGGTGTTCCACGGCCTTGGCGCCGGCTTGGGTTTTTCCCTGGTGCTGGTGCTGTTCGCCGCGTTGCGCGAGCGGCTGGCGACCAGCGACGTGCCGCTGCCGTTCCAGGGCCCCGCCATCGCCTTGATCACGGCGGGGTTGATGTCGCTGGCCTTCATGGGCTTCGCGGGGCTGGCGTGATGGACACACTGCTGACCGCCGCCGGCGTTCTGCTTGCACTGGCCCTGGTGCTCGGCACGCTGCTTGGCTACGCCGCACGCCGCCTGCAAACCGCAGACAGCACGCTGGTCGACCGGATCGACGCGCTGCTGCCGCAGACGCAATGCGGGCAATGCGGGCAACCCGGTTGCCGCCCCTACGCCACGTCCATCGCGCTTGGCGGTCCGATCAACCGCTGTCCGCCAGGCGGCGATGCCACCATCCGCGCACTGGCTCACCTGCTTGCCAAGCCGCCGGTGCCGCTCGATCCGGTTCACGGCGTCGAAAGCATTCGCAAGGTGGCCTACATCCGCGAACCCGAATGCATAGGTTGCACCAAATGTGTGCAGGCCTGTCCCGTCGATGCCATCCTGGGCAGCGCACGCCATATGCACACGGTGATCATCAGTGAATGCACCGGCTGCGACCTGTGCGTGGCGCCCTGCCCGGTGGATTGCATCGACATGCTTCCCGCCCATCCGCCGCAACACGACTGGCGCTGGCCGCGTCCCGATCAACGCCCCGTCAACGCGGCGCTGATCGCCACCGACCTGCGTCCCGGAGCCGCCTGATGCCCGCCGCGCCGCTTTACCGGCCGCTGCGTGGCGGCATCGCTCCCCCGCGCCACAAGACGCAATCGCTGCAACAGCCGCTGCGCAGCCTGCCCATCCCCGCACGTCTGGTGATTCCACTTACCCAGTTCGGCCATGCGGCGCCCACGCTCTGCGTGCAACCGGGCGAACACGTGCTCAAGGGACAATTGCTTGCTTACGGCAACGCGGTGAACGGGCTGAGCTGCCACGCCTCCAGTTCGGGCATCGTGGAAGCCATCATCGAGCACGCAGTGCCGAACGCCTCGCAGTTGCCCGAGCTTTGCGTGGTGATCGCCACCGACGGCGAGGACCGCTGGCAGCGCATGCCGCCCCTCGACTGGCAAAGCGGCGACATCGACGACGTGCTGGCGCGCATCGACGCCGCCGGCATCTGCGGCATGGGCGGTTCCGGCTATCCCGCGCACAGCAAGCTGCGCGAAGCCCTGAATACCACGCACACCCTGGTGATCAACGCCACCGAGTGCGAACCCTACATCACGGCGGATGCTGCGCTGATGCGTGAGCACGCCGACGACATCGCCACCGGCATCGCCATTCTGCTGCGCCTGTGCGGCGCCCGGCGCTGCCTGGTGGGCATCGAGGACGACAAGCCACAAGCCATCGCCGCCATGCGCCAGGCGCTCGCGGCGCTCGATGATGCGCGCGTCACGCTGGAGGTGATCCCGGCGCAGTATCCTTCCGGCGACGAACAACAGCTCATCTACATCCTTACCGGCCATGAAGTGACGAGCGGCACCTACCCCCAGGCGCAGGGCTATCTGTGCCATAACGTCGGCACCACGCACGCCATCGCCCGCGCGGTGCTGCACGGCGAAGCGCTGGTAAGCCGCATCGTCACCGTGACCGGCGCGGCCGTGGGCAAACCCGGCAACCTGCGCGCGCCGATCGGCACGCCGCTTGGCACGCTGCTCGACGCCTGTGAAATGGACCCAACGCAACGCTCACGCCTGATCCACGGCGGCCCTTTGATGGGCACCGAGCTGACGCACGCGCAACTGCCGCTGCTCAAGACCAGCAACTGCCTGATCGCCGCCACCGCCACCGAGTTGCCACCGCTGCCGCCCGCCCTCGCCTGCATCCGCTGCGGTTATTGCGCAGAGGCGTGTCCAGCGCTGTTGTTGCCGCAACAGCTGTATTGGCATGCGCGCGGCCGCAATCTGGAACAAGTGGAACACTATCATCTGGACGACTGCATCGAATGCGGTGCCTGCGCCTACGTATGCCCCAGCCACATTCCCCTGGTGCAGTACTTCCGCGCCGCCAAGGGCGAACTGAAGCAGGAACGCGAACGCCTGGCCATGGCCGCGCATTCGCGCCCGCGCTTCGAATTCCACCAGCAGCGCAAGGCGGAGGAATTCGCGCAGGAGGAACGCCGCCGCAGTGAACGCGCCGCGCTGTTGCAACAGCGCCAGGAAAACGCGCGGGAAGGCGCGCAACAAGCAGCGCCCGCCAGCCCAAGCGCCGCCGTGGCCGCGGCGCTTGCCCGCGTGCAGGCGAAAAAAGCCGCGCAGGCGGAGGAAGCGGCTGAACCAGCGGCAATTTCCACCAGGGCGGCTTCCTCACCGGCAGCCCCCACTGCACCCGCCTCCCCTGCGCCGGCGCCTATGCCAACCACCGCTGCTCCCAGCCCGGAAGACGTCATCAAAGCCGCACTGGCGCGGGTGAATGCCAAAAAAGCTGCGCAGCGGGAGCAAGAAGGCGAAGCGCCACCGGAGCCATCAAAACCGGAAGATTCATGAAGCCCCTCTCCAGTTCGCCCCATACCCACCTGGGCCACAGCACGGCGCAGGTGATGCAACACGTGATGCTGGCCTGCGTGCCGGGCCTGAGCGCGCTCGTGTTCTTCTTCGGCTGGGGCGTGCTGTTCAACCTATGCTGGCTGGCGCTCTGCGCGCTTGGCTTCGAGGTGCTGGCGCTGCGATTGCGCGGGCGCGACGTGTTGCCGCAGTTGCGCGATTGCACGGCGCTGCTCACCGCGCTGTTGCTTGCCGCAGCATTGCCCGCCAACGCGCCCTGGTGGGTGGGACTGACCGGTATCGCCTTCGCCATTCTGGTGGGCAAGCAGCTCTTCGGCGGGCTCGGCTACAACATCTTCAATCCCGCCATGGTGGGCTACGCCGTGTTGGTGGTGTCGTTCCCGTTGCAGATGAGCAGTTGGCCGCTGCCGGCGGGGGACGGCAACACACTGCCCTCCTTTGGCGACAGCCTCAGGATGTTCGCCGGCATCGAACCGCTCGCCGGTGTGGACGCCTACACCGGCGCCACGCTGCTGAACAGTTTCCAGCAGCAGCGCGGCGCGCAACTGGTCAGCGAATTTCTGGCAAATTCGCCCGCCGCCGGCAGCTTTGCCGCGCGGGGGTGGGAATGGATCAACGCGGGCTTTCTGCTTGGCGGCGTCTGGCTGCTGCACAAGCGTCTTATCAGCTGGCGCATTCCCGTCGCCTTTCTCGGCGCGCTGAGCCTCTGGGCGCTGTTGTTCTGGGACGGCGGTTCCTCCAGCAGCGAAGGCTCGCCGCTGTTGCACCTGGGCAGCGGCGCCACGATGCTTGGCGCCTTTTTCATCGCCACCGATCCCGTCACCGCCTCCACCACGCCACGCGGGCGCCTGATCTACGGCGCCCTGATCGGCTCGCTGGTGTTCATCATCCGCAGTTGGGGCAGCTATCCCGACGGCGTGGCCTTTGCCGTGCTGCTCGGCAACCTGGCCGTGCCGCTGATCGACAACTACACCCGCCCGCGCACTTTCGGACACCGCCAATGAACGGGCATGACGAAGCGCGCGCTACACAGACCGCCGGCACATCGCCGCTGCGCCATCCCGGCCTGCGCCTCGGAACCCTGGCACTGCTCATCGCATTGGTATTAGCGCTGCTTGCACAACACTTACGTGACAACATCGCCGCGCAGCAGCAAGCCGTGGAGCGCGCCGCGCTTGCCGCGGTATTGCCGCCCACCAATCACGACAATGATCTCCTGGCCGATCGCTTCATGCTCGATCCCGCCGCACCACATTTCATCGACCAGGAACTGCTTGGCCTGCGCCAGGCGCGCGCGGGTTACATCGCGAGACGCGACGGCCGGACCAGCGGCGTGATCCTGCCCTTCGAAACCGCCGAGGGCTTCAACGGCCCCATCGTGATGCTGGTGGGCCTCGACCGCGAGGGCGTGATCACCGGCGTGCGCGTGACGGAGCATCGCGAAACGCCGGACATGGGCGGCCAGATCGAACTGGACAGATCCCGCTGGATACTCAGCTTCGACAACCGCTCGCTCGACAATACCGACCCGGTACTATGGCGCGTCAAGCGCGACGGCGGCGAGTTCGACCAGTTCGTCGGCGCCACCATCACGCCACGCGCCGTGGTGAATGCGGTACAGCGCGCGCTGCAGTTTTTCGCACGCAACCGCGAAGCGCTGCTTGCCCTGCCCGCCCCGGAGGTTTCGCCATGAACACACCCGACCATGCCAAAAGTGCCGACAGCGCCGGCCTCTGGCGCAACAATCCCGCCCTGGTGCAACTGCTTGGCCTGTGCCCGCTGCTTGCCGTCAGCACCTCCGCCGTCACCGCGCTTGGATTGGGGCTGGCCACCTTATTGGTACTGCTCGGTTCAAATCTCGTCATCTCGCTGCTTCGGCATCAACTTACCGCTGCCATCCGCCTGCCGGCGTTCGTGCTGATCATCGGCGCCTTCACCACCGGCGTGGAACTGGCGATGCAGGCGCAGGCCTACACGCTGTACCAGAAGCTCGGCATTTTCGTGCCACTGATCGTGAGCAACTGCATCATCGTCGGCCGCGCCCACACCTTTGCCAGCCAGCACGGCCCACTCGCCTCCGTGCGCGACGGTCTGCACATGGGCCTCGGCTTCGCCGCCGTGTTGCTGACGCTTGGCCTGATACGCGAACTGCTCGGCACCGGCCATCTCTTTGCCGACATGACCCTGCTGCTGCCATTTGCCGACAACTGGCAGTTGAACATCTTCGACAGCGCCCCGCTGCCGCTGGCCCAACAGCCCCCCGGCGCTTTCCTGCTGCTGGGTCTCCTGATCGCCCTGAAAAACTGTATCGACCACCACCAACGCAAAGTGCTGCCAGAACTACCGGGCGAAGCCACCGGCAGCCGGCGCGTGCGCGTTACCGGACAGGTGTAGCATGAACCAAACCAAACGCACCCAAATCTTCGAGCGCCTGCGCGCCGCCAACCCCACCCCCACCACCGAACTGGTCTACAGCACTCCCTTCGAACTGCTGATCGCCGTGATGCTGTCGGCACAGGCCACCGACGTGAGCGTCAACAAGGCCACCGCGAAACTGTTCCCCGTGGCCAACACGCCGGAAGCCATTCACAAGCTGGGCGTGACCAAGCTGAAGACATTCATCAAGACGATCGGCCTTTTCAACACCAAGGCGGAGAACGTGATCAAGACTTGCAAGATTCTGATGGACGAACACGATTCCAAGGTGCCGCAGACGCGCGAGGAATTGGAGGCGTTGCCCGGCGTGGGACGCAAGACGGCGAACGTGATTCTGAACACGGCGTTCAAGCAAAAGGCCATGGCGGTGGACACCCACATCTTCCGCGTGAGCAACCGCACCGGACTGGCGCCGGGCAAGAACGTACTGGAAGTGGAAAAAAAACTGATGAAAGTCGTGCCGGACGAATTTCTGCTCGACGCCCACCACTGGCTGATCCTGCACGGCCGCTACACGTGCCTGGCACGCAAACCCCGCTGCGGCAGCTGCGTGATCGAGGATTTGTGCGAGTACAAATATAAAACGGAAGAGTGAGGTTTCATTGCCATAGAGGTCCATATCATTGTGATAGTGGTTCGCTTCGTTGTGATAGTGGCCCGTATCTAATCTGTTGCAGTCGCTTGGCCGGATAGGCCTTCGGGGGCACGCTGCAAGCACATCCCTGTGGCGCTCGGCTCCGGGCCATCCCTGGCCCTACGACGTCCCCCGAAGGCCTATCCGGCCAAGCGACTGCGAGCCATCAACATTGAGTTACGCACGGCATCCTTAGTTTCAATTTCAGTTTCATTTTCTGACTGCTTTCTAATGCGGAACACTGAAGTCCGATGCCAAGCCTCTGTCGTCCCTGTTGCCCAGCCAGGGGCGTCGTAGGGCCAGGGATGGCCCGGAGCCGAGCGCCCCAGGGATGGGCTTGCAGCGTACCCTGGCTGGGCAACAGGGACGACAGAGGCGTCACGATATTGATGCGGACTCTGCCTCAACACAAAGGTGCTTGCAATCTCCCCTAATCTCAATACGAGCCAAGAAAAACCGGCACAAGTCTTGCTGAGGATTCCCAAGAAACCAGGCAACCGTCAAAACCCCGACATGACTACGCTATCGGCCCTGGCGCCCAAAGCGCCACCCACCATCCTCACCGCAATCGAAACTGCCAGCGCCCGCACCGGCGTGGATTTCGACTACCTCCTGCGCCAGGCAGCCGTGGAAAGCAGCTTCACCAGCACCGCCCAGGCCCAGGATTCCTCCGCCCGCGGCCTCTACCAATTCATCGACAGCACCTGGCTCGACCTCATCGGACGCCACGGCGCACAGCACGGCCTCGGCAACGAAGCCGCCGTAATCACCCGCGACGCGCAGGGCAAGCCGGTGGTGGCCGATGCGCAGCAAAGGCGCGACATTCTCGCACTGCGCGACGACCCGCGTTTATCGGCACTGATGGCCGCGGAATACGCCCGCGACAACCGCCAGCATCTCGAGCAGGCGCTTGGGCGCAAGGTGGCGGGCAACGAACTTTATCTGGCGCATTTTCTCGGCCCGGGCGGCGCCACGCGTCTTTTGCAGCGCGAGCAGCAACAGCCCAATCACAGTGCCGCCGCCCTGCTGCCGGCGGCGGCGCGTGCCAACCGGGCGGTGTTCTTCGCAAAAGGAAAGGCGTTGAGCGTGGCCGATATCGTGGACCGCTTTGCCGGCACGTTCGGCGCGCGGGAAGCGGCAACGGGCGGCAATTCCCCGCCGCGGGATACGGCAACACTTGCCGCGATGACGACCGCGTTGCCGCAAGGCGATGCGTTCACGACCACGCGACCGCAGGCGCTGCTGGCGCACACACTCCTGCGCTCACTGCAGCGAGCCGAAACGCCGGGCACAAAATCCCCGTCACAACGCTGGGAAGCATGAAGGGGAATTGTCAGCCTGGTAGCCGCAGCGCTAATGAAAGGCTTGATACCGCTTGTTACCCACGGCGAAACGACAGGCCGGTAAAGGTTCGACGCCAATGCCGATGAGGTGACGATGCAAACTCAGACAAATCTGAGCCGTGCTAAATCGCCCGCTCCTGCAGCAATCCCTCCAATTGCCGGAGATTTTCCCGCACACCCTGCATGCTCGGATTGATTTCGAGCGCGGCGTTGAAGGCGCTGCGCGCCTGGAAATATTCGTGCAGCGCGAGATGCACCAGGCCAAGTCCCGACAGGGCGGCGAAGTGATAGGGTTCCAGTTTGAGCACCTGGTCGACGTCGGCTTTTGACGCTGCGTAGTCGCCAAGCAGGTAGTACAGCGTGGCGCGCCGGTTCCAGGCTTCGGCGAACTCCGGTTCCAGTTCGATGAGCTGAGTGAACGTGGCCACCGCCGCCTGGGGCGCATTGGTGTTCATCTGCGCCAGGCCGAGCTGCATCAGGCGATTGGCGTCGGGATTGTCGTGTTCGAACCACAGGTCCCAGATACGCGCTTCGATCGGCGCGGCCGCCACCGGGTCGCGGGTGTTGCGCAGGTTGTCGAACAACGAACCGAGCTCAGGATCATTCTGGTCGGCAAGTGCCGGGCCGGCCAGCAGAACGGTGAACAGGCAGACAAGCACGCGTTGCCTCATAAGGCGCCTCCTTTGCGTTGCCAGCCACTCGTTCACCCGGCCAGTGCCGGCGCGCTCAGTCCTTTTTCGGCGGTTCCAGCGTGGGCACGCTGTCGCTGCCCTTGCCGATGCTCAACAGGCCGGCGCCCGTGTACAGGCTCAGTTTGTCGCGCGTGTCGACGATGTCGAGATTGCGCATGGTGAGCTGGCCGATGCGGTCCTGCGAGGTGAACAGCGAATCGCCCTTTTCCATGGTCAGGCGGTCGGGGTGATAGGTGAGGTTCGGGCTGTCGGTGTTGAGAATCGAATAATCGTTGCCGCGGCGCAGTTCCAGCGTTACTTCGCCGGTGATGGCGCTTGCCACCCAGCGCTGCGCGCTTTCGCGCAGCATCATGCTCTGCGAGTCGAACCAACGGCCCTGGTAGAGCAGGCGCCCCAGCTTGCGGCCGTTTTCGCGGTATTGCTCGATGGTGTCTTCGTTGTGGATGCCGGTGACCAGGCGTTCATAGGCGGTGAACAGCAGCGCCATGCCGGGGGCTTCGTAGATGCCGCGGCTCTTGGCTTCGATGATGCGGTTTTCGATCTGGTCGCTCATGCCCAGGCCATGACGCCCGCCGATGCGGTTGGCTTCCAGCAACAGTTCCACCGGGCCGGCGAAGGTACGGCCGTTGAGTGCCACCGGCACGCCGCTTTCGAAGCGCACCGTCACTTCCTCGGGCTTCACGTCCACTTCCGGCTTCCAGAACGCCACGCCCATGATGGGGTTGACGATGCGGATGCCGCTCGAGAGGTGTTCCAGGTCCTTGGCTTCATGGGTGGCGCCCAGCATGTTGCTGTCGGTGCTGTAGGCCTTTTCGGCGGCCATCTTGTAGCCGAATCCGGCCTTGTTCATGAACGCCGACATTTCCGCGCGGCCGCCCAGTTCCTCGATGAAATCGCGGTCCAGCCAGGGTTTGTAGATTTTGAGAGAGGGGTTGGTCAACAGGCCATAGCGGTAGAAACGCTCGATGTCGTTGCCCTTGTAGGTGCTGCCGTCGCCCCAGATGTTGACGTCGTCTTCCTGCATCGCCGCCACCAGCATGGTGCCGGTGACCGCACGGCCAAGCGGCGTGGTGTTGAAATAGGTGACGCCCGCGGTGGTGATGTGGAAAGCGCTGCACTGGATCGCGGCGATGCCTTCGTTGGCCAGTTGCGTGCGGCAATCCACCAGGCGCGCCTTTTCCGCGCCATAGGCCAGCGCCTTGCGTGGAATTTCCTCGTAATCGTCCTCGTCGGGCTGGGCCAGGTTGGCGGTGTAGGCAAAGGGCCGCGCGCCTTTCTGCTTCATCCAGTGCAGTGCCGCGCTGGTGTCGAGACCGCCGGAAAACGCGATGCCGACTTTGTCGCCAAGGGGAAGTTTCTCAAGAATGGTGGCCATGGAATCCGTTGTTGCAAGCGTGAGGGTAAACAAGGGTGGCAAGCATAAACAGCCCATCCGGCAACGTCTACCTTGACAGGCGCCGCGGAACCCAGGGCATGGCTATCGAGCAAGGCCGGTTGTTATACTGCCGGCTGCTTTTCGAGCCTTTACCATGCAGATTCTTACCCTTACCCGTCCAGACGATTGGCACATCCATTTCCGCGACGGCGCCGTGCTCGCCGCCACCGTTCCTCCCACCGCCCGCGTATTTCGCCGCGCCATCGCCATGCCCAACCTGGTGCCGCCGGTGACCACCACGGCCCAGGCGCTGGCCTACCGCGAACGATTGCTGGCCCAGGCGCCGCAGGGCAGCGGTTTCGAGCCGCTGATGACGCTGTATCTCACCGACGGCACCAGCGCGGAGGAAATCCGGCGCGCGCAGGCAAGCGGCCATGTGAAGGGCGTGAAGCTCTATCCCGCCGGCGCCACCACCAACTCCGCCAGCGGCGTCACGCGCCTGGAAGCCACGTATCCGGCCCTGGAGGCCATGAGTGAATCAGGGCTGCCGCTCTTGGTGCATGGCGAGGTGACCGATGCCGACATCGACATCTTCGACCGCGAAAAGGTCTTCATCGAGCGCATCCTGGCGCCGCTGTGCGCGCGCTTTCCGCGCCTGAAACTGGTGCTGGAGCATGTGACCACCCGCGATGCCGTGCAGTTCGTGCAACAAGCGCCGGCCAACGTGGCTGCCACGCTGACCCCGCAGCACCTGCTGTACAACCGCAATCATCTGTTGGTGGGCGGCGTGCGCCCGCACCTGTACTGCCTGCCGGTGCTCAAGCGCCGCACGCATCAGGAAGCGCTGCGCGAGGCCGCCGCCAGTGGTTCGCCCAAGTTCTTCCTGGGCACCGATTCGGCGCCGCACGCGCAAAACGCCAAGGAAAGCGCCTGCGGATGCGCCGGCTGCTTTACCGCGCCGGCCGCGCTGGAACTGTACGCCGCCGTGTTCGAGGAACTTGACGCGCTGGACAGACTGGAAGCCTTTGCCAGCTTCCATGGCCCCGATTTCTATGGTCTGCCGCGCAATACCGACAAAGTCACGCTGGTCCGCGAGCCCTGGACCCTGCCCGCCGACTACGGTTATGGGGAACAACGCATCGTGCCGCTGCTGGCGGGCGAAACCATCATCTGGAAGCTGCGCCATGATTGAACAAGAGCAGGCCAACGCTGGCACGACCACCATCGCCGAGCGCTTTCGCGGCTTTCTGCCGGTGGTGGTGGACGTGGAATGCGGCGGTTTCAACGCGCAGACCGATGCCATCCTCGAAATCGCCGCGGTCACGCTGGGTTTCGACGGCGACCAGCTGTGCCGCCGCGACACGCATTTCTATCGCGTGGTGCCCTTTCCCGGCGCCAATCTGGAGGAAGCCGCGCTCAAGTTCACCGGCATCAACCCCTTCCATCCACTGCGCATCGCGCATCCGGAAGGCGAAGTGTTCCGTGATCTTTTCACCAAGCTGCGCGCGGTGATGAAGCAGGAAGGCTGCAAGCGCGCCATCCTGGTAGGCCACAACGCCCACTTCGACCACGGTTTCGTGCGCGCCGCCGCCGAGCGCCACAATCTCAAGCGCAATCCGTTTCATCCGTTTTCCAGCCTGGACACCGCCTCGATCTCGGCGCTGTGCTTCGGGCAGACCGTGCTGGCGCGCGCGGTGGAAGCGGCGGGCCTGCTCTTCGACAACGCTTCCGCCCATTCCGCGCGTTATGACGCCGAAATCACCGCCGATCTCTTCTGCCATATGATCAACCGCTGGCAGCAATTCGGTGGCTGGCCGCCGCCGTTGCCAGCGACGGGCAGTGCGGATGACGAATTGACCGACGACTAGCGGAAGGCGATCGCGGGCGCGGCCACGCTACCGCGCGCAATACCGCCGATCCCGCGTTCAGCAACCTTGCGGCGAGCGCTTTGCCATGGCGACACTCGATTCCCGGCGCGGTGCCCTCGCCTTTTATCTGGCGGTGTTTCTCAATGCCTGGGTGGTCTGCAGCCATCCGCTGCTCATCGCGCATGTCGTGTTCGCGCTGCATACCGGCACCACGCAAGCGGCGCTTGCGGCGCTGCTCGGCGCGCTGATTCTGCTGCCCACCATCGTGCTGCCAGGCCTCGCCGGCCGATGGGCCGACCGCCAGCCCAAACCCTGGGTGCTGCGCCGCTGCGGCTGGCTGCTGTTGGCCACGTGCCTGTGCCTCACGCTGTGTAGCTATCGAGGCTGGTTTGTGGGCGCGTTCGTCCTGATCCCGGTGCTTGCGGCGCAGGCCGCGCTGTTTGCGCCGGCGCAATACGCTTTCATCCGGGAAGCCTTCGGCAAACAACGCCTGAGCGAAGTGAACGGCAGCGTGGCGGCACTGGCCATGGCCGCCGTGCTTGGCGGCGCCTGGCTGCATTTCGCGGCCTATGCCACGCAGGTTCCCGTGGAGGCGACCGATGCCGGCGCCGTGCTGCGCGCCTTTGCGCCCTACACCTGGCTGGCCGTGGCGGGTGCGGCGCTGGAAATCCTGTTGCTTTACCGATTGCCGCAACTCGACGGCACAGCGCCCACGCCACCCATCGAGCGGCACGCCTGGTGGACGCAATGGCGTCAGGGTTTGACGCTGCTGCGGCAGGAGCGCGCACTCGGCATCGGCACTGGTGGCCTGGCGCTGCTCTGGAGCGTGGCCTTGGTACTCGTGGCGGCACTGCCGGGGCAGTTGCGGGAGGAACTTGGCGTGCAAGATGCGATGGCGCGGCAAACCCTGCTGTCCTGCGTCGGGGTTGGCGTGGTGCTTGGCGCGCTCTACGCGGGACGCTTTTCCCGCAACACCCTGGAAACCAGCCTGCTGCCGCTTGGCGCGCTTGGCCTGGCCACCGCGCTTGCGCTACTGCCCGGCGTACAGGCGCCCTGGCTGGCGGCACTGCTGTTGCTGCTGTGTGGCATTGCCGGTGGGCTGTGCAGCGTGCCGCTCCAGGCGCTGGTGCAGTATTTTGCGCGTACGGAGACGCTTGGCGGTACCTTGGCCGCCAGCCGCTGGCTGATGGCGGCGTGCGCCCTGCTGTCTTTGTTGCTGGCCCTGGCGCTGCTGCTGGCGGGCCTGAGCAGCCGCCATCTGCTGCAGGCGCTGGCGCTGCTGAGCTGGATCGGCGCGCTGCTCCTCATCCACCTGTGGCCGCAAAGTCTCACACGGGTGCTGCTTGGGCGCGCGCTGCCACTGCGCTGCCGCATCAAGGTACAGGGCATGGCGCATATTCCCGCGCAGGGCGGCGTGCTGCTGCTCGGCAACCACGTCAGCTGGATCGACTGGGCCATCGTGCAGATCGCCTGCCCGCGGCCCGTGCGCTTCGTGCTGCTGAGTTCGATCTATGAATTGTGGTACCTGAAGTGGTTCTTCAAACGCTTCGGCTGCATTCCGATCGAGGCCGGAGCGGCATCGCGCGGCGCACTCGAGGACGTGGCCGCCGCGCTGACGCGGGGTGAGGTGGCGTGCCTGTTCCCCGAAGGGGTGATCAGCCGCAACGGTCACCTGGCACAGTTCCGCCACGGTTACGAGCGTGCTTGCGCGATGGTGGACGACAGCGTGCTGATCGTGCCGTTCTACCTGCGCGGCCTTGGCGGCATTGCCGATTCCCGCGCCGCGCCGCATCCCCGTCACCGGCGCCAGCGGCCGCGCGAAGTGGTGGTCGATTTTGGCGCGCCGCTGCCGCGCCATACGCCTGCGGACGAACTGAAGCGCAACATCATCGACCTGTCGAACCAGTCCTGGCAGGAATACGCCGACCAGCTGCCGGCCATCGGCGCGCACTGGATCGACGCCTGCAAGCGCCGCGGCAATCCCGTGGTGTTGCGCGATATGCAAGGAACGGCCTTGCGCGCCCGCACCGCGCTCACCGCCAGCCTGCTGCTGGCGCGGCAGATGCAAAGGCATAGCCGGGAACAGCATAGCCGGGACAAGCACAGCCCGGAACAGAACGTAGGCCTGCTGTTGCCGAGCAGCAGCGCCAGCGTGCTGGGCAACTTCGCGCTGTGGACGCTTGGCAAGACCGTGGTCAATCTCAATTTCACCGCGCCAATACCGGCGCAGATTTCGGCGCTGCTGCAGGCCGAGGTCGGCACCGTCTACACCTCGGCGTTGTTTCTGGAACGTCTGGCCAGCCGTGGCGTGGACCTGAGCGCGCTGCGCGAGCATTGCCGTTTCGTCACGCTCGAATCGCTGCGCGGCGGCATTTCCTCTGCCAGGCGGCTAATGATGCTTGTCACCTGCTGGTTGCTGCCGGCAAGCTGGCTCAAGGCCTTGTACCTGCGCAAGGTGGATCCTTTCAGCTGCGCGGCGATCCTGTTTTCCAGCGGCAGCGAGGGCCATCCGAAAGGCGTGCTGCTCAGCCACCGCAACCTGGTGTGCAACGTCAAGCAGTTCACCGAACTGCTGCGCCCGCAGGACGACGACGTAATGCTGGCCAACCTGCCGCCCTTCCATGCCTTTGGCCTGACCGTCACCCACCTGATGCCGCTGATCGAGCGGGTGCCTGTGGTGTGTCATCCCGATCCCACCGATGCCCACGGCGCCGCCCTCGCCATTGCCGAACACCGTGTAACCCTGTTGCTCGGCACCAGCAGCTTTCTGCGCCTGTATATCCGCAATCCCAAAGTGCATCCATTGCTGCTCGACAGTCTGCGGCTGGTGGTCACCGGCGCGGAAAAGCTGCAGGAAGACGTGCGGCGCGAGTTCAAGCTGAAGTTCAACAAGGACGTGCTGGAAGGCTACGGCGCCACCGAAACCGCGCCGGTGGCCAGCACCAACCTGCCCGACCGCATCAATCCCGACAACTGGAAAGTGCAGGTGGGCAACAAGCCGGGTTCGGTGGGGCTGCCGCTGCCCGGCACCAGTTTTCGCATCGTCGATCCGGATACCTACGCGCCGCTGCCTACCGGCGAGTCCGGCATGATCCTGATCAGCGGCGCGCAGGTGATGCACGGCTATCTGAAAAACGAGCAGCAGACCCAGGCGGCGCTCACCGGCCTCGATGGCCTGCGCTGGTACGTTACCGGCGACAAGGGCTATCTGGACGAAGACGGCTTCCTGTTCATCCAGGACCGCTATTCGCGCTTCGCCAAGATCGGCGGCGAGATGGTGGGCATGGGCACGGTGGAAACGGCGCTGAAACACGCGGTGAGTGAGGCCGACTTCGAGGTGGTGGTGGTGAACGTGCCGGACGTGCGCAAGGGCGAAAAGCTGATCGCGCTCGGCAACCGCGCGCTCGACCCCACGCTGCTGCGTGAAAGACTGGCGGCAGAAGGCCTCAATCCACTGACCTTCCCCAGCCACTATTTCACGGTGGCCGCCATTCCCCGGCTTGGTTCGGGCAAGGTGGACTTTGCCGGCGCGCGCGCCCTGGTGTTGGACCTGATCG
>Ga0182739_1000511_pt1 | contig 49279 bp, 40 predicted proteins | sample eDN5th30CBELigBY_FD_128873 | JGI IMG/M metagenome (GOLD analysis project Ga0182739, IMG submission 128873) | Enriched backyard soil microbial communities from Emeryville, California, USA - eDNA 5th pass 30_C BE-Lig BY (version 2) (version 2) | ecosystem: Environmental > Terrestrial > Soil >... | reverse complement strand
GCTGCAGATGTACAGCCAGGGCGGCCAGCTGCTGAGCGAGATCCGGGCGAACGGATCGGGCCGGGTGAACTACGTGTACCTGGGCCGTCACCTGCTGGCGCGGGTGCCGTACAACAGCCTGGGGGGTGGTGGTGGCGGTCTGGGGACCTCACCGCCGAAATTCTTCCAGCACACCGACGGTCTGGGCAGCCCGATCGGAGTGACGGACCTGTCGGGTGCAATACAGGGCTGGCGGACGGTGTACGAGCCGTACGGTGACCAGGTGTTCACGAACGAGGCTGACGGCCCGGCGTATACGGGTCACGTATCCGACGCGCTGACGACGCTGACGTACATGCAGGCGCGGTATTACGACCCGGTGGCGGGGCGGTTCCTGAGCGTGGACCCGGTCGCGGCCAGTCCGGAGAGCTTCAACCGCTATTGGTATGCCAACAACAACCCGTACAAGTACATCGATCCGGAAGGGCGATTTGGCCGCAATCTTGGCGAGCTGAAATCCTGCCATCAAACGGGCGGTTGAATGACAAATGCGCAGGCGACGGCTTTCATTAAGGAAGATGGAATGAAAGCTGCATTGACTATGATGGCCCCTGCCATAGTGGGGGGCACTGCTGGAGCGGCTTCAGCCACAGGCCTTACTGCAGCGGCGGGAGGGGCGTTGTCCGAAGGCTATTTGCAGGCAGGCTTACAGGCGCAGAGGGTAGTTAATGCATCTGAGGTAGTAGCTATTTCTACTGTCAATAAAATTGTTGATGTGACCAATATGGCTAAGAATTTTATTACAACAAATCCAGCCAGCGCATACATTGGCATTAATCTTGATGAGGTTGGGGGTTTTGTTGAAGGCGCACTTAGCTCGCTGCTAAATGTCGAGGGTCCACAAAGGAGTTTCGATTCTTTGCTTGGTGGTCAGGCTGGAAGGAGTGTCGGTGAGATTGCGGAGGGAGTGAAATGAGCAGAGCTCTGATGTATCCAGTTCCAATTCTCTTTTTGCTTATCTCACTAAATATTTTTTTTGACGATCCAAGCAAGCCTATTGGAAGAGGCATTCCTATTGTGGTGGGGGAGTATAGATTGCCGGCTTCTGCGTTTTTTATGGTGATTTCTATCTTGTCTTATATATGGATAAAAAGATCTCAGCGCTAGAGGCGCGCGACAGTGGTTATCTCCAGCACAAAATGGGGCTTCTTGGGCTCGACAGAACTCTAGAACCTAACGGAGATGGTCGCCGGTGGCGATCACGCCGCCGGGCGGGGTGGCGAAGCTGCAGATGTACAGCCAGGGCGGCCAACTGCTGAGCGAGATCCGGGCGAACGGGACGGGTTGCGTGTACCTGGGCCGTCACCTGCTGGCGCGGGTGCCGTACAACAGCCTGGGTGGTGGCGGCGGTCTGGGGACCTCACCGCCGAAATTCTTCCAGCGCACCGACGGTCTGGGCAGCCCGATCGGGGTGACGGACCTGTCGGGAGTGGTGCAGGGCCAGCGGACGGTGTACGAGCCGTACGGTGACCAGGTGTTCACGCACGAGGGCGACGGTCCGGCGTATACGGGTCACGTATACGACGCGCTGACGACGCTGACGTACATGCAGGCGCGGTACTACGACCCGGTGGCGGGGCGGTTCCTGAGCGTGGGCCCGGTCGCGACTTTCTTATTTGGCTATCGGGTCGAGCAGCTACGCTCTTGTGGAGGCTTCGCGAGCAGAAGATGCGTTCGGAGCTATTGAGGCGGGGTCGGGCTTGGGATGGTCAATCTTTGGACTCACTGGCCCGGTCGGAGCCGTCGGTGCCACTGCTTATGGCGTAACATCCTCGGCAGTTAAAGTGCCTGTAGTCGAAAGATGGGCGGTGACGCCCTTGACTGATTTCATGTGCTACGCCACTCAAAACTTTTAATGAAATTCAATGATCTATATAAGCAAGTATTGAGATCCTTCCTTTACTGGAGCGGAAGATTATCGATTGATCGGACCGGGCGGCCCTTCAATGCTTTGCTAATGATGTCGGCATCTCAGGCGTTGGTGTTTGTTGCTTTTATCTTGCTGTATCAGTCTGCGACGGATCATGCTCTTCCATTGAGCGGCCTGTCTCTAACGGTGGCATCAGTAGCGATCTTTTTTATTAATTCGTATGTATTCAAAAGAGTTGGTGTCGAGAAGGCGATTGCTGTTTCAGGTGTGAGTGTTCGGTTTTCAGCTCCGCTCTTTACGGCTTCCTGCATTGCCGTGCTTTTTTTGCGGTGATTTTTCGCCTGTCGCAGGGGTAGTGTCGTCAAGAGCTTTACGCGCCTGGCTGAGTTCTCGCATCAGCCAGGCGCGCCGACGAACAGCCTTTCCGCCAAGAAGAACACCAGGCCAAGCGCGATGCGTTGGGCGAGCAGCTGCCGTAGGTGGGCTTTATTGCTCGCAATGGCCAGATCATCGGTGCGACCATCGCGATGTTGCCGATCTGCTTGGTCGGCGCGGAGAGGCAGGTCCCGTTGGGCAAACAGTCCGAAAGCAGATCCTTCGGTACCTTGCTCGATGGGCGTCGTGGTGCCGAGAGGATCGCGAAATCGCGCTTCGTCGTAGTCGATCATCCCACCCGTGGGCGGCCCCGCGAACCTCGTGCAAGTGGGCGGAGACGGGCTGGACGAGCACTTCCTCCGGCAGCATGCGTTCGAAGCGTTCGACGAAGGCATTCAGGGTGTGTTTGCTGGACGGGATGCATCGAATCGCGGTGCCGCCGGCTTTCAGCCAGCTTGTGAAGATCGGACTGCCCCGGCGACAGTCCAGTCAGCCCGCAGGGGACGAGCGACCACGGTGGCGCCTTATAGTCCGACTGCTCGGTCGAGCCTGAGCCGAACAAGGCGAGGGGCGGCGTGCCGCACATCAAAGTTGACCGGGCCCGCCGTGCTCACTTCCCCCGCGTCAACGTAATCAGCGCCACGCCCCCCAGGATCACCGCCATCGCGACCAGGTCGCCGATGTGGATCGCCTCGCCGCCGAGGGCGGCGCCGAGCAGCACGGCGACCGGCGGGTTGACGTAGGCGTAGCTGGTCGCGAGCACCGGCCGCACGGTGCGCAGCAGGTAGAGGTAGGCGGTGAACGCGATCAGCGAGCCGAACACGGCGAGGTAGACCAGGGCCAGGGTGGAGGCGGTGGTCGGCGCGGCCGGCAGGCGTTCGCCGAAGGCGAGGGCGGCGATGGAGAGCCCGACGCCGCCGCAGAGCATCTGGGCGGCGGTGTTCATCGCGGCGGGCGGCATGTCGCGGCCACGGCTCCAGACCGAGCCGAACGCCCAGGCGGCGGAGGCGACCACGAGGGCCGCTGCGCCGGCGGGGGAGCCGGTCATGCCGCCGCCGAGATTGAGCAGCACCACGCCGATGAAACCGATCGCCAGGCCGATCCATTCGATCCGCCGCGGCCATTGCCGGTACAACGTGCCGAACAAGGCGGCGAACAGCGGCATGCTGGCCACCGCGACGGCGGCGAGGCCGGAGGCGACGGATTGCTCGGCGAAGCAGACCAGGCCGTTGCCGAGGCCGAGCAGCAGCAGGCCGGTGACGGCGGCGTTGCCCCACTGCGCGCGCGTGGGTGCCGGCAGGCCGCGCCAGCGCAGGAAGCCGTAGAGCAGGGCGCCGGCGGTGGTGAAGCGCAGCGCGGCCATCAGGAACGGCGGCCAGCTTTCCAGCGCGATGCGGATGGCGAGATAGGTGGACCCCCAGATCAGGTAGAGCGTCAGCAGCGACAGGCCGATCGCCCAGCGCGTCTCGCGGCTGAGGGGCGTCTTGGCGGGCACGGCGTCGGGGGCGGGGGCGTTCATCGATGGGGGCAGGCAAAGCGGGGCCGCGACGCTACTCGCAACCGGCCGCAGAGGCCAGCGCCATTGGATGGGGTGGGGATGGAGCCAATGGCGGGCGCGGAGATCGGTAGGAAATTTCCTACGTCGAGCCGGGCTGGGTGGCGGATGCACCGGCCGGCGAGGCTGCGCATACTGCCGCGCGGCGACGGCGGCGGCTGCCGCCGCGCAGTATCGCCAGGACGGCCGGCATCGCGGCGCGGGTGGCGGTGTAAATCGTTGTTACGGCAGGCCGAATCGGGCCGGTGGAGGCGGGCCGCGGTGCGCTGCGGCCGACGGCGCCGGGTTCACATCCTGATAGACTTGCCGCCCCCAAATCGAGGTGGAGCCAACGATGGATGCTGCAGCCCTTCCCGGTCCGGACGCCACGCGGGTGGCGGTGATCGGCCTCGGTTACGTCGGGCTGCCGCTGGCGGTCGGCTTCGGCCGCGCGCTGCCGACCCTGGGCTTCGACATCAATCGTGCGCGCATCGACGAGCTCAAGCAGCATCGCGATCACACGCTGGAAGTCTCGCCGGAAGAACTGGCCGCCACGACGCAGCTGCGTTTCAGCGCCGATCCGGCGGAGCTGGCCGAGTGCAACGTCTTCATCGTGACCGTGCCGACGCCGATCGACGACGCCAAGCGGCCGGACCTCACGCCGCTGGAGTCGGCCAGCCGCACGGTGGGCAAGGCGATCCGGCCGGGTGGCGTGGCGATCTTCGAGTCGACGGTCTATCCGGGCGCGACCGAAGAGGTCTGCGTGCCGATCATCGAGCGCGAGTCGGGCCTGCGCTTCAACGTGGACTTCTACGCCGGCTACAGCCCGGAGCGCATCAACCCGGGCGACAAGCAGCACCGCCTCGAAAGCATCATGAAGGTCACCTCCGGCTCGACGCCGGCGGCGGCCGATTTCGTCGACGCGCTGTACCGGCGCATCATCACGGCCGGCACGCACAAGGCGTCGAGCATCCGCGTGGCGGAGGCGGCCAAGGTCATCGAGAACACCCAGCGCGACCTCAACATCGCGCTCGTCAACGAGCTGTCGCTGATCTTCCACCGGCTCGGCATCGACACCAGCGAGGTGCTGGCAGCGGCCGGCACCAAGTGGAACTTCCTGCCGTTCCGGCCGGGCCTGGTCGGCGGCCATTGCATCGGCGTGGACCCGTACTACCTGACGCACAAGGCGCAGCAGATCGGCTACCACCCGGAAGTCATCCTGTCCGGCCGCCGCATCAACGACGGCATGGGCCAGCACGTGGCCCAGCGCGTGGTGAAGCTGATGACGCAGCGGCGCGTGCACGCCGCGCAGTCCAACATCCTGGTGCTGGGCCTGGCGTTCAAGGAGAACTGCCCGGACCTGCGCAACACGCGCGTGATCGACGTGGTGGCCGAGCTCAAGAGCTACAACGCGAACGTGGATGTCTACGACCCCTGGGTCAGTGCCGAGGAGGCGCGCCACGAGTACGGCCTGGACCTGGTCACCGAGCTCGCCGACGGCAAGTACGACGCGATCATCCTGGCGGTGGCGCACCGCCAGTTCGTCGACCTCGGCGTCGAGCGCATCCGCGCGCTGGGCACGCCCGAGTGCGTGCTGTTCGACGTCAAGCAGACGCTGCCGCGCGCGGCCGTCGACGACCGGCTCTGAGCGAGGACGACCCATGCGCATCCTCGTCACCGGCGCGGCCGGCTTCATCGGATCGGCGCTCAGCCATCGCCTGCTGGCACGCGGCGACGAAGTGCTCGGCTACGACAACCTCAACGACTACTACGACCCCACGCTCAAGGAAGCGCGTCTGGCGCGGCTGACGCCGCAGCCGGGCTTCGGCTTCGTCAAGGCCTCGCTGGAGGACCGGCCGGCGCTGGAAGCGGCGTTCGCCGACTTCCGGCCGCAGCGCGTGGTCAACCTGGCCGCGCAGGCCGGCGTGCGCTATTCGCTGACCAATCCGTACGCGTACGTGGAGTCGAACCTGATCGGCTTCATCAACGTGCTGGAGGCCTGCCGGCACGGCGGCGTGGAGCACCTGGTCTACGCCTCGTCCAGCTCGGTCTACGGGGCCAACCGCAAGCTGCCGTTTTCGGTGCGCGACGCGGTGGACCACCCGGTCAGCCTGTATGCGGCGACCAAGAAGGCCAACGAGCTGATGGCGCACACCTACAGCCACCTGTACGGCCTGCCGACGACCGGATTGCGCTTCTTCACGGTCTACGGTCCGTGGGGGCGGCCGGACATGGCGCTGTTCCTGTTCACGCGCAAGATCCTGGCCGGCGAGCCGATCGAGGTGTTCAACCATGGCGCGCATACGCGCGATTTCACGTACGTGGACGACATTGTCGAGGGCGTGATCCGGACGCTGGACCGGGTGCCGGGGCCGGATGCGGGTTTCGACCCGATGGCGCCTAACCCCGGTTCGTCGGCGGCGCCGTACCGGGTCTACAACATCGGCAACCACCGCCCGGTGCAGCTGGGCGAGTACATCGCGGTGATCGAGCGCTGCCTGGGGCGCACGGCGGAGAAGATCCTGCTGCCGTTGCAGCCGGGCGACGTGCCCGATACCCATGCGGACGTGGCGGAGCTGATGAACGATACCGGCTACTCGCCGCAGACGCCGGTGGAGGAGGGCGTGGCGCGTTTCGTGACGTGGTACCGGGACTTCTATCACGTTTAGGCGGCACCGGGCCGGGCACAGTCGATCGCGCTCGGGCCCTGGCGAGCGCGGGGATGGGCAGGGCGGTACGGTTCCGGTTCAGCTTAGAAAATGTGAACTGGTTCACACAATGATGTGGCTGCGGTACTCTTCTGACTCGCGAGAGGGGATTTCGATGAAAGCGTTCATCTGTCGGCTCGGATTGGCCGTCATGCTCGTGGTAGCGGCGCCGGTCCCGGCGCAGGAGCAACTGGCCGAGGTTGCGGTGATACCACCACCGGCGGTGGAGACCTACCGCATCGGTGTGGATGACGTGGTACAGGTATCGGTGTGGCGCAATCCCGACCTCAGCGTCTCGGTGCCGGTGCGCCCCGACGGCAAGATCTCGGTACCGCTGATCGGCGACGTCGATGCCGGCGGACGCAAGCCGCAGGACGTGGCCGAGGACATCAAGGGCAAGCTGTCCACCTTCGTGCGCGACCCGCAGGTCGCGGTGATCCTGACCGAGCTGCGCAGCCACGAGTACCTGGCGCGCGTGCGCGTGACCGGGGCGGTACGCCAGCCGGTGTCGATCCCCTACCGCCAGGGCATGAGCGTGCTCGATGCGGTGCTCGCCGCCGGCGGCACCAACGAGTTCGCCTCGGCCGACAACACGCGCCTCTACCGCAAGGAGGGCGACAGCGTGAAGACCTTCCCGGTGAAGCTGGACCGCATCCTCAAGAAGGGCGACCTGTCGACCAACCTGCCGGTGCAGGCGGGCGACGTCGTCACCGTGCCGGAACGCGCGTTCTGAACGGCGCGCCTGCGATGAACGATCAACTCCCGACCCTCGCCTCGCTGCTCCCGATCATGTCGCGGGAGGCGTGGCGCCGCCGCGTGGTCCTCGCCATCACCTTCGCCGTGATCGCGCTGGCCGCGCTCGTGCTCGGCGTCATCTGGAAGAAGAAGTACGAGTCCGCCACGACGATCCTGGTCCAGGAAACCAACATCATCCAGCCGCTGATGGAAGGCCGCGCGGTGCCGACCGGCGTCGGCGATCGTGCCGCGATCGCGCGCGAGGTGGTGTTCGGCCGCAAGGTGATGACCGAGGTCCTGACGCTCGGCGGCTGGCTCTCCGACAGTCCCGGCCCGATCGAGCAGGAACGCCGGATCGAGGACATCAAGAACGCCACGCGCATCGCCAGCCCGCGCGAGAACCTGATCCGGATCAGCTACACCGACTCGGACCCCGAGCGCGCGTTCAAGGTGGCCGGCAGCATGGCCGACCTCTTCATCAAGGAGAGCCTGGAGGCGAAGGAGCGCGAGAGCCGCGAGGCCTACAAGTTCGTCGACAGCCAGGTGCAGGAGTACCACGCCAAGCTGACCGATGCGGAGTCCAAGCTGATGGACTACCGCAACAAGAACCCCGATGCGCGTCCCGGCACCGAGACCGACGTCAACGCGCGCATCAGCGAGCTGCGCCGCCAGACCGACACGGCACAGATGGAGATCATGGAGCTGCGTTCGCGCGAGGCGGCCCTGGTCTCGCAGCTGTCGGGCGAGTCGGACGTCAGCGCGGTGCAGACGCGCGAGTCGCAGTACCGCCTGCAGCTGGTGGAGCTGCAGGCCAACCTCGACCGGCTGCTGCTCAGCTACACCGACCAGCATCCGGACGTGATACGCGTGCGCCACCAGATGGCCGACCTGCAGGAAGGCATCCGCCAGGAGCAGGCCGCGGCCGAGCGCCGCCGCGCGCTCGGTGGCGCGGTGGCGGCCACCGACGAGAACGCGCAGTTCAACCCGCTCTACCAGGAGCTCAAGAGCCGGCTGGCCGAGACGCGCCGCAACATCGCCGCGATCGACTCGCGCCACAACGCCAGCAGCACGATGCTGACCGCCGAGCTCGACCGCAGCCGCCGCATCGCCAATTCCGAGAACGTCCTGGCCGAGCTGACGCGCGACTACGAGGTCAACCGCGACATCTACCAGGACCTGCTGCGGCGGCGCGAGAACGCGCGCGTGTCGATGAACCTGGACGCCGAACGGCGCGGCCTGTCGTTCCGGATCCAGGAGCCGGCCCTGCTGCCGGTGCAGCCGATCGGCCTGCGCTTCGCGCACTTCGGCGCCGCCGGCATCGGCCTGGGATTGCTGCTGCCGCTGGGCCTGCTGTTCCTGCTGGCGCAGTTCGACCCGCGCATCCGTTCGGCCGAGCGCCTCGAGCAGATCGCCGGCGTGCCGGTGCTGGCCAGCGTGCCGGCCTACACCACGTCCCGCGACCGCCTGCGCGACCGTTTCCGCACGACCCTGATGGTCCTGATCGTGCTCGGCGTGGCGGCGGCCTATGCGCTGCTGTTCTGGCTGCGGATGGCAAAGACGCTATGACCCAAAACGACATCGACAAGCCCGTCCCCGCCCCCGTCCCCGTCCCCGCCCCCGACCGCGTCGGCGACGCGCTGCAGGCCAGCGCCGGCGGCCTCGCGCAGCGCGCATCGGCCAGCCGTTCGATCGCCCGCATGGGCGACGGCGCGATGCTGGCGCCACGCCAGCTGGAGGAACGCCGGCTGATCCACCGCGAGGGCGCGCGCCAGCAGGCCGACGCGTTCCGCGAGATCCGCACCAAGCTGCTCGCGCTCGGCGGCGACCAGAACTTCGTGACGATGGTGGCGCCGATCGGCCCGGGCTCCGGCGGCAGCTTCGTCGCCCGCAACCTGGCGGCGGCGTTCGCGTTCGACGAGGCCAAGACCGCGCTGCTGATCGACTGCAACCTGCGCCATCCCAGCCAGCACCGCACGCTCGGCATCGATCCGAAGGAAGGCGGGCTGATCGACTACCTCGAGCATCCCTCGCAGGGCATCGAGAAGGCGTTCTACCCGACCGGCGTGCCACGGCTGCGGCTGATCCCGACCGGCAAGTCGCGCGAGATGGGCGCGGAGTACTTCTCCTCGTTCCGCATGCGCGCGCTGATCGACTCGCTGCGCAGCCGCTATCCGGACCGCTACCTGTTCCTGGACGGGCCGGCCGTCAAGGGCTCGCCGGACGCGCGCATCCTGGCCGACCTGGCCGATTTCGTGGTGCTGGTGGTCGGCTACGGCCGCGAGACGCCCAAGGCGATCGCGCAGGCGGTGGCGGGTTTCGATCCGAACAAGCTGGCCGGCATCGTCTTCAATCATCCGCCGTGACCCGGCGGCACGGGCTGCAAGGGCGCGCCGGTGCATCGGCGCGGATCAGTCGGGGTGCAGAAGGATGCCGCCACGACGGCGGGAGGGGAGCGATGAACACACCTCTGAAGCGGTTGGCGGCCTCGGTGCTGGCCGTGCTGGCAGCGCCGGCTGGTGCGGTGCAGCTGGACTACACGCTCGAGCTGGGCCTGCTGCACAGCGACAACATCAACCTGAGCGAGGACGACCCGGTCAGCCAGAACGTGGCGATCCCGGCGATCAACTTCAGCCTGCGCCAGGAAGGCGCCACCGTACAGGCGCTGGTGCGCGGCGTGGCCGAGTACCGCAATTACCTCGGCAACGCGTTCGACGACGAGCTGCGCGGCCAGCTCGACGGCATCGTCAACTGGACGCTGCTGCCCGAGCGCCTGAGCTGGACGTTCCAGGACGCGCTGGGCCTGCAGCCGATCAACGTGCTGCAGGCCGACACGCCGACCAACCTGCAGCAGACCAACGTCTTCGCGACCGGGCCGACGCTGCGCTTCCGGATCAACCCGGTGCTGCGCGGCCAGGCGGAACTGCGCTACGTGGACAGCTACGCGGAGGAGACCGAGGAGTTCAATTCGCGGCGCTGGATCGGCGCGCTGCGGGTTTTCCACGACCTCAGCGCCACCGCCGAGGTCTCCGGCAACCTGCAGACCGAGCGCGTCGACTTCGACCAGGACGGCCTGGAGAACTACACGCGCTACGACCTGTTCGGCCGCTACACCAGCCACCTGTCGCAGTTCGACCTGGACGCCGCGCTCGGCTACTCGCGCTTCAACTACCGCCACCGCGACAACCGCTCGGGCGTGCTGGCGCGCGCGATGCTCGGCTGGCGGCCGAGCGCCCGCAGCGGGTTCACCCTCTCGGCCGCGCGCCAGTATTCGGACGCCGCCACCGACATGATGGCCGACCCGGGAACGATCGGCAGCGGATCCACCGGCATCATCATCGGCGATACGTCGATCGACGCCGGCGTCTACCTGGAAGAACGCCTGGAGCTGGCCTACGCCTACACGGGCGAGCGGCTCGGCCTGCGCGTGGCGCCGTTCTGGCGCAAGCTCGACTACGGCCAGGACACCCGCGGCGTCGACCAGCGCGGTGGCGGCTTCAACGGCGAGCTGAGCTACCGGCTGCGCCCGCAGCTGCGCGGCGGCATCGTGGCGAGCGCCGAGCGGCGCAACTTCGCCGGCCTGGACCGGCGCGACGACGACACGCGCTACGGCGTGTTCCTGACCCAGCAGTGGACGCGCCACTGGGCCTGGCGGCTCGACCTGCTGCGCGGCGAACGCGACAGCACCGGCGACGGCGTGAATTTCGACGACAACCAGGTGTACCTGCGCGTGTCCTATACGCGGTGACCGGTCGCCGGCCGCGCGCCACGGCGCCGCGGCACGGCCTGCGTCGCTGCGGCGCCGTCGTCCGTCCTGACGCGTCGGCACCACGCGCCGCACCATCAGAGGAGTTTCCATGAGCGCTATCCTGGTCACCGGCGGCGCCGGCTACATCGGCAGCCACGTCGTCCTGCAGCTGCTGGCGCGCGGCGAGCGGGTGGTCGTGCTCGACAACCTCGCGAGCGGCTTTCGCGAGGCCGTGCTCGGCGGCCATTTCGTGCAGGGTGACGTCGGCGATCGCGCCCTGGTCGCTGCACTGCTGGCCGAGCACGCGATCGACACGGTCATGCATTTCGCGGCGCACACTGTCGTGCCGGAGTCGGTCGCCGACCCGCTCAAGTACTACGGCAACAACACCTGCGCCACGCGCAACCTGCTGGCGTGCTGCACGGAGGCCGGCGTGCGCCACATCGTGTTCTCCTCGACCGCCGCGGTCTACGGCATGCCGGCTTCGGGCGTGGCCGACGAGGACACGGCGACCGTGCCGATCAATCCGTACGGCAGTTCCAAGCTGATGAGCGAGATCATGCTGCGCGACGTGAGCGCGGCGACGCCGCTGCGCCACGTGATCCTGCGCTACTTCAACGTCGCCGGCTGCGACCCTGAAGGCCGCATCGGCCAGTCCACGCCGAAGGCGACGCTGCTGGTCAAGGTGGCCTGCGAGCAGGCCGTCGGCAAGCGCCCGCAGCTGTCGGTGTTCGGCACCGACTACGCGACCCCGGACGGGACCTGCATCCGTGACTACATCCACGTCGCCGACCTGGCCGATGCGCACCTCAAGGCGCTGGACCACCTGCGCGCGGGCGGCGACTCGGCCACGCTCAACTGCGGCTACGGCCATGGCTACAGCGTGCGCGAGGTGATCGACGCGGTCGAGCGTGTTGCCGGCCACCGGCTGAACGTGGTCGACCAGCCGCGCCGCGCCGGCGATCCGCCGGCGCTGATTGCGCGCAGCGACCGGCTCAAGGCGCTGCTCGGCTGGCAGCCGCGCCACGACGACATCGATTTCATCGTCGGCAGCGCGCTGGCCTGGGAGCGGAACGGCCGCTATGGCTGAGCGGCTGCCGCGCGCGTGCAGCCGGCGCACCCGCGGGTGAGCCTCCGGTTGCTCCCGGCCCTGGTCCTGGCGCCGCTGCTGCTCGCGGCAGTGCCGGCACCGGCGGCGATCGGCCTGGACCGCGCCGCGATCGATACCCGCTCCGCCGCCTACCGGCGCTACCAGGCCTGGGTCGACGCGGCGGTCGCCGGCCGGCCGGACTATGGCTTCTCGGCAAGCGATGCGGCCTACCTGTATCGCCTGAGCGAGGACGACCGGTATTGCACGCTCGCCGTGCGGCTGGTCGACGAACAGGTCGCGGCCGCCGAGCAGGCGATCGCCGAAGGCCGCCGGCCGGCCGTGGCCGGCGACTCCTACCTGGAGGCCGGGCCGATGATCGGCGCGCTGGCGCTGACGTTCGACTGGTGCGCATCGTTCACCGACGAGGCGCAGCGGACGCGCTGGCGCGCATACGCCGAGCGCACGCTGACCAACATCTGGCAGCCGGCCGCCGCGCAATGGGGCGAGCGCCCGTTCGCCTGGACCGGCTGGGGCACCGACAACCCCGGCAACAACTACTACTACAGCTTTCTCGAAGCGACGATGACCTGGGCGCTTGCCAGCGACAGCGCGCCGTGGCTCGAACGCCTGCGCACGCGCCTGCTGCCGGCACTGACCGCGTACGCCGGCGCCTTGCCCGGCGGCGGCAGCCGCGAGGGCACCGGCTATGGCACCGCGCAGATGCGGCTGTTCGCGCTGTACCGGCTCTGGCGCGATTCGACCGGCGAGGACCTGGCCGCCGCGAACACCCACCTGGCCGACACGATCCGCTTCTGGGTGCACGCCACGGTGCCGACCTGGACACAGTTCGCGCCGCTCGGCGACCAGGCGCGTACGTCGGTGCCGGAGATCTACGACTACCACCGCCGGCTGATGCTCGAAGCGCGCGCGCTGGCCAAGGACGACGCCTCCCGCGACCTGGCCTCCTGGTGGCTGCAGCACATCGCGGTCAAGCGCATGGCGCACGGGTTCAACTACCGCTACGACCTGCTGCGGGCCGGCAGCGGCGGCCATGCGCCGGCTGCACTGGACTACTTCGCCGAAGGCAGCGGCCGCCTGTTTGCACGGACCGGCTGGGACCGTGATGCGGCCTGGATCGCATTCACGGCCGGTCCGTACGTCGAGAGCCACGCGCACCAAGACCAGGGCGCGTTCCTGTTGTTCCGCGACGGCTGGCTGGCGGTGACCGAGAACATCTGGACGCGCAGCGGCATCCAGCAGGGTACCGAGGTGCACAACGTGCTGCGCTTCGTGCGCAACGGCACGACGGTCGCGCAGCGCGAGGGCACCACGTCGCGGATGACGGTCACGCGCGACGGTGCCGGCGGCACGCTCCACGCGACCGCCGACCTGACCCCGGCCTACGGCGGCCAGGCCGCGGTGCGTTCCTGGGAGCGCCGCCTGGATTTCGCGGCGGACGGCACGGTGACGGTCGGCGACCGCTACGCGGTGGCCGACGGGACGCGCGCGATCTTCCAGGTCAACGTGCCCGAGCGTCCGGTCATCGACGGCCGCGAGGTGCGGGCCGGTGCGCTGCGTCTGCGCGTGCTGGCGCCGGCCCGTGTCTCGGTGACGGCGCACGACTGGCACGGCGTGGATGCGGACGAGTTCCGCTCCGGCTGGCGCATCGACATCGAGGGCGAGGGCGGCGAGTACCGCGTGGAGCTGGCGACCGGCCGCTGAGCCTGCCGCTTCAGGCCGCTCGCCGGAGTAGGGCTGTCCGCCTCAGGCCGATGGTGGTTCGAGTGGCATGGCGGACGGGATCCGGAAGCCGCCGAGGTCGCGGCGGGTCAGTTCGCGCATGCCGGATGCTGGATGCGGGACGCGCAGCTCGTGTCCGCCCGGTGGTGTCGGACCTGGGGCGGGCGGTATCGGGTGGGGGATCGGCCGGCCGCCGTCCGGGCTGCCGGCCGGCGGGGCTCAGTCGAAGCCGCTCTTGAACAGGTCTTCGCTGGTCTTGAGCTCGACCACGTAGCTGCCGCTGCCGCCGCGCACCTCGATGCGCCAGCCGGAGCGGAAGTCGCTGCCGGCGGTGCGCCAGTCGACCGCGGTGACCGTGGCATTGGCCGGCTGCAGCACGTTGATCTTCAGGCGGCCGGCGGTGGCGCTGCGGCCGGAGATCGTCGGCTGCACCGGCACGTTGACCTGGAAGATCGCCTGCGTGTCGGCGCTGACCGCATAGCTGTCCTGCACCAGCAGGCGCCGGGCGCCGAACTCGATGCTGCGCTGCCACGACTGGATCGCGCTGTTGCCGCCATAGGCCGGCGTCAGGTTGGCGGTCGCGCTGAGCGCGCCGTTGGCGCCGGTCTGCGTGATCGTCATGTTCGAGGTGGTCGGCTCGCGCTGCGCGATCGTCGTGCCGTTGCGCACGAAGCGCAGCACGTTGTGCACGTCGGTGCCCTGCTGGATTCCGCTGGAGGTCCAGATGTTCTCGGTCACCGCCAGCCAGCCGTTCTCGTACAGCGTGAACGCGCCCTGGTCCTGGTGCGCATGGCTCTGCACGTACGGGCCGGCGATGAACGAAAGCCACATGGCGCCGGCATCCCAGCCGGTTCGCGAGAACAGCTGGCCGACGCCGGGCGCGTGGTAGCTCAGGTTCGACGGCGTGGACGAGGTGGCGCCGGGCTGCAGCAGGTCGTGCCGGTAGTTGAAGCTGTTGGCCATCTGCTGCACGGAGATACCGTTGAGCCACCACGAGGCGAGGTTGCGCATCTCGGCGTTGGCCGTGTTGCTGCGCGCCTCCAGCATCAGCTGGCGGTGGTAGTCGTAGAGCTCGGGCTGCGAGGTGCGCGCCTGGTCGCCGATCGGCGCATAGCGGTCGCGGGTCGGGACCGTGGCATGGGTCCAGTAGGCGACCGTGTCGGACAGGTGGCTGTTGGCGTTGGCGGCGTCGGCGCCGGTCGAGTCGCGCCAGAGCCGGTACAGCGCGAACACCGTCCGGTGCGAAAGCCCGTAGCCGGTGCCTTCCTGGCTGCCGCCGCCGGGCAGGTTGGCGAAATAGGCTTCCAGCGTCGGCAGCTTGTTGTTCTGGATCCAGGCCTTCCAGGTCGTGCTGTTGGTGGCCAGCGACCAGTACATCGTCGCCTGCAGGAAGCTGTAGAAGTAGTTGTTGGCCGGGTCGTTGGTGCCCCAGCCCGACCATGCGAACGCGCGCCCGCCCCATTGGGCCTGGCTCGGGTTCCAGATGTTCCAGATCGCCTGCTCGGCATAGGCACCCCACTGGGTGCGCTGCGCGTCGTTGACGTAGGCGCGGCACCAGTCCCAGGTGATCGCCAGGTCCATCAGCATGGGACCGGCCTGCAGGTAGGAATCCCCGGCGACTTCCGGCCGCTGGCCGTTGGCGATCGCCGTATTGGCGGCGTTGACCTGCGCCTGGCTCATCTGCACGGCCAGGTTGCAGTACTGCGCCTGGCCGGTCAGGCGGTGCATGTAGGCCGCGTCGGTCGCCGAGAAGCCGTAGGCCGGGTGGCCGTTGACGGCGGCGTCGACGTAGCTCTTGAAGCGGGTGTACGCCGCCGACTGCAGGTTGACGTACGAAAGATCGATCGTGATGCCTTCGGCACCGGCAACGACCGGACTCAGGGCTACGGCCGCTGCTGCGAGTGCGCGACTGTAACGATTCCACAGGGCCATCGGGTGACTTTCCTCAATAGGGGAGTGCACGCCGTCGCCCGTCGCGCCCGGCCGGTGAAGCCGGATGCACGATGCCGATCAGGGGAAAAGAATCCTGCGATGCAACGGGTTACGACGGAAGCGACGTTACCGTGTGGTCGCAAGGCGATTGTGAGCAACTCATCAGAAACCGAACGCCTCGTTCGATAACTGTGACGGGCTTCACTAAAAATAAGGCCGGGGGTCCCGAAACACGGGCCTGCGTCCTTGACGGCGTGCGGGCACCGCCGCGGCGGGCCGTCAGCGGGCGGGGCGGCGCGAGCGCAGGCGCCGGCGCAGGTCGAGCAGGGCCGCCGGTACGAAGGTGGCGCACCACAGCTGGACCACGCCCGGCCGTGGCCGGCGGCGCAACGGGCCGGCCAGCATGCGGCGGGCGGCCGGCAGGTCGCGCGCATAGAGCAGGTGGCGTCCGAAGTCGGTCCGTATCGACAGGATCTTGCGCTCGATGCGGTCCGCGTCGAAGCCGAGCAGGGCGCCGATCTTCTCGGCGTTGTAGATCTCGCTGGTCGCGCAGCGCTCGATCTGGCTGGTGATGCTGCCGGCGGCCGGCGTGTAGTTGCCGATCCGCTCCTGGACCGCCCGGATCGTCCAGCCGGCGGCGGCGATCCGCAGCCAGAGGTTGTAGTCCTCGGCGCCGATCAGCGCGGGGTCCTCGTCGAAGCCGCCGGCGGCCTCGAACGCCGTGCGGCGGACCAGGACCATCGACGTGCAGATCCGGTTGCGCTCCCAGAGGCGAGGCAGGTCCAGCACCGGCGGCAGCGGGGCGCGCTCGTCGCGTGCGCGGCCGTGGATCAGCGCGACCGCAGGGTCGTCGGCCAGCGCCAGCTGGCGCTCCAGCTTGATCGGCAGCCAGGAATCGTCGGCGTCGAGGAAGGCGATCCAGTGCCCGCGGGCGACGCGGCAGCCGTGGTTGCGCGCCGCGGCCGGCCCCTGGTTGCGCTGGCGCAGCAGCGTGACGCGCCCGTCGTAGCGGGCGACGATCGCCTCGATCTCTTCGCCGTCCGGCGAGCCGTCGTCGACGACGATCGTCTCGGCCGGCGGCAGGCCCTGCGCGAAGACGCTGTCGAGCGCGCGCGAGAGCGTGCCGGCGGCCTTGTAGGCCGGGATCACGACGCTGTAGTCGCGCGGTGCCGATGCGGACGGCGCGTTCATCGGTTCCCCGGCTTGCGCTTGGCCAGCGCGTTGACGACGTAGCTGGCCATGTAGCCGGCGGCCTGCGGCAGGGGCAGGTGCTCGACCTCGCGGTAGATCCGCCATTGCCAGCGCGCTGCGCGCAGCTTGTTCGACGAGAGCGAGCCGGCCCGGACCAGGTAGAACGCGAGCGGCTCGTCGTGCTCGATGCGGACCGCGCGGCCGGCCCGGCGCAGGCGGTCCAGCCAGAACGCGTAGTCCTCGTGCCCGATCTTCAGGAACTCGCCGTCGCCGAGGCTGCGGTCGTACATGCCGGTCAGGTGGCCGATGTGGTTGCTCCGCAGCAGGTCGCGGTAGCCGATCGTGGCCGGCGGCTCGACCCGCGACAGCGTCCGGCCGTCTTCGGCGACGCGCAGGTAGCTGCCGTAGGACACCTTCGCGCCGGACCGGCGCATCGTGGCCAGCTGCAGCTCGAGCTTGCGCGGATGCCACCAGTCGTCGCTGTCGAGGAAGGCGATGTGGCTGCCGGTCGCGGCCGCGAGGCCGGCGTTGCGGGCGGCGGCGACGCCGGCATTGGCCTGGCGGACCAGCTTGACGCGGTCGTCGCTGCGCGCACGGTCCTCCAGCAGGCGCACCGAGCCATCGCGCGAGCCGTCGTCGACGGTGACCAGTTCCAGCGCGCGGTGGGTCTGGCCGAGCACCGAGTCGACCGACTGCGCCAGCGTCCGCTCGGCATCGTAGACCGGCATGACGACGCTGACACGCGCCGCCTGCAGGTCTGCCGCGGCCGCCGGAACGGGGCTGGTCACGCCGCCGCCTCGCGCGCGCGGCGCCCGGCCCAGGACGCGCGTGGCGGCGGCAGCACGAAGTCGCGGTAGTCGTCGGGATTGCCGCTGCGGCCGGCTTCCGCGGCCTTGACGATGTTGTAGACCTCGCGTGCCGTCACGTAGTGCAGCACGTAGTTCGTGCCGTCGTTGTAGACAGTTTCCAGGTGCGTGTGCATCGCGTCGGTGGCCGCGCCGAGCAGGGTGTCGATATCCGCTTCCTGCGTGCCATGGGTGTGCACCTTGACGAACACCCATTCGGGCCGGCCTTCGACGTGGATGCCGGTGCGCACCCAGGCATCGACGCGATCGGGCGTCGGCGGGCAGCCGGTCCGCACGTCGGCATTCTCGATGCGCGGCACCAGCCCGAGGCGGCGCTCGCGCCAGTTCAGGCCCAGCGGGCCCTGCACGATCATCAGGTCGCCGGACGGCGTGCCGCCGACGCGTACCGGCTCGCCGGTGTCGTGCGACTTGGGCGCGCGTGGGTCGTCGGTGGCGTAGTAGATCGCGTTGATCGTGCGCGTCTGCGTGTCGCTGGGCGCGGACGGCAGCGTGAAATCGGCGTAGCAGCCCAGTTCGCGCAGCAGGATCAGCTCGTTGTCCAGGCCGCACCAGCGACCGTCGGTGCGCGAGTTGTCCAGGCTCCAGTTGCCGTGGATGAAGCCGAACATCAGCTCGCCGGTCTGCGGATGGCGCGACAGCGCGCCGTGCTTCTCGTGCAGCAGCGTGCAGAAGCGCTGCATGACCGTGCGGAAGTTGTCCTCGGTGTCGTTGTCGTGGTGCAGGTGGATCTCGATCTCGCCGTAGCCGTCGGCGCACAGCGCCTCGATCTTGGCCAGGTGCTCCTCGAGGTATTCCTCTTCCGGGTAGAAGAAGCCGTGCTGCGGCGGGCGGCCGTCGGCATCGCGGTGGCGCGACGCCAGTGCGCGGTAGTCGCGGCACCAGCGGTCCACGCGCGCGCGCTGGGTCGGCAGGTCGGCCTGCTTCCACATCGGCTCGAAATGGTCGACGAAGCAGAACATCACATGGGTCGGCCCGGCCACCGCCGGCCGGGGGCGCCGGCGCAGGTAGCTGCCGATCCAGATCTGCATGTTGCGCGAGCGCAGCAGCCGGCGCAGCGCCCAGGCGGCCAGCCCGGCGAGCAGCAGCAGCGAAACGAGCGTGGCGGCAAGGACGTTCATCGTCAGGGGGATCCAGGGCAGGCGCCGCGGCTCGCGGCCGGGGCAGCCGATGCGGGCGCGGGCGGTATCGGCGCATTTTCCCAGGTCCGCAGGGGTGGTGCATACCCGTGCAGCACCGGGCGGAACAATGGTTTACAACGAGGTTTCATCGGGCGCTCCTGCGTCGATGCCGTGGCCGCTCTAGCCCGGCTCTTCGGGCAGGGCGTGCAGCGCGATGCCCTGGTCGCGCCAGCGCGGCAGCATCTGCTCGAGGATGCCCTGCGCGCGCGCGCTGTCGTCGTGCATCAGGACGATCTCGCCGTTGCGCAGGCCATGGCGCTGCAGGGCCTCGCAGAGCATCGGGACCGGATGGTCGTCGTAGTCGAGGCTGTCGTAGGACCAGTAGGTGATGCCGCGGCGCGCCTTCGCCAGGTGCAGCAGCAGCCGCGCCGGGGCCACGCCGCGCGGCGTGCGGAAGCGGTGCCGCGCACGGCCGTCGAAGCGTTCCAGCAGGCGGTCGGTGCGTTCGATCTCGGCGAGCTGCCCGGCCAGCGGCAGGCGGTCGAACTGCGGGTGGCTGTAGGAATGGTTCCCGATCAGGTGGCCCTCGGCCACGATCCGCTCGACGATCGCCGGGTAGCGCTCGATCTGGTCGCCGATCAGGAAGAAGCTGCCGTGCGCGCCGTAGCGCGCGAGCAGGTCCAGCAGCGGCGGCGTGAACTGCGGGTTGGGACCGTCGTCGAAGGTCAGGTAGGCGCAACGCGCGTGCGTCGGCCCGCGGGTCAGCGCCAGGGAATCGGGCAGCAGCCGCAGCAGGGTCTGTTTGTTCGGCAGCCAGTTCATCGGGGTGCGGCGTCGTGCGGTGGCCGGGTGGTGACCGGTGGCGTGGATCGGTTCGCCGGGCCCGGCGCGGTGCGCAAGTATCCCATCCCGGCAAGACAGGTCAACGCGAGGTGCCGTCGGCGGTCGCTGGCTGTCCGCGATAGACCGCCTCGTAGCGCCTGGCCATGGCGTCGATCGAGCCATTGGCGAGCGCCCAGCGGCGGGCGGCATCGCTCATCGCCTGGCGCCGGGCCTCGTCGCCGAGCAGGGCGGCCAGCGCATCGGCCAGCGCGGCCGGATCGGCCGGCGGCACGACCAGGCCGTTGACGCCGTCGCCGACGATCTCCGGGTTTCCGCCCACGGCGGTCGCGACGACCGGCAGGCCGGCCGCGCAGGCCTCGACCAGGGCGATCGAATAGCCTTCGGTGCTGGAGGACATCACGAACAGGTCGAAGCCGCACAGCAGCTGCTTGACGTCGCTGCGGTCGCCGAGGAAATGCACCTGGCCGGCGATGCCCGTGTCGCGGGCCTGGCGTTCCAGGTCGGTGCGCAGGCTGCCGTCGCCGACGATGACCAGCGCGCTGCGCGGCCGCTCGCCGAGCAGCCGCGCGAAGGCACGCAGCAGCATCGCGTGGTCCTTGGCCGGATGCAGCCGCCCGACCGTGCCGAGGATGTGCGTGTCCGGCGCGATCTGCAGCGCCTGGCTCAGCTGGGCGTGCGCCGCCGCCGAGCGCGGCTGGAAATCGCCGATCGGGATGCCGTTCGGAATCGCGATCGACTTGGCGGCCGGCACCAGGCCCTGCGCGATGGCCGCTTCGCAGGAAGCCCGCGACACCGAGATCACCGTATCGGTCAGCCGCACCGCGCCGCGGTACAGCCAGTCGCGGCGCCGGTGGTTGGGTGTCACGCCCATGCTGTGGCGCGTGTTGACCCGGCGCAGCCGCAGGCCCAGCGAGGCCAGCGTCGCGTAGTAGTGCGCCATCGCGTTGTGCGTGTTGAGCACCTCGGTACCGTGGCCGCGGATCAGCGCGCGCGCGCGGCGGACCGTGCCGAGGTCGAAGCCGGGCTGCTTGCCGCAGGCGGTGACGGGGACGTCGAGCGTCGCCAGCTCCTCGGCGAGGGCGCCTTCCTCGAACAGGCACACGACCTGGCAGCGATGGCCCGCCGCGCGCTGGACGCGCACCAGGTCGATGACCACGCGTTCCAGGCCGCCGCGATTGAGGTTCTCGACGACGTGGGTGATGTTCATGGTTCTGAAAGCTCGGAAATGGTCACGCGGAACTTGCCGTTGGCGGCAACCGGGATGTCGTCGACGACCTGGATGCGGATGTCGATGCCGTCGCCGAGCGTGCGCGCGACCAGCGCGCGGACGGCGTCCAGCCGGGCGGCATCGGCCTCGCCGTCGACGACCAGCAGCAGATCGACCGCCTGCAGGCTGCGCTGCACGATCCGGAACCGCTTGACCCATTTCATGTCGTTGAAGATGTAGGGGAAGTACTCGCCGGGCAGGATGCGGCCGTCGCGCGTGCGGATGGCGTCGAGCTTGCGGCCTTCGACCTTGCCGACCAGCGGCAGGCCGCGGCCGCAGCTGCACGGCGCGGTCGCCGGCGTGGCGAGGTCGCCGGTGGCATAGCGGATGAACGGCATGCCGTAGTTGTGCAGGTCGGTGACGATGATCTCGCCGGTGCCGGCATCGGTCGCGCTCGGCAGCGGCGAGCCGATCTCGACGTAGAGGTGGTCGGCATTGACGTGCAGGCCGGTGCGCTGCTCGCACTCGCTGGCGATCAGCATGAACTCGCGGCAGCCATAGGTGTTGAACGCCGGGCAGCCGAACGCGCGCTCGATCACCTCGCGCTGGAAGTCGTGCAGCGACTCGGCCGCGCCGAGGATCGCCGCCGGCGCGTGGATGCGGCGGCCCTGGGCGAGCAGCCACTGGGCCAGCCGGACCAGCGGGCCGACGTAGCCGACGATGATCTCCGGCCGCCACGCGTCGATCGCCGCGGCGTACTCGGCCATCGTGTCCTCGCGCATCGTGAAGCTGTCGAGCATCAGCCGGTTGTAGGCCCGGTTGTAGAGACGCTGCTTGAGCGCCTGCAGCGGCCGCAAGCCGGATGGCACCGCCCACAGGTACAGCGTGCGCCGGCCGGGCCGCGAGCCGGCCCAGCCGTAGCTGCGCCACATCACCGCCGAGCGGCGGTCATTGCTCTCGCGCGTGTAGCCGAAGCGAAAGGGTTCTCCGGTCGAGCCGCTGGTCGACTTGTAGAGCAGCTTGTCGCGCCAGGAGTCGGCCTTGAGCGCCTCGAAATGCGTGCGGATGTCGTGCTTGGTCAGGACCGGCAGGCGGGCGAAATCGGCCGGCGTGGCGATCGCGTCGGGCGTGATGCCCAGTTCGGACCAGCGCTGCCGGTAGTAGGGCACCTCGCGCCAGCAGTGCTCGAGCAGCCGCTTGAGCTTGTCCCAGCGCAGCGCTTCGAGGCGCTCGGGCGGCAGCCACTGGCTGTGCTCGTACTCGGCGAGGAAGCCGAGCGTGCCGCGGCCGGCCAGTACCTGGTCGTACAGCGGAAACAACACGCGGCGGAACAGTTTTTCGTACCCGATGCCCATCTGCCGTTCTCCCCCTTCAGCGGCGTTCGGCCCAGGCCAGGAGCTGCGCCAGCACGCGCGGCCGCCCCCTGGCGAAGCGTGCGTGCAGCAGGCGCAGATGGCCGATGTCGGCCTCGCTCCAGCAGCGTAGCAGCAGCGTGGCCAGCGCGTAGACCGGCGCCAGCACGAGGCCGCCGACCAGCAGCGTCGGCAGCGGCGGCCACTGCCCGCGCAGCGGCCAGGCGGCAGCGGCGGCCAGCGCGGCGGCCAATGCGATGCGCGCCAGCCGGCCGACGTCCAGGCCGACGCCGCTGGTGCGGATGCCCATGCCGATCATCGACGCCGAGGACGCCAGCGAGACGATCACATAGGCCGTCGCCGCACCGTCCAGGCCGTAGCGGGCGATCAGCAGCGCATCGAGCGCGATCTTGAGCAGGCCGCAGAAGATCACCACCAGCAGCACCACCACCTGCCGGTCGGCGCTCAGCAGCAGGCTCGAGCCGCCCTGCGAGACCGTGACGATCGAGGCGGCGAACAGGCACCAGGCGAAGACCGGGCCGGCCGCCTGGTAGGCGCTGCCGAACAGCAGCGTGATCACCGAGCTGCCGAAGACGAAGCCGAACGCGATCAGCGGGAACGCCAGCAGCGACAGGTACACCGTGGAGGCGGCGAAGCGCCGGCCGGCGATCTCGCGGCCCTGGCTGAGCGCATGCGCCATCATCGGCAGCAGCAGCGCACCGAACACTCCCGGCACCAGCAGGGCGGCGCCCGAAGCCAGCTGATAGGCCACCTTGAACTGGCCGGCGGCGGCGGCCAGGCCGTAGAGGTTCAGGAACAGCACCTCCACCTCGCTGGCGGCGAAGAAGCCGACGGTGACGATCATCGCCGTCATCCGCATGTGGCGGGCGATCCGCGCGCGCAGCTCCGGCGGCAGCGCCGGGGCCGGCGGGACGGCCGGCAGCAGCGCGCGCGCCTTGTGGTGCGAGACGGCGAAGAACACCGCGCTCGACACCACGAACACGGCCAGCAGCGCCTCGACCGGTGCGTCGAACCACCAGCAGGCCACGACCAGGGCCAGGTTGGCCGGCGTGGCCACCAGCGCGACGATGGCGGTCGAGCGGAAGTCCTCGAAGCCCTTGCAGACGCCGATGTTGAACATGTACTGCGAGCGCAGCGTCACCGCGAGCACCAGGAAGCCGAACAGCACCACGTGGTTGAACCCGGGCGCCAGCTTGCCGCCGGCGAACGCGAACAGCGCGCCGCCGGCGAGCAGCACCGCCAGCAGGAACAGGCGCTGGGCGCGGCGCAGGAACGCCAGCACCGGCACGATCAGCTCCGGGCGGTCGCTGCCGCGCATCTCGGCGACGAAGCGGATCGCCGCGCTGGCGGTACCGGAGTTGGTGATCGCCACGCCCATCGCGACCAGCCACACCACCATGCTGTACGCGCCGAAGTCACCGGGTCCCAGGTAGCGGGCGATGATGATCGAGGTCAGCATGCCGAGCACGTACTCGGTATAGATGCCCACCGACGAGAACAGCGTGTTGCGCAGGGTGCCCGATCGCGCGTTCATGCCAGCCCCAGCATCACCTTGACCAGCACGTAGAGGAACACGATCGAGGCGACCGAGACCAGCGGCCACAGCACCAGGTCCTTGCCGAGGTCGAACGTCGGCAGATCCGGATAGCGCTGGCGCGCGCCGGCGTAGTAGCCGACCACCACGGCGGCCAGCAGGTAGAGCAGGATGATGTAGCTGCGGCTCAGGAAGAAGGCCGCGGCGAAGAAGCCGAACAGGCTCAGCAGCAGCGTCAGGGCCAGCTTGCGCTCGGCCGCCCAGGCACTGGCCGCCGCCGCGTCGGCCGGCTGGCGCTGCATGCGCAGCACCGCCAGCGGCATGCGGAAGCAGTAGCCGACGAAGGCCAGCCAGATCGTGTAGCCGATGATGCCGGTCTCGGCCAGCACCAGCACGAACGAGTTGTGCGCGGTCAGGTAGTGCAGGTCCGAGAAGCCGTCGGCGCCGATGCCGAACAGCGGATCGGCGATGAACATCTGGATGCCCTCGTACCACGAGTCCACGCGTCCCATCGCCGAGGACTCGTCGATGTCCAGCTCCGACAGGCGCGAGGGAATCAGCATCAGGCCGACCAGGCCGACGCCGCCGAACACCGCCGCGCTGACCAGGCCGCGCCGCTGCCAGACGTAGGCGCCGACCAGGGTGACCAGGGCCAGCAGTGCGCCGCGCGAATTGGTCAGGTAGATGCCGTACAGCAGCGTCCCGCCGGCCGCCCACCAGAACAGCCGGCGCAGGCCGAGCAGGCCGCCGCGGCTGGACAGGTACAGGGCCATCGGCAGGCACATCACGAACAGCAGTCCCAGGTCGTTGGGGTCGTTGAAGATGCCCAGGTACTGGATGCGCGTGCCCTGAGACAACGGCTCGCCGGTCCAGCCGATGCCCGTCTGCACCTGGTCGATGCCGTGGATCGCCAGCACCGTCGAGCACAGCACGAAGACCACCATCACCGTGCGGATGCGCGCCGGCGTGGTGACGGCATTGGCGAGGATCACGAAGGCGGCGACGATCGGCCCGAACTTCAGCAGCTGCACCAGGGCGCCGCCGGCCCAGCCGTTGACGACCTTGGAGACCATCAGCACGACCAGGAACAGGCCGATCAGCAGGTACTGCGGGGCGGCGAAGGACTTCGCCCGCGACGCCAGCCACGCCACCAGCGCCAGCCCCAGGGTCACCTGCAGCACCGGCACGGGCAGGGCCTCGGCCATCGCCGGATAGTCCTGGGGCCGGATCAGCACCAGCACCAGGTAGAGCAGCATGAAGAAGAACATGAAGAGGGTGCGTTCCGCTCAGCCGAGCCGAAGGCGTGAAGGGTAGCCGAAGACCTCCGGCCAGGTGACCATGGCCGAGAACCACGGCGCCTGCATCTCGCGCTCGACCGGCAGCCGCCGCAGCGCATGGCGGGGCGGGGCGGCCAGCGGGTTGGTGCCGCTGACGTAGCTGCAGGCGATCCGGTAGCCGTGCCGCGCCACCGCCGCGATCACGCGCGCGTCGTAGGCGTCCGGCCCGCCGACCGGATAGGACAGGACGTCCACCGGCCGCGGCAGCTCGCGGTCGAGCCGCTGCTTGGACGCCGCCACCTCCTCCTCCATGGCCGCCTCCGGCAGCTTGGCCAGCATCCGGTGATGGACGCCGTGCGAACCGATCTCCATGCCGGCCTCCTGCATCTGGCGCAGCTGCGGCCAGGTCATCGGCCGGCAGTCGCGCTGCGGTGCGCGCGGCATCTGCCAGGCGCTCTCCAGCGTGGCGATGAGGTCGGCCTGCACAGCGTCGTCGAAGGCCTTCAGGCGATCGAGCAGCGCCTCCGCGAAGGCGCGCCGCTCCGGCAGCGAGGCCGGCAGCGCACGGTCGAGCCCGAGCGGCGCCAGCACGATCCGCTCGGCCGGCGTGAAGCAGACCATGTGCACCAGCCAGTCGTAGGCATAGGGCAGGCCGCTGTCGATGTGCCCGGTGGAGACGAAGAAGGTCGCCGGCACGCCCAGCGCGCGGAGGATCGGGAAGGCCACGTGGTAGTTGTCGTCGTAGCCGTCGTCGAAGGTGACGATGACCGGATCGCGCGGCAGCGGCGGCCCGCCGTCGAGCGCCGTGATCAGGTCCTGGAACCGCACCGGATTGAAGCGCCGGCGCAGCAGGTCCATCTGGCGGTGGAACTGGTCCGGCGAGGCGCTGACCACGGCCAGGTCGAAGCCGAAGCACGCCGGATCCGGCACGTCGACGACGCGGTGGTAGGCGAGGATGCGCAGGTCGCGCCGCAGCACGCCGCGCAGGCGCTGCAGTCCCGGCAGCAGGCCGCTGGCGTGAAACCAGCGGGCCAGCGTCTGGCGCTTTCCACTGCCGGAGGTGCGGGACGAGGTCGCTTCCATTTCCATTTCCGTGAGCTGAGCCGTAGCCCGTCGAGAACGGAATACGGTCGGAGCGGGCGCATCCCGCCATTTCGCGATCTCGGGTATCCCCTGTGTCGGCGAAGCTCTGGCCGGTCCGCTTCGGAACGCCGGATGACCGGGCAAGCATGCACGCGCGTGGATGGACTGTCCACCGCCGGCCGTCGTGACCCGTGGCGGCAGGTGAACTTCGGTTGCAGGCCGCCGGCGGCGCGCGTTCCAGCGGCGGCCTCGCCTGCCGGTCGGAGTAGAATTGCGCCGGGGGAAGACAGGACCATGGCGCGCGATACGAATTTCCTAGAGCTCTACCAGGCGCTCGGCCTGGCGCCGGGGTGCTCGCCGGAGGCGTTCCGGCAGGCCTATCGCCGGCGCGTGGCCGACCTGCATCCGGACCGGCCCGACGGTGCCGCCGATGTCGGCGAACTGCAGCGGCTCAATGCGCTGTACGCCAGCGCGCTGGAATTCCAGCGCCGGCACGGCCGCCTGCCGGGCGCACCGCTGCCGTCGCGCCCGGCAGGCATGGGCGTGGCCGGCGAGGCGCCGGCACCGGCCGCCGCCGCCGCGGCAGAAGCGCCGGCATCACGCATCGGCGGCTGGCTCGGCACGGTCGGCGTGCTGGTCCTGCTGGTGGCGGTCGGCCTCGGCGTGCTGATTCCGGACCCGCCGGCGCCGCCGTCCGCGCCGGTCCCGGCGTCCGGTGCATCGGAACCGGAGGTGGCGGCCGAGCGGCGCATCGAGCTGGGTACCTCCAAGGAGGTGGTGCGCGCGCTGCTCGGCGCACCGCTGCTGGAAACCGACCAGCGCTGGGACTACGGGCCGTCGTGGATCACGTTCCGCTGCGGCACCGTCAATGGCTGGTACAGTTCGCCCCTGCGGCCGCTGGGGACCCCGAGCGCGCATCCGGGGGCGAACAAGCTTCCGCCTCCGCGCTGCTGAGCGCCCGCACGGGCGTCGGCGCGGCAAGAGCATGGACCGGAGGATCGAGCGATGATGGGGCGTGCCAAGGCGCTGTTCCAGAAAATCAGTCGGCGTTCGTGGATGAAGTACGCGATGCGCGGCGTCGGCGGTGCCGACAACTACGCGCGGCTGGACCTCGCCTATACGGTCAGCGATCCGTGGAACCTCGACTCGCCGCTGGAGCAGGCGCGGTTCGTGGGGACCGGCCGCATCGTCGCGCGCGCGTTCGACCGGCCCGGCTCGCTGCTCGAGCTCGGCTGCGGCGAGGGCCACCAGACCGAGCACTTCGCGCGCCTGGCCGACCAGGTCCACGGCATCGACGTCAGCGAGAACGCGATCGCGCGCGCGCGGTCGCGGCTGCCGCAGGCCCATTTCGCCGTGGCCGACATCGCCAGCCAGCCCTGGGGCGACCAGAAGGGCCGGTTCGACCTGGTGACCGCCTGCGAAATGCTCTACTACGTGAAGGACATCGATGCCACGCTCGAGCGGATGAGCCACCTCGGCCGGCAGTGCCTGGTCACGGTGTTCTCGCCGGCGCTGCGCCGGGTCGGCCCGCACCTGGAGCGGATTCCGGGCCTCACCAAGGACTGGATCTGGCACGGCGGTACCGTGTGGCTGGTGTGCTGGTGGCGCAATGACTGATCCGCAGGCGGCATTGGCCGGCCGCGGTGTCGTCTATTTCGGCAACGACTGGCACGCCGAGAACCGCACCAGCAGCCACCATGTCGCCAGCCGCCTGGCCCGGGCGATGCCGGTGCTGTACGTCTCCTCGCCCGGCATGCGTGCGCCGCAGGCCAGCGGCCGCGACCTGCGCCGCGCCCTGCGCAAGCTGACAGCCGCGCTGCGTCCGCCGACGCGGATCGAGGGGCAGCTGTGGCACTGCACGATCCCGCAGCTGCCGTTCCGCCGCATCCCCGGCGTGGACGCGTTCAACCGCTGGTTCGGCGGCTGGGCGGTGCGGCGTGCGCTCAAGGCCGCCGGCATCGGCCGCCGCATCGCCTGGTTCGTGGTGCCGCACCCGGGCTTCCTGGCCGGCCGCCTCGGCGAGGACCTGTGCGTCTACTACTGCATCGACGACTACGCCGCGCACCCGGGCGTGGACAGCACGCGCATCGCCGCCTGCGACCTGGCGCTGACGCGCGCGGCCGATATCGTCTTCGTCGCGCCGCCGGCGCTGGTCGCCGCCAAGACCGCGCAGAACCCGCATACGGTGTTCTCGCCGCATGGCGTGGACCTGGACCTGTTCGGCCGCGCTGCCGATCCGGCCACGCCGGTCGCCGAGGCGGCGCGCGGCCTGCCGCATCCGGTGATCGGCTATTTCGGATCGATCCACGAATGGATCGACCTGGAGCTGATCGAATGGCTGGCGCGGCAGCGCCCGGCCTGGACCTTCCTGCTGGTCGGCCACGCGGCGGTCGACGTCGCGCGGCTGGCCGCGCTGCCGAACGTGCGCCTCGCCGGCGCACAGCCCTACGCGACGCTGCCGCAGTGGGCCAAGGCGTTCGACGCGGCGATCATCCCGTACCGGCTCAACCGGCAGGTCGCCAACGCCAATCCGCTGAAGCTGCGCGAGTACCTCGCGACCGGCAAGCCGGTGGTCAGCGTGCGCAACCCGGAGATCGAGAAGTTCGCCGACGTCGTACGCCTGGCGGACGATCGCGACGGCTTCCTCGCCGCGCTCGACGCGGCGATCGGCGCCGGCCCCGAGGCCGGTGCCGCCGAGCGCCGCGCCGCGGTGGCCGACCAGACCTGGGACCGCCGCGTCGAGGCGGTCCTGGCCGAGGTCGCCGGCGCGCTCGCCGCGCGCGTTCCCCCTTCTTCCCGCTGATTCCAAGGACACCGCCCATGAGTGCTCCCGCCTCCACGCTGCGCGTCGCCGTCGTCGGCGCCGGCTATGTCGCCAGCCATCACCTGGCGGCGCTCAAGCGGCTCGACTTCGTCGAGGTCGTCGGCCTGTGCGACACCAACCTCGAGGCGGCCCATGCGCTGGCACAGCGCTTCGGCATCGAGCGGGTCGTCGCCGACCTGGACGATCTCGCGCCGGCGCGCCCGAACGTGGTCTACATCCTGACGCCACCGGCCTCGCACGCCGCGCTGGCGATCCGCGCGATGGACACGTTCGGCTGCGGCGTCCTGGTCGAGAAGCCGATGGCCGACACCGTGGCCGAATGCGAGGCGATGATCGCCAAGGCCGAGGAGAAGGGCCTGATCCTCGGCGTCAACCATTCGGACCTGCTCGATCCGGTGGTTATCAAGGCGCTCGAGACGGTGCGCGCCGGCCGGATCGGCGAGGTCGTCTCGGTGGACGTGCTGCGCAGCTCGGAATATCCGGCCTATGCCGGCGGCCCGCTGCCGGGCCAGGTCGCGCAGGGCTCCTATCCGTTCCGCGACCTCGGCGTGCACGGCCTCTACACGCTGGAGGCGTTCATCGGGCCGCTGCGCGACCTCGACGTCCGTTTCCAGTCCAGCGGCCGCGACCCGAACCTGCGCTTCGACGAATGGCAGGTGCGCGCTGCGGGCGAGGGCGCGATCGGCCGGCTGCTGCTGTCGTGGAACGCGCGGCCGATGGAGAGCCGCCTGGTGGTTCGCGGCACGCGCGGGACGATCGAGGTGGACCGCTTCCTGCAGACCTGCCGCATCCATCGCGTGCTGCCGGGACCGAAGTTCATCGGCATCGTCATCAATACCTGGCTGAGCGCGATGGCCGACGTCGTGCGCGTGCCGTGGAACGTGGTGCGCTTCGCCACCGGCCTGCTGCGGCCTTCGCCGGGCATCCAGAAAGGTGCGGCGGATTTCGCCCACGCCGCCCGTGACAACGCGCGGCCGCCGTTCACCGGCGAGGACGCGCTGCGCATCGTCCGCCTGCTGGAAGCCGCCTGCGCCGAGCCCGACCGCCTGCGGCGCGAAGAGCTGGACGCGCGCCTGGCGGTGACGCTGGCACCGGCAGACGCGCTGGTGACCGGGGCTGCCGGCTTCCTAGGCCGGGCACTGGTCGCGCGGCTGCGCGCCGACGGCCAGCGCGTGCGTGTGCTGGTGCGGCGCCCGGTCGCCGCCTACGCCGCGGACGCCGGCATCGAGCAGGTCATCGGCGACCTCGGCGATCCGCGGATCGTCGATCACGCCGTGGCCGGCGTGCCGGTGGTCTATCACGTCGGCGCGGCGATGCGCGGCGGCCTGCGCGATTTCGAGGCCGGCACGACCTGGGGCACGCGCAACGTCGTCGATGCCTGCCTGCGCCACGGCACCGGCCGCCTTGTCTACGTCAGCTCGCTGAGCGTGCTCGACCACGCCGGCCGTGACCCGGCCGTGCCGGTGACCGAGGCCTCGGCGTTCGAGCCGACGCCGCAGCGCCGCGGCGCCTACACCCAGACCAAGCTGACGGCCGAGCAGTACGTGGCCGATGCGATCCGCGGCCGCGGCCTGCCGGCGGTGATCCTGCGGCCGGGCCAGATCTTCGGGCCGGGCGCCGAGAAGGTCACGCCCAACGGCACGGTCGCGCTGGCCGGCCGCTGGCTGGCGATCGGCGAGGCCGGCCAGACGATCCCGCTGGTCTACGTCGACGACGTCGTCGATGCGCTGCGCCTGGCGGCGAGCGCGCCGGCCGCGGTCGGCCAGGTGTTCAACATCGTCGACGGCGAACCGGTCACCCAGCAGGAATACCTCGACCGCGTCCGCCGCAAGCTCGGCGACGAGCTGCGCCTTAGCCGCGTGTCGGTCGGCGTCTTCTCGACGCTGGCACACGGCGTGGAACTGCTCGGCAAGGTGTTGCGGCGCGACGTGCCGCTGACGCGCTACCGCGTCGCCTCGCTGCGCCCGCTGGCCAACTTCGACCTGTCCGCCGCGCGCGACCGCCTCGGCTGGACGCCGCAGGTCGGCGTGCGGCGCGGCCTCGACCGGACCTTCGGCGCCGGCTGAAGCCGCGGGCGCCGGCGGCGTTCGGTGCCGGCACGTACGCGGGGCTGCGTCTGCGGGCTGTCGCCGGGCGCCGGCTACGCGGTGATGCTGCGCCGGCGCTTCCAGGCGTCGCGGATCAGGCGCATCGCCGGCCGCTCGACCGTGAAGGTCAGCGCCGTCGCCAGCGCAGTCACGACGACGGCCGCGCACAGCCCGGCGGTCCCGCCGCCAAGGCCGGCCTGCTCGAAGTGCCAGATCAGGCTGAAGCCGATCGCCTGGTGCAACAGGTAGAGCGAGTAGGAGATCGTCCCGAGGAAGGCGAACGGCGCCGCGCGCAGCCAGCCCAGGCGGCCGGTCACGAACAGGGCGAAGACGCCCGAGCAGACCAGGGCGGCGGCGGTGAACACCGGCGGGTAGGCGACCGCGATCGCGACCAGGGTGAGGCCGATCAGCGCCAGGTCGGTGCGCCGTTCCGCCGGATACGTGCGCAGCCGGTAGAACAGGATGCCCAGCGCGAAGAACGGGATGTGGCGCGCGATCGACAGCTCGCGCAGCGTGTAGGACAGGTGCACGCCGCGTTGCTCGGCCTGGCCGTAGACCACGGCCAGGACCAGCCAGCCGCCGATGATCCAGCGGATCCGCCCGAGCTGGCCGAGCACGAACCACAGCAGCATCTGCGCGTAGAAGAACAGCTCCACCTCCAGCGTCCAGTACGAGCCGTCCAGGTGCTCGGCGCCGAGCAGCTGCTGGATCATCGTGAAATCGATGACGACGTCGCTCCACGGCAGGCGCTGCGAGGGCATGCCGATCGTGTAGACGACCACGGCGCTCAGCACGATCGCCGCCCAGTACGCCGGGAACAGCCGCGAGAAGCGGCCGACCACGAAATCCAGCGCCGTGCGCGTGCGCTCCAGCGTCATGAAGATCACGAAGCCGCTGATCAGGAAGAACAGGTGCACGCCGTAGTTGCCGAACGCGAAGGAGAGCGGCGGCGGTCCGGCGTGGCCGTAGAGTTCCCCGTAGAGCGTGGTGTAGTGGTAGGCGACCACCGCGAGCGCGGCCAGGCCGCGCAGCGCATCGAGCTCGACGACGCGGGAGGCGGGTGGCGAAGCGGTCGGCACGGTGCCACTCCGGGCGCCCGGGGGGCGCGGCTCGGCGCGCATCATACGCGCGCCGGGCGGCCGTCACACGCCGCGGAGCGGGATGCCCCGGCCGGCCCGGCGAGGCGGCACACTCGCTACAATCCCCCGTTCCGTCCTTGCCGCCGCCGACCGCAGACCGCATGCGCCTCCTCGTCGTGACTTCGCAGTTTCCGCTGGCCGGCGAGCCGACGCGTGGACGCCCGATCCACCAGACCCTGCGCGAACTGGCGCGGCAGGCGACGGTGCGCGTACTGAGCCCGGTCGCACGCTATCCGCGCTGGGCACAGCCCTCGAGCTACCTGTTCCGCGCGCCCGACCCGCACGCCGCCGTGACCGATCTGGACGCCGCCTGGCCCACCTATCCGGCACTGCCGGCGCTGACGCGTCCGTTCAACGGCTGGCTCTGCGCGCGCGCGATCGCCGCCGAAGCGCGCGCATTCGCGCCCGACGTGATCCTGGCCTACTGGCTCTACCCCGACGCGTTCGGTGCGCAACGCGTCGCGCGCCGCCTGGACGTACCGTTCGTGGCCGGCGCGCGCGGCTCGGACATCCGCGTCCGCGACGCGATCAGCCGGCGCCTGACGGTGCCGGTCGTGCGCGGCGCCGACCGCCTGCTGGTGGTCAGTGCGGACCTCGGCCGCCTCGCCGTCGAGGACTACGGCGCCGATCCTGCCCGTATACGGGTCATCGCCAACGGCTGCGATGCGACGATCTTCCACCGCCGCGACCGCGCTGCGGCGCGCGCGGCCCTGGGCGTCGCCGCCGACGCCGAGCTGGTGCTCTACGTCGGCCGGCTGGTCGCCGAGAAGGGCCTGCGCGAGCTGGTCGAGGCGCTGCGCACGCTGCGCCGCGCGCGGCCGCGCGCCGTATGCGTCCTGGTCGGCGAGGGCCCGCTGCAGGCCGAGCTGGCGGCGGCCGCCGCCGATCCGGCGAACGGGCTGCGCCTGGCCGGCGCGCAGCCGGCACCGCAGGTCGCCGAGTGGATGGCGGCCGCGGACCTGGTCACGCTGCCGAGCTACTCCGAAGGACATCCGAACGTGCTGGTCGAGGCGCTGGCCTGCGGCCGGCCGGTGGTGTCCACGCCGGTCGGCGGCGTGCCCGAGGTGGTCGACGCCAGCTGCGCGCTGCTGGTGCCGCCGCGCGACGCCCAGGCCCTGGCCGAGGCGCTGGCGGCCGTGCTCGTGCGCGACTGGGACGAGGCGGCGTTGTCGCGGCGCTTTTCGCGCAGCTGGGCCGAGGTCGCCACCGATACGCTGACCGCCTGCCGCGAGGCGCTGGCCGCGCGCGGCGCCCCGCAACGCCCTGGAACGGAGTGACGCGCCCGTGTGCGGAATAGCAGGATTCGTGGGTTCCGGCGTGCGCACCGAGGCGGCCCGGCCGGTGCTGGAGACGATGATCCACACGCTGCACCATCGCGGTCCGGACGGCTACGGCTTCCACGTCGCCGACGGGGCGGGACTGGCGCACGCGCGGCTGTCGATCATCGACCTGGCCACCGGCGACCAGCCGATCCGCAACCCCGCCGGCACGGTGTGGACCGTGTTCAACGGCGAGATCTTCAACTACCTGGAGCTGCGCGCGGACCTGGAGGCGCGCGGCCACCGCTTCTACACGCAGTCGGACACCGAAGTGATCGTGCACCTGTACGACCGCTACGGCGACGCCTTCGTCGAGCACCTCAACGGCCAGTTCGCGATCGCGCTGTGGGACCAGGCCCGCCGCCGGCTGGTGCTGGCGCGCGACCGGGCCGGCATCCGGCCGCTGTTCTACACCCAGGCGCGCGGTGCGCTGTGGTTCGCCTCCGAGGTCAAGGCGCTGTTCGCGGCCTTGCCCGAGCGCCGGCGGCTGGACCCGGCCGGCCTGGTGCAGGCCTTCAGCTACTGGGCGGCGATCGACCCGGACACCGTCTACGCCGATGTCGCCAGCCTGCCGCCGGGCCATGTGCTGGCGGTGGAGGCCGACGGGCGCCAGGCGCTGACGCGCTACTGGGACTGGACCTTCCCCGATGCCGCCGAAACGCGGCCGGCACGGTTCGCCGGCATCGAGCAGGCCGCGGCCGAGCTGCGCGAGCGCCTGGTCGACGCGGTGCGCCTGCAGCTGCGCGCCGACGTGCCGGTCGGCGCCTATCTCAGCGGCGGGCTCGATTCCTCCGGTATCGTCGCGCTGATCCGCGGCTTCACGGCGACACCGGTGCGCACGTTCTCGGTCGCGTTCGACGAGCCGGAGTTCGACGAGAGCGCCCACCAGCTGGCGATGGTGCGCCACCTGGGGACCGACCACACGACGCTCAGGATCAACCGTCGCCGGATCGGCGAAGCGTTCCCGCGGCTGATCCGGCACGCCGAGACGCCGGTGCTGCGCACCGCCGCCGTGCCGCTGATGCTGCTGGCCGGTGCGGTGCGCGAGGCCGGCTACCGCGTCGTGCTGACCGGCGAGGGCGCCGACGAGGTGTTTGGCGGCTACGACCTGTTCAAGGAAGCCAAGGTGCGGCGCTTCTGGGCGCGCCAGCCGGACTCGCAGCTGCGGCCCAAGCTGCTCGGCCGCCTGTACGGCTACCTGGAGCATTCGCCGGTCGGCAACCCGGCGTTCGCCGCCTCGTTCTTCGGCCAGGGGCGCGAGCACATCGACCGGCCGGTGTTCGCCCACCTGCCACGCTGGACCACCTCGCGGCGCGCGCTGATGTTCCTGGCGCCGGAGCTGCGCGCCGCGGCCGGCGAGCGCGATCCGCTGGCCTTCGTCGAGTCGCGCCTGCCGGCCGGCATCGCGCGCTGGTCGCCGCTGGCGCGCGACCAGTACGTGGAGGCCAAGACGCTGCTGGCCGGGTACCTGCTGTCCTCGCAGGGCGATCGAGTCGCGATGGCCGGTTCGATCGAGGCGCGCTTCCCGTACCTGGACCACACGCTGATCGAGTTCGCCAACCGGCTGCCGCCCTCGTACAAGATCCAGGGCCTGACCGAGAAGGCGATCCTGCGCAAGGCGCTGGCCGACCTGCTGCCGGCCGACATCGCCACCCGCACCAAGCAGCCCTACCGCGCGCCGGACAGCGCCAGCTTCTTCGTCGACGGCGAGCCGCTGGACTACGTCGCGGCGCTGTTCGACCCGGACCACCTGCGCCAAAGCGGCCTGTTCGACGTGGACGCGGTCGGCCGGCTCTACGCCAAGGCCCGCGCCGGGCGTGCCAGCGGCTTCGCCGACAACCAGGCCTTCGTCGGCATCCTCTCCACGCTGCTGCTCGACAGCCCGCTCTCGCAGCGCTGACGCCGGACCCCGGGCGGCCCGGGCCGCCCCCGGCGCGTATCAGGCATAATCGCGCCCGATCGTTCAACGACGCGTGGGGAAGGCATGGATCACCGGCAGCAGGTCAGGCAGTTTGTGCTGAAGAACTTCCTGTTCACGGACGACGAAACGGCGCTGGCCGATGCCGATTCGCTGATCGGCAACGGCATCGTCGATTCGACCGGCATCCTCGAGCTGATCGGCTTCATCGAGGAGACGCATGGCCTGCGCATCGTCCCCGAGGAGATGGTGCCGGCCAATTTCGACTCGATCGACACGATCAGCGCGTTCCTCGCGCGCAGGCTCGCCGCCTGAGCCGACGCCGATGATCGCTCTGGCCGATCGGGTCGCGGCGATCGCCTTGTCCGAGCCGCGGCGTGTCGCCCTGGTCCAGGGCGCGCAGCACATCGACTACGCCGGCTTCGTCGAGGCGGCGCGGCGCTTCGCCGGCTTCCTCCGCGTCAATGGCTGCGTTCCCGGCGATCGCGTCGCGCTGATCCTGCCCAACCGCATTGAGGCGGCGATCGCCTGGTACGGCGCGTGGATCGCCGGCGCCGTGGTGGTGCCGCTCAACGCGCAGGCACGTGCGCGCGACTTCGCGCCGTGGCTGCGCCACGCCGGCGCGCGCATCGTCGTCCACGAGGCTGCCAGCCGCGATGCGGCCGAGGCGATCGGCGCGCTGGACGCGCCTCCGCTGCGGATCGTGCTCGACGGTACCGGTGCCGGCGCGGCGGACTGGGCGGCGACGCAGGCGGCCGCGCCGCTCGGCTCCGCGCCCACCGATCCGGCGGCGCTGGCCGCGATCCTCTACACCTCCGGCACCACCGGCGCGCCCAAGGGCGTGATGCTGACGCAGGCCAACTTCGCCGCGAACGTCGCGGCCATCGTCCAGTACCTGGCGCTGGGCCCTGCCGATTCGATCGTCTCGATCCTGCCGTTCTACTACTCCTACGGCGCCTCGGTGCTGCACACGCACCTGGCGGCCGGCGCGCGGCTGGTGATCGAGCCGAACCTGGTGTTCCCGCACCTGATCGTCGAGGCGCTGGCACGCGAGCGGGCCAGCGGCTTCTCCGGCGTACCCTCGACCTATGCGCTGCTGCTCGACCGCGTGGCGCTGGCCGACTACGACCTGTCCGGCCTGCGCTACCTGACCCAGGCCGGCGGCGCGATGGCACCGGCGCTGGCGGGGCGGTTGCGCGCAGTGCTGCCACAGGCGGCGCTCTACGTGATGTACGGCCAGACCGAGGCGACCGCGCGCCTGACCTACCTGCCGCCCGATCGGCTGGACGACAAGCCCGGCTCGGCCGGCATCGCGATCCCGGGCATGCGCATCGCCGTGCGCGGCGAGGCCGGCGAGGCGCTGCCGCCCGGCACCGACGGCGAGGTCTGGGCACAGGGGCCCGGCGTCATGGCCGGCTACTGGAACGACCCGGCAGCCAGCGCCGCGGTGCTGCACGAGGGCTGGCTGCGCACCGGCGACCTTGGCCGGCTCGACGCGGAAGGCTTCCTGTTCCTGGCCGGCCGGCGCAGCGACATGATCAAGACCGGCGCGCACCGCGTGCACCCGCTCGACGTCGAGGAAGCGATCAGCGAGATGGCCGAGGTCGCCGAGGTCGCCGTGGTCGGCATCGACGACGAAACGCTCGGCCAGGCGATCAAGGCGGTCATCGTGCCGGCCGCCGGCACGACGCCGGACGCCGATCGCGTCAAGGCCCACTGCCGTGCACGGCTGGCCGCATACAAGATCCCCAAGCAGGTCCAGTTCGTTGCGGCCCTGCCCAAAACCGCGTCCGGCAAGATCCGGCGCGCCCTGTTGACCGAATCCGCCGCGCAGGAGGCCTCGTGAGCGCTCTGACTTTCGACGTACTGGACCTGGACTACGCACAGGAGGCCGACCGCATCGCGGCGAGCCTGCGCGAGGTGACCGCCCGCGTGCTGCACAAGCGCGGCTTGGTGGTGGCGATCTCCGGCGGCATCGACTCCTCGTGCAGCATCGCGCTGGCGGTGCGTGCGCTCGGCCCCGAGCGCGTGTTCGCGCTGATCCTGCCCGAGCGCGACTCCTCCGACGACAGCGCCGTCCGCGCCGGCATCCTGGCCGAGCACCTGGGCGTGCGCGTGGAGACGGTGGACATCGCGCCGGCGCTGGCGGCGATCGGCTGCTACGCCGCGCGCGACGCCGCGGTGCGCCGCGCGCTGCCCGAGTACGGCGAGGGCTGGCGCTTCAAGATCGTCATCGACGGCGGTATCGAGGGGCGCATCAACGTCTTCAAGCTGATCGCCGAGGCGCCCGACGGCACGCCGCACGAGCGCGTGCTGGGCCTGTCGGAGTACCTGCAGATCGTCGCCGCGACCAACTTCAAGCAGCGCATCCGCAAGACGCTGGAGTACTACCACGCCGACCGCCTCAACTACGGCGTGGTCGGCACGCCCAACCGGCTGGAGTACGACCAGGGCTTCTTCGTCAAGAACGGCGACGGCTCCGCCGACGTCAAGCCGATCGCGCACCTGTACAAGACCCAGGTCTACGCGATGGCGCGCCACCTGGGCCTGCCCGAGCGCGTCTGCGCGGCGGTGCCGACCACCGACACCTACAGCCTCGCCCAGGGCCAGGACGAGTTCTACTTCGCGCTGCCGTACCGCTCGATGGACCTGGCGCTGTGGGCGCTCAACCACGACCGGCCGGCCGCCGAGCTGGCCGCCGCGCTGGGCATCGGCGTCGAGCAGGCCGAGGCGGTCTACGCCGACATCCGCAACAAGCGGCGCACGACCCAGTACCTGCACCGCCCGCCGGTGCTGGTCGGCGAGGTCGCGGAGCTGGACCTGCACGCGTGAACGCGCCGGCCTACGTCGTCGCGCCGGGTGACGTGGTGCGCGATCGCGCCACTGTGCTCGGCATCTGGCGCGGCAACCTCGGCCAGGACGCGCGCATGCAGGCCAAGTACGACTGGTTCTATGCGCAGTGCCCGTACGGCGCACCGCTGCTGCAGCTGCTGCGCCACGGACCCGACGGCACGGCCGTCGGCGCAGCGGCGGCCGGCCCGCGCCGCATGCTGCGCGATGGGCAGCCGATCGCCGCCGGCGTGCTGGTGGACCTGGCCGTGCTGCCCGAGCACCGCTCGCTCGGCCCGGCGCTGATGTTGCAGGGCGGGCTGGCGCAGGCCGGCGGCGAGCGCTTCGGCCTGCTCTACGGCTTCCCCAATCCCAAGGCCGCCGCGGTGTTCAAGCGCGTCGGCTACGACCGCCTCGGCGACATCGTGCGGCGCGCGCGCGTGCTGCGTCACGCCGGCTACCTCGCGCGGCGTCTGCCGCGGCCGCTGGCGGCCGTCGCCGGCTTCGTGCTCGATCGCGCGCGGGCGCTGGCCGATACGGTGCGCGCGCCACGCGAGCGGCTTGCGGCAGCCTGGAGCGAGGCCGCCGATGCGCGCTTCGACACCTTGTGGGCAGCCTCGCCCAAGGGCGAGGGCGCAGTCGGCGTGCGCGACGCCGCGTTCGCGCGCTGGCGCTTCGACGCTTCGCCGCTCGTGAAGACGCGTTATCTGTTGCTAGCCGGCGCCGATGGCGCGCTGCGCGCCTGGTTCGCCTGCCAGGTCGAGGATGCCGTGCTGCACGTACGCGACTTCTGGTCCGACGATGCCGCCTCCGGCATCGGCCACGCGCGCATCGCCGCGTTGCTGCGTGCGGCGCGCAAGGCCGGCCATGCCGCCGTGTCGGTCGAGTTCGCCGGCCCCGACGTGCGCCTCGCCGGCTGGACCGCCGCCGGCTTCGCCGAACGCGGCCGGCGGCCGGTGTTTGGTCGCTGGTCCGATGGCAGCGCGGCCGGCGCGGTCGCGATCCATCTGACCTCGGCGGACGAGGACGAGTAGCGGTCGGGGAGGGTTTTGCCGGTCTCCAGGCTGCTCCGGCTCTGGCTTTGGCTTTGGCTTTGGCTTCGGCTTCGGCTTCGGCTTTGGCTTCGGCTTCGGCTTCGGCTTTGGCTTTGGCTTTGGCTTTGGCTTTGGCTGTTGGCGCCTAAAGCGAGCCGAGCATCGCAGGCCGGCCAGGCCGGAGAGCTGCCCCGTGTCTGAGCGAAGCGAGTTGGGGCAGCGTGCCTGGCCGGCCGAGAAGCGCAGGGGACCGGCGCGGCGCAGACGTGCCGGCTCGCGCCGGCGACGACGGTTTTGGTTACTTTTGCCAAGACAAAAGTGACCCGCGCGCGCAGCGTGCGGAAGCTGTTGCTCTCAGCTTGTGCCGTGGCTTTTTCGATGAGATCACAGGCGAGAAAAGAACAACATCAAGAGCTTTCGTCCGCTGCGCGGCCGAGTCCCTTTTGTGGCGGTCCATCCCTGGCCGCCACCCGTGCGGGCCATCGCTGACGCGATGTCAAAGACGAATGTCTCCCGGACATTTTTTGACGGGCCAAAAGGAACCAAAAGCCCTCTCGCCCGGCGTCCCCTGCGCTTCTCGGACGACGAGGCACGGCGCCCCAACTCGTTTCGCTCAAACACGGGGCGCCTCTGCGACCTCGTCGCCCTGCGATGCTCGGCTTGCTTTAGGGCGAAACATCAAAAGCCGAAAGCAACGGCAACGGCGAAAAACTTCCAACGGCGCGTCAGCCCGCCGCGAGCGCCCGGATCGGCCGCCGGAACAGGTGCAACGCGAGCTTGTCGGGCCGGAACCGGCCGGCGCGGTCGACGATGCCGGACTGCTCGAAGCCGAGCCGGCCCAGCAGCCAGCCCGGCCGGTCGCCGGCCGGGTTGATCGTCGGGTCGCTGGTGAACACCAGCTCGAAGCCGGCGGCGCGCGCGCGTTCGGCGATCGCCGCGTCGTAGCGGCCGTGCGGGAACGACATCGTCGCCGGAGGTGTACTGCCGGCGAGGTAGGTGGCGACCGCGGTGCGCGCGCCGCCGAGTTCGGCGTCGAGGTCGGCGGCGTGCGGCATCGGCGTATGCGTCTTGCCGTGGGTGCCGATCGCGATGCCGCCGTGCTCGAGCGCCTGCAACTCCTCGGGGGTGACCATGTGGCGCAGGCCGTCGTCGAGCGCGTCGGCGAACGGCGCCAGCGCCTGCGTGCGCTCGGTCTCGTCGAGGCGCTCGATCGCGGCGATCACGCGGCGCAGGCTGGCGATGTCCTCGCCGTCCGCCGTGAGGCCGGCGGCGGCGGCCAGGTCCGCTACGCGCAGCCGGCCGAGCCGCCAGCCGCCGACGATGCGCTCCTGGTAGAACGCCAGCCGGCGGCCGACCACGTCGGCGACCACGAACAGCAGGCCGGGGACGCCGGCACGGGCGAGCCGCGGCAGCGCGAAGTCGGCGTTGTCGGACCAGCCGTCGTCGAACGTGACCAGCAGCGCGCGCGGCGGCAGCGGCGTGCCCGACCGTCGCGCGGCCAGCACGTCCTCGACCGAGACGATCCGGTAGTGACGCCGGAAGAACGCCAGGCAGGCCTCCAGCAGGCCGGCCTCCAGCGTGTAGTCCGGGTCGCACGAGCGCCAGCGCGGGTCGGCCGCGTCGAGCACGCGGTGGAACATGATCACCGTCAGCGTGCGCCGGTTGCGCAGGCGATGGTAGAGGCCGAGCAGGCCGCTACCATAGAGCCACTTCTTGGCGAGATCGGACAGCATGGAAACGAGCCCCGTGGTTTCGGCCATCATACCGACATACAACCGCCGCGAACTCGTCGTGCATGCCGTGGGCACGGTGCTCGCGCAGACCTTCCCGGTCGATGAAATCATCGTCGTCGACGACGGCTCGACCGACGGCACCGAGGCCGCACTGCGCGCCGCGTTCGGCGACCGCATCGTCTACCTGCGGCAGGCCAACGCCGGTGTCTCGGCGGCGCGCAACCGCGGCATGGCGCTGGCGCGCGGCCGCTACCTGGCCTTGCTCGACAGCGACGACGAGTGGCTGCCCGAGAAGACGGCGCGCCAGGTCGACTGGCTCGAGGCGCACCCGGACTTCGGCATGGTGCTGTGCGACGTATCACGGACAGACGCCGAGCGCCGGCCGGTGGACCGGCTCGAACGCCGCCGGCTGACGCCGGAAGACGGCTGGGTGCTCAAGTGGGCGCTGCTGGAGCCGGCGCTGGCGCCGGTGTCGGCGCTGTTCCGTCGCGAGGTGTTCCAGACCACCGGCGGCTTCGACGAATCGCTGCGTACGGCCGAGGACCTGGACTTCCACCTGCGCGTCGCGCGGGACTGGAAGATCGGCGTCGTCGACGCCGTGCTGGCAACGGCGATGCGCGGCCACGACGGGCTGTCGGCGCTGGCGCAGACCTACGAGGACTATGTCCGCGTGATCGAGCGCGCGGCGGCCGGTGCGGACGGCGTCCCGGCCGAGGACCGCGGGCGCGCGCTCGCGGCCGCCTACGTGCGCAGTGCGCGCGGCATGCTCTATGCGGGGCGCTGGGGAGCCGCGTGGACGTATGCGCGAAGCGCCTGGCACGCGACCGGCGACCGCGCGTTGCGCCGGCAGGCGCTGGCCCTGTTGCCGCTCGCGGCACGCCGGCAGGTGGCGCGTCTGCTCGGCCGCGGGCGCTGAAGCGCCGCCGCCGGCATCACCCGGATCGTCACCGCCGGCCCGTTGGATGGGCCGGCGGTCCCTCGGTTCTCAGTAGCCGTACAGGCCGGCGGCCTTGGCGTGCGCAGCGATGCGGTCCACCGACAGGGCCTGGCCGTAGAACAGTGCGACGTGGCCGAGCGTCGAGTAGACGTAGGGCCGGTCCGCGCCCGGCTCGGATGCCACGTAGATGCTGGGTGCCGTCAGCGTGCCGACATAGCCGAAGAGCGACTGCACCTGCAGCAGGTGGCCGTTGATGTAGATGCGCACCTGGTTGACGGTGGCGTCGAGCACGGCGGCCAGGTGGTAGGTGCGGCCGGCGTTGAGACCCGAGAGGTCCACGCGCGTGCCGGAACCGACCTGGATGCGCGGCTGCAGGCCGACCACGCCGAAGCTCAGGAACGGATCGACGCCGGTGTCGCCGATGTAGAGGATCGGCTGGTGGCCCGAGCCCATCGTGTGCGAGCTGTACACCGCTTCGACCGTCAGCGAGCCGCTTGGCGTCGGCGTGCCGGTCGGGTTGCCGGCCGCGATCGCCTTGCCGTTGCCTTCGCCGAGGCGGACGTGGTTCGCATCGCTGGTCGGCATCAGCCGGCTGAAGCCCGGCGACAGCGTGATCGCCGCGCCGGAGATCGTCGCGTCGAAATGGCCCGGCCCGAGATCGACGAACGCGGTGGCGCCGGCGGCCTCGTCGAGCGGGTAGTAGAGCGTCGGCGCGTCGGCCATGATCTCGTCGTGCAGGCTGGCGACGCCGTTGGCGTTGATCGCGACCCAGGTGTTGTTGCGGCGCGCGTAGAGCGCGCCATCGGCGGGCGCGTCGGCGAACGATCCGCCGGCCGGACCTTGCGGTCCGACGGCGCCCTGCGGTCCGACGGGGCCGATCGGGCCTTCCGGCCCGGTGGCACCCGCGGCACCGGCCGGGCCTTGCGCACCGGCCGGGCCTTGCGGGCCCTCGGCACCGGTCGCGCCCGCGGCACCCGCCTCGCCCGCAGGTCCAGCCGGCCCCTGCGGTCCAGCCGGACCCTGGGCGCCTGCCGGGCCTTGCGCACCGGTCGCGCCGGTGGCACCCGCGGTGCCTGCCGGACCTTGCTCGCCGGCCGGCCCCTGCGGACCCTGGGAGCCGGTGGCGCCGATCGGGCCTTGCGGACCCTGCGGGCCGATCGGACCCTGCGGACCGATGGGACCGGCATTGCCGTTCAGCGCGTACTGTGCAACCGGCGTCGTCGCGACCGCCTGGCGCGGGCTGAGCGGCTGGCCGTTGACGCGCACTTCCAGCCAGAGCTGGTTGCCGGTGAAGGCGCCCGGGAACGACAGGCTCACCGTGAACACGCCGTCGGCGACCGGGAACTGCGTCTCGGTCTGCGTGCTGCCGACCTGCAGGCCGCCGGTCGGGGCGTCGTAGAGCGCGAAGGCCAGGTCGTAGTCACCGTTGGCCGGCTGGCCTTCGCGCGTCAGGAGACCCTGGTAGGTGAAATCCGGGAGCTGGGCGACCTGCGCCGAGGCGCCGCCGCCGACGATGAGCAGCAGGCAGGCCAGGAAATGCCAAAGGGTCTTCATGGGGCGCAGTCCTCGAAACTCGTACGTAGGATGGAATCGTCGGGGCGGACGCCGGTCAGGAAACCGGTCGTCAGCGTGAAGTCGCCGCCGCTGGAGACGCCGGCGACCGGCTGGCCGATCGTGCCGGTGAGGTCGAAGCAGGCATTGCGGGCCTGCCCGGCGCCGCCGGCGATGCTGTGCGCGGTGACCCGGAAGGTGGCGCCGGCCGGTGCGTCGCCGCCGGCTTCGGCGGCGAACGCGAGTGCGGCGGCCAGTGCCAGGCCGGTGGCGCCGGCCCAGCGCAGCGTGCGGCGCCGGCCCGGCCGGCCGCGGACGGCCGGCCGCGAAGACTCGCGCGGACGCCCAGCGTTCGGATGCGTTTTCATGGATAGCCCCTTGCGGTGGAATCGATCGAGCCGGCCGCCATGGCCGGATGCCGCTTTCGCCCCCCCGATACGGGCGGCGTTTCCTTCAGCGTGCCCCGCGGCCGAAGAGCACCACTTCCAGTGTCTGCAGCAGGATCGCCGCGTCGAGCACGAGGTTGTGGTTCTTGACGTAGAACAGGTCGTACTTGAGCTTCTCCGCGGCGTCCTCCTCGGTGGCGCCGTAGGGGAAGTTCAGCTGCGCCCAGCCGGCCAGCCCCGGCTTGACGCAGTGGCGAAGCTGGTAATAGCGGATCTTCTTGGACAGGTCCTCGACGAAGGTCGGCCGCTCCGGCCGCGGGCCGATCAGGCTCATGTCGCCGCGCAGGATGTTCCACAGCTGCGGCAGCTCGTCCAGGCGGGTCTTGCGGATGAAGCGGCCCACGCGCGTCACGCGGTCGTCGTTCTTGGCGGCCCAGCGCGCGACGCCGTCCTTCTCGGCATCCGGGCGCATGCTGCGGAACTTGGCCAGCGAGAACACCTGGCCGCGCTCGCCGACGCGTTCCTGCCGGTACAGCACCGGTGCGCGCCAGCCTGACTCGAAGCGGATCGCCAGCGCGGTCAGCAGCATGAACGGCGACATCGGCACCAGCACCAGCAGCGCCGCCACGATGTCGAACGCGCGCTTGCTGAAGCGGCGCAGCGGCGAAGCGTTGAAGCCGTCGGAGAACACCAGCCAGGACGGGTCGATCAGGTCGAGCTGGACCTTGCCCAGCTCGCGCTCGAAGAACGTCGGCAGGTCGGTGATCGTCACGCCGTTCTGCTTGCATTCGAGCAGCTCTGCCATCGGCAGCGAGCCGCGGCGGTCGTCCGAGCCGACGATGATCTCGGCGATCTGCCGCTGCTGCACGAACGTGGACAGCGGCGTGCCCAGCCGCAGCAGCGAATCGCCGGGAACGCTCGGCGTCTCGCCGTCCATCGGCAGGAAGCCGACCACCGAGAAGCCGCGCCGGTCAACACGCCGGCGCATCCGCGAGGAAATCATCGAGGCGCGCCGGCCGCTGCCGAGCACCAGCACGCGGCGCTTGAGCGCCTCCACGTCGATCAGCCGCATGAACAGCGTGCGGAAGCTGGCCACCGCGACGAAGCCGATCAGCATGCCGATGCCGGCCACGCCGCGCCCGATGTACAGGTGCGGCACGACGTAGTACAGCAGCGCCAGGCCGATGCCGCCCAGCAGGAAGCCGATCGCCTGCCGCGCCAGCACGCCGAACAGGCGCTCGCGCATGCGCGGCTGGTACAGGCCCAGCGCCGCCATCGCGACGATGATGATCGCGCCGAACACCAGCGAGCGCAGCACGAAACCGGCCGAGTACTCGCTGAGCCACTCGTGGTCGTACCAGTAGCGGATGCGCACGGCCAGCCACAGCGAGGCGGCCAGCAGCAGCCATTCGCAGCTTGCGAGCAGGATCAGCCAGCGGTTGGCCTGGTCACGCAGGAAGCGCAGCATCCAGGTTCCTTTGCCGGTGTCTGCGGACAGCGCAGCCAGCCCCGGTGGGAGCACCGGAGAGGGGTGGGGGAGTCTCGGGTTGTCGGTCTGCATCTGCGAGCGCCGGTAGGGGGCCGGGCCCGGAGCCAAGCGAATCTCGTGCCATCATCGGCGGGATGATACCTTCCCGGCCCGATCCGCGCCCCATCGGGCTGCGGCGGGGTATCACCTCCCTGGGGGCTCCGACTGTGACGGCACTCTCATTGTCAGAACATGACAGCGACGGACACAATCGCGACCGACGCCGCGTCAGGCCTTGGGGGCGGTATCGCGCAGCACCCGGAACTCGCCCTCGATCACCCCCGGGGTGGCAGGCCGGCGGTCGGCGGCGGCCTGGGGCGCGGGACCGGCGGGCCGGCGCGGCCGGAACGCGTTGATCGCCAGCATCAGGACGGCCCCCAGCGCCAGCACCGCGATCACTGCCAGGCCCAGCGTCAGCAGCGCCGCCATGACGACGAGCCCTGCGGCCATGGCCAGGATGCGCAGTACCGGGTTTTGCAGGCGCGGGAGTTTCCAGTAGATCATCGGACGGGAAGCCTGTGACAGAATGGGCACGCCTGCCGCAGCAGGCCGTTTGCCCGATTTTGGGACGTACGGCCGCCGGCGCAAGTGCCGGGAGTCCCGCCGCCGTTCCGCTGCCGCGCCGCGCTCGGGCCGGGCCGGCATGCGTGCCGGCCGCGCCCGCGGCCATTCCTCCTTCAAGCCCGTCCGAGCCGATGACCGCAAGCCGCCACCTGTGCACGATCGACCAGATTCCCGACGGCGGCGCGATCGGCGCGGCCACGCGTCCGGATGCGCCGTTCTTCGACCTGATCGTGCTGCGGCGCGGCCGCGACGTGTTCGCCTACTACAACGAATGCCCGCATGCCGGGCGCAACCTCGACTGGTCACCCGGGCGCTTCCTGGTCAAGGACGGCCTGATCGTCTGCGCCGCCCACGGCGCGAGCTTCGCGGTCGAGAGCGGCCTGTGCCGGGCCGGCCCCGGTGGCGGCGGGCTGGTGCCCGCGCCGGTGGTGGTGGACGGCGAGGACGTGCTGCTCGCCGTCGGCGCGACCGATCCGGCCTGAGGCCGCGTCATCAACGCGGCCATGCCGCGCTGCCGCAGTTTGGACGTCCGTACCAGCAACCGCGCGTGCTGCGACGCAGCAGCGTTTGCCGTATCCTTGCGCGCCGCCGTCGGTGACGGCGCAGTCCCCCTGAACACAGCAGCACGAGGAGATTCACCCATGGCGCTCGAACGGGTCCCGGCCGGTCGCGACGTACCGAACGAAATCAACGTGGTCATCGAGATCCCCAAGGATTCCGAGCCGGTCAAGTACGAAGTGGACAAGGCCACCGGCGCGATCTTCGTCGACCGCGTGCTGTCCACGCCGATGCGCTACCCGTGCAACTACGGCTACATCCCCGACACGCTGGGCGGCGACGGCGACCCGCTCGACGTCCTGGTGATCCTGCCGCTGCCGCTGGTGCCCGGTTCGGTCATCCGCTGCAAGCCGGTCGGCATGCTGAAGATGACCGACGAGGCCGGTGGCGACGAGAAGCTGGTCGCGGTGCCGGTCTCCAAGGTGTTCGCCGGCTACGCGCACGTCGATACGATCGACCAGGTCTCGGGCCACTGGCTCGAGCGCATCGGCCACTTCTTCGAGCACTACAAGGACCTGGAGAAGGGCAAGTGGGTCAAGGTGGACGGCTGGGTCGGTGCCGAGGAGGCGCGCCAGGAGATCCTCGCCGGCGTCGAGCGCGCCCGCGGCGAGGCCTGAGACCGCCGCCGGCGTCCGCGACGTCCGCCGCCGCTTGCGCGCAGGCGGGACATCCCCGACCCTGACGGTCCTCCGCAGGCGACCCGGCAGCAGCGATGTCCACCCATGATCTGATCGTGCTCGGCGGCGGCTCCGGCGGCATCGCCACGGCGATCCGCGCGGCGCGCCATGGGGCCCGCGTGGCCCTGCTGGAGCCGTCCTTGATCGGCGGCACCTGCGTCAACGTCGGCTGCGTGCCGAAGAAGGCGATGTGGCTGGCCGCCGAGCTGGCCCAGGCCGGCCGGCTCGCCGCCACGCTCGGCTTCGCCGGCAGCCTCGGCCGGCTCGACTGGCCGGCCTTCATCGCGCGACGCCAGCGCTACATCGAGGCGATCCATGCCGGGTATCGCCAGCGCATCGACGAACTGGGCATCGAGATGATCGCAGCGGCCGGCCGGTTCGAGACGGCGCAGCGCATCGTCGCCGACGGGCGCGTGCTGGAGGCGCCGCAGATCGTCGTCGCCACCGGCTCGCGGCCGTTGCGTCCGCGTTTCGCGACGAACCTGGGCATCGACTCGGACGGCTTCTTCGCGCTCGACGCCTGCCCGCGCCGCGCCGCCATCGTCGGCAGCGGCTACGTCGCGGTGGAACTGGCCGGCCTGCTGCACGCGCTCGGCGCCGAGGTCGACCTGCTGGTCCGCGGCGACCGCCTGCTCGCCCACTTCGACGAGGAGATCGCGCGCCGCCTGACCGGCCTCTACGACACCGCCGGCCTGCGCGTCCGGGCCGGCTTCGACACGGCCGCGGCCGAGGAAACCGCCGACGGCCTGCGCGTGCGCGCGGCCGATGGCCGCGAGGTGACCGCCGACACGCTGATCTGGGCGGTCGGGCGCCGGCCCGATACGCGCGCGCTGGATCTGCAGGCCGCCGGCGTCACCTGCGACGCGCAGGGACACATCGTCGTCGACGCCTGGCAGCGCACCAGCGCGGCCGGCGTGCATGCCGTCGGCGACGTCACCGCGGCGCCGGCGCTGACACCGGTCGCGATCGCCGCCGGCCGCGCGCTGGCCGACCGCCTGTTCGGCGGTCAGCCCGAGCGGCGCCTCGACGCGGCCGACGTGCCGACGGTGATCTTCTCGCATCCGCCGCTCGGCTCGGTGGGCCTGGGCGAGGCCGAGGCGCGTGAGCGTTACGGCGACGCGGCAGTGAAGGTCTACAGCACGGCGTTCCGGCCGATGCTGACCGCGCTGGCCGACGGTCAGGCGCGCAGCTTCATCAAGCTGGTCTGCGTCGGCGAAGAGGAGCGCATTGCCGGCCTGCATGTACTGGGCCTCGGCGCCGATGAACTGTTGCAGGGCTTCGCCGTGGCCGTGAAGATGGGCGCGCGCAAGGCTGACTTCGACGCGACGATGGCGATTCATCCGACTTCGGGCGAGGAAGTCGTGCTGATCGAGTGAGGTGGCGCGTCGGCGCGTCACGGTCGTTCGCTTTGGCTTTGGCTCTTGGCTTTTTTGCCCTAAAGCAAGCCGGGCATCGCAGGGCGACGAGGCCGCAGAGGCGCCCCGTGTCTGAGCGAAGCGAGTTGGGGCGCCGTGCCTCGTCGTCCGAGAAGCGCAGGGGACGCCGGGCAAAGGGCTTTTGGTTCCTTTTGGCCCGTCAAAAAATGTCCGGGAGACATTTTTGACATCGCGTCAGCGATGGCCCGGGGGGCGGCGGCCAGGGATGGCTGCCGCAAAAGGGACTCGGCCGCGCAGCGGACGAAAGCTCTTGATCGTGCTCTGCCTTTCTCTGCGTCGGGAATCCTCAGAAGCCACGGCGAAAGATCAAAGCAAGAGCTTCCGCACGCTGCGCGCGCGGGTCACTTTTGTCTTGGCAAAAGTAACCAAAACCGCCGTCGCCGGCGCGAGCCGGCACGGCTGCGCCGCGCCGGTCCCCTGTGCTTCTCGGCCGGCCAGGCACGCTGCCCCAACTCGCTTCGCTCAGACACGGGGCAGCTCTCCGGCCTGGCCGACCTGC
>Ga0182739_1000509_pt1 | contig 49313 bp, 36 predicted proteins | sample eDN5th30CBELigBY_FD_128873 | JGI IMG/M metagenome (GOLD analysis project Ga0182739, IMG submission 128873) | Enriched backyard soil microbial communities from Emeryville, California, USA - eDNA 5th pass 30_C BE-Lig BY (version 2) (version 2) | ecosystem: Environmental > Terrestrial > Soil >... | reverse complement strand
GTGATGATGTGCCGCACGAGCGAGTAGCCGTTCGAGTGCAGGCCGGACGAACCCAGCGCGAGCACGGCGTCGCCGGGGCGCACCTGCTCGGCGCCGAGGACGCGCGCGGCCTCCACGACGCCGGTCGCCGCGCCCGCGATGTCGTATTCGTCGGGTCCGAGAAGTCCCGGATGCTCGGCAGTCTCGCCGCCGACGAGGGCGGTGCCGGTCTCGGAGCATCCGCGTGCGATGCCGGCCACGATGTCGGCGATGCGTTCGGGCACGACCTTGCCGCACGCGATGTAGTCGGTCATGAACAGAGGCTTCGCGCCCACGACGACGATGTCGTCGACGACCATGCCGACGAGGTCCTGGCCCACGGTGTCGTGCTTGTCGATCGCCTGCGCGATCGCGACCTTCGTGCCCACGCCGTCGGTGCTCGTCGCCAGCAGCGGACGCGCGTAGGAGCGGAGCGCCGACGCGTCGAAGAGGCCCGCGAAACCGCCGACACCGCCCTGCACCTCCGGGCCATGGGTACGGCGAACCGCCGACTTCATCAGTTCGACGGCGAGATCTCCGGCCGCCGTGTCGACACCGGCATCCGTATACGGGTTCGAAACCACGCGAACAGCCTACCGGCCGTGCGCGTGCGGCCTGCCCTGGAGTTGAATGGGGGCATGTTCTCGGTCGACGAGCGGACGGCGATCCGCGAGCATCTCGTCTCGTTCGCCGCGGAAGATCCCTCGATTGCCGGCGCAGCGCTTGCCGGATCGGCTGCGCGGGGCGAAGAGGATGAATGGTCAGACATCGACCTGATCCTCCAACTGTCTCCGAATGTCAGCGAGATCGACGTCGTTGCCCGCTGGTCTGATGAGATCGACGCCAGGTTCGGAGTCGCAGACACCACGGACGTCATGGCGGGCGGCGTGCGATACCGCGTGTTCTTCCTGGCGTCGTCGTTGCAGATCGATGTCTCGTTCTGGCCGCACGACCTCTTTCGCGCGACCGAACCCGGGTTCCGAGTGCTGTTCGGCACGCCGAATCCGCCGACTCTCCCGTCGGCTGTCGACGTTCAGGGGGCTATCGGGATGGCGTGGCTCTACGCCATCCACGCACGTTCTTCGCTTGCCCGCGGCCGCCTCTGGCAGGCCACGATGATGCTCGATGAGATGCAACACAGCCTGATCACGCTGCTGTGTGTTCGCGTCGGCCTGATCGCGTGGCACGGGCGGGAGGTTGACAAGCTCCCCACCCAAGACCTCGCCATGCTCGCTGCGTGCCGGGCGACAGGAGTCTCCGTGGAGGAACTCGACCGTAGCCGTCGTTTGCTCACGCAGGAACTGCTGCGTGAGATCGGGCGTCACGACCCTCATCGAGCCGCGCGGCTCGCGCGACCGTTCACGACGCTGAGCGAGCCGGTTCTGACACCGAAAGACTGACTCATCCCGCATCTCGTGTTCGCACAGTCGGACAGGTCGCCCGACGAGCCGACGCAACGTGCCCGGCCGTACAATGATCGGCATGGCGGGGGTGGACGGGCCCGAGTGGCGCATCAGCGAGGAGGCCGGCGAGGCCGTCGTCCTCGCGCTCTACCTGCGCCAGGTGTTGGGACTGCGTTCACCGGATGATCTGCCGTACCTGCGCGGCATCCCGCCCCGCCCGGAACAGCATCCCGGGCACGAGCTCGAGCATCCGTCGGACGAGGACGCCCGGGCGCTTCTGGAACGGCAGTGGCGCGAGTTCTGGGCGATGACGGTCGAGCCGCAGGCGCATCCGTCGTCGGTGCCGCTCGACCTCGTCGAGGGCTTCGGGACCATGATCGCACTGCCGGCCGAGGGAGCGGATGAGCTGCGGGCGGCGATCGCCCCGCACGCCGCCGAGGCGCGCGCCTACGCCCGCTCGGTGCATGACCGCCACGCGAAGGCGCACACCAACCCGGCGACGTCCTACCGCGGCTATGCGAGTGCGATCGCGGGCTTCGAGCGTCAGGTGGGCCGCCGTGCGCACTCGTTCGAGCTGAATGTGCAGGTGCTTCCGCTGCAGCAGCGCGGCGTGTGGTGGATAGGCTCGCTCACCGTCGCCGTCACCGACGGGCTGCGCGGCGACGTCGCCGCCTTCGACGCCGCGATCCACCCGATCATCGCCGAACTGGCGTAGGGGTCACTCCGGCCGGTCGGGCGCGCGGTGTTCTGGCTGCTCGACGACCCGCTCGCGGTCCACCGACACGGCGCGCGTGCGTCGACCGAGCGTGCGCTCGAAGACGAGCGCGACGATCCCGCCGATCAGCAGCCCCGCGCCGATGCAGACGAGCGCGAGGAACCCGAAGACCTGCACCTGCGAGTACTGGACGCCGGTGTTCGTGCTCGTCTCGGCCGACCCGTCGAACGCGAACGTGAGGATCATGGCGACCAGTACGCCCAGCGCCGCACCCAGCCCGAGGAACACGCCGTACTTGGGCGCACGGCGCACGCTCGCCTCGACGATCTCGTCGGTGACGAGCGGGTCGCGCGCGGATGCATCGGACTCGGACATGTCCTCCATTCTCGCACTGCTCGCGCACACCCGGATCCCGAGCCGCGAGCGTGCTTCTGATGGACGAGGTGTTGGGTGTAGCGCCCGCATCTCGTCCGCCAGAAGCACGCTCGCGGTCCGGCATGCGCCGGCACGCGAAAGAGCGGCGCCCCACGGAAGCCGTGTGCGGGGCGCCGCTCGTCGCGACGGGTCAGTGGCTCACCGCACGGATCAGTGGCCACCGCCCGGGTTTTCGCCCGCGCCGACCGCAGCCTCCGCATCGGCAGCCCCCGCACCGGCAGCCCCCTGGCCGGCAGCACGGCGACGGGCGATCACGATCCAGGCGGCACCGACGATCAGGAGCGCGAGCAGGGCCCCGCCCGCGATCCACGGCCACACCGGAGCATCCTCGACGTCGGCGGAGATCGGCGCGGCCGCAACCGGCTCGTCCTGCCCGCCGGTCGACTCCGCCTCGGACTCCACCGCGGCGACACCGCACGCGGCGTCGAGCGGGATCACGGCCGACACCGGATCCAGACTCTCGCCCGCCGCGTACGTGCCGAACGCCGCGGCGCCCGCATCCGTCAACGTCGCCGGGACCGCGTCGAGCACAAGCCCGTCCTCGCCCAGCCCCGCAGCTGGCAGCGCGAACTCGGCCAGCCGCACGTTCTGCTGCGCGACGGCGTCGCCCTCCTGCGTCGTTCCGGCGACGTCGAACACGAGGTAGCCGGTGTCTCCTGCCAGCTCGAGGCGAGCGTTCGAGAGGGTCGTGTCCAGTGCACCGTCGTGACCGGTGAAGCGGATGCTCCCGCCGAAGGTCACGACACCCGTAACCGTCTCGGGATCCAGCGATCCGGTGCCGCCGGACCACGTGAAGTCGGGATACACATAGGCGACGTCGGTGAGTTCCCAGCCGCCCCCCGCGATGCCCTCGATGTAGGTGCGGAACGACTCCTTGTAGCCCCACGCGAGCGTTGCACCGTCGACGAGGCACGACCCCGACACCGCCGCGCGGGCCAGCGTGAACTCGATGCCCACGCTGTGCTCGGCGCCCTGGAACGTCAGGGTGTGTGCGCCGTCGGCGAGCGTCGCCGGCAGCGACCCGGTCCAGCTGGCGGCGCCCGACGCATCCGCCTCCACCGTCGCGAGCAGCGTCGGCGTCGAGTAGACGACGACGAGCACGTCCTCGCCGGCCTCGAATCCCGCGGCCGTCACCGTGACCGACTCGCCGGCACCCAGCGCGGCGAGCGTGTCGGCGTCGAGCTCGATGCCGGTCGTCGCGGGCGGAGCATCCGGAATCTTGCGCTGCGTCGTCGTCGCGGCCGCTGTCACGACAGTGCCGGTAGCTCCCGCCGGCGCTGCGGCGGCGGTGCCGATCGTGACGGTGAGCGGGTCAAGACGCGAGTAGCGGCCGTCGAACAGGGCCGAACCCTGCGACGTGAGCACGACGGGCGCCCCCGCGAAGGTGACGGCTCCGGATGCGCCCGTCCGGGCGGCGGCGCCCAGGTCGACCGTCGCGAGCTGCAGCCGCGAGCCGCCCGAGGTGACCCACAGCTGTGCCGACGTCGACGAAGTGACCCGCAGCTCCGGGTTCGCCAGGTCGAACGTGAGCAGGCCGCCGTGTCCGCTGAAGCGCACGGCGCCGGAGTAGGAGACCGTGCCCGTGCCGGTCGTGGGGTCGTAGGTCGATCCCGCGGCCTGACCGAACTGGAAGAGTCCGCCCGAGCGCGTCGCGCCGCCGGACACCGCGACGGTGCCCTTGGCGATCGGTCCCGTGACGTAGTCGACGAAGCCGCTCTGGATGCTCCAGCGCAACGATCCGCCCGCGATCGGCGCGGGTGTCACCGGCGTCGTCGGCGTCTCCGGAACCTCCGGCGTCTCGGGCTCTTCGGGCTCCGTGGGCCCGGTCGCGAAGCTCACCGGCGTGTAGGTCTCGAAGGGGGCGTAGACCGCACCGCCCGCCGCGTACGTGTACACACCCCAGTTGCCGTCGGGTGCGTCCGCGACGAGAGCAGCGTCGAGCGTGACCTCGAACGTGCCGTCGGGCTGGACGATCGCGCCGCCCGCCTCGACGCCGCCGATCACGGCGAGCTGCGCTTCATTCACGATCCACTTCGTGTCGTACCCCTTGCGCGCCGACGAGGGCGCCAGTGCGCTCGGCTTCCAGGTGTCGGCGAACACGCCGAACACGACGTAGGCGCCGGTGAACTGCCCGAACAGCGGCGGGCGCGTGCCCGTCGTCTCAGCCCCGGCGGGAACGAAGCCGGTGCCGCGCACCGTGATCGTCTCACCCTCGGGGTCGAGCCCCGAGGTCTTCGACACCGTCACGGACGGACGGTCCGGCGGGAACAGCGTGTTCCAGTCCCGCGACGTGAACGGCACATCGGCCCGCGCGTAGAGGGTGTCGGCGTTGATCGGGGAGTGCGCCTCCCACACGACGACCTCGTACTGCTTCGTGCGATCGAGCGCCGCCGTCGCGGCGGTCAACGTCTTGTCGAAGGCGCCGCCGGTGATCGTGCCGGGCGTCGCCCAGTAGCCGAACGTCACATATCCGCCGCCCATGCCGACGGAGGCATCCGTGCCCTTCTCGATGATCGCGGCGTAGGCGCCGGTGACCGTCCCGAACTCGGTGCCGACGATGCGGACCGTCGCACCCGCATCCGCCGACACAGTCGACACGGTGACGTCGAGCTGCGGGCCGCTCGGCTCGGGCTCGGGCTCGGGCTCGGTACCGATGAAGTTCACGGGGACCGACAGCTCCTGGGCCGGATTGGCGGGGGTGTTCACGCCGGCGGGGTACGTATACACGCCCCAGTTGCCGTCGGCGAGCGGCGTGGTCGGCGCGAGCGCGGTGACGGTCGCGGTGAACGAGCCGTCCTCGTCCAACGGCGCCCACGCGCCGCGGATCGTGCTCTGGAACGCGGGCGGCACCTGGTCGAGCACACTCTCGGCGAGCGCCCACTGACGCGCGGCCTGGTTCATGACACGCGAGCTCGACGGGTTGCCCGCCGAGGGCTGCCACTCGTCGGCGAAGCTGCCGAACACGACGAAGGTTCCCTGCGGCAGGTGCGCCGGGATCGGCTGCCCCATGCCGCCGACGTTGGCCGCCGGGTCGAAGCCCGTGCCGCGGACGACGAGCTCATCGCCCTCACGCACCTCACCAGCGCCGACCGGAGTGACGCCATCGACGAGAAACACCTCGATCGCCGGTTCGAATACGGGCTCCGGCTCCGGCTCGGCGAACGTGATGAGCGTCGAGGTCTCGAAGGGGGCGTAGACCGCGCCGCCGCCGGCATACGTGTACACGCCCCAGCGGCCGCCCTCCAGCGCATCCTCGGTCTCGGCGATCGTCAGGGTCGTCTCGAACGTCCCGTCGGCGGCGATCACGATCCCGCCCCGAGCGGCACCACCGATCGCGGCGAGCTGCGCCTCGTGCACGCCCCACTTCGTGTCGATGCCCTTCCTCGTCGACGACGCCGCACCGGCGGAGGGCTGCCACGCCTCGGCGAACGAGCCGAACACGACGTATGCTCCCGCGAACGAACCCTGCAACGGCGGACGGTTGGCGCCATCGGTCGCGGGCGAACTCGGTAGGAAACCCGTTCCCCGCACCGTCACGGTCTCACCCGCCGGGTCCAGCCCCGACGTCTTCGACACGGTCACCGTGGGCACCACGACGGGCGTCTCCGGCTCGGGCTCCGGCTCCGGTGCGACGGGGCCGAACACGGCGTCCCAGTGCTCCGTCGAGACGTTCACATCGCCGCGGGCATACAGCGTGTCGGGGCCGGGCACGCTCTGGCTGCGCCACAGGATGACCTCGTACTCCTCCGTGCGGTCGAGTCCCCCGGCGGCCGCCGAGAGCGTCGTCGAGAACGTGCCGCCGACGATCGCGGGAAGGTACGCGACGGCCGCATACCCGCTGCTGCCGGTGACATCGGCTTCCGTGCCCTTGACGATGAGCGCGGCGTACGCGCCGCCATCGGGGACTCCTTCGCCCTGCACAGCCACCTGCAGACCCGTCGGCGAGCTCGCCGTGACGGCGGCAGTGAGCGTGCCCAGCGCGAAGGCGGGCGTGACGCCGGCGAGCGATCCGGCTGCCACGAGCAGGACCGCAAGCAGGCTCGCGATCCAGGTCCGGGTGCGCCCGGATCCAAGGGAGGTGCCGGGGGAAAGGGAGGTGTCGCTCACGTCATGTGCTCCGCAGGAAAGGAACCGGACGATCAAATGCCTCCACGTGCATAGAGCAGTCGACCGCCCGATGCATCGTCGATTCGGGTCTGGAGTTCGTAGGTTAGGCTTTACTAAGCAGGACTCTTGAGCGACGCTAGAGCATCCATTCAGGCAACGTCAAGTTTTAGGTTAGGCTTGGCTAATGCGCGTCTGGCATCGTCTCTCCGCCCTCGTGGTCGCGGCCACTGTCGCCGTCGGCCTCGCCGGATGCGCGGCCGCCGCCGCGAGCGGGAGCGAAAGCTGCGTGCACGCCGATGCGCCCCTCGCCGAGCTGCGCCTGGCCGACGATCCGCGCACGGCGGAGGGCGGCTCCACCGCCTGTCTGTCCTCGCGCGGTGTCGCGCCGATCGCGGACGACACCGTCCCCGAGTTGCCGGTCACGGTCACAGACGCCGAAGGGCGCACTGTCGAGGTGACCGACATCAGCCGCATCCTGCCCGTCGACATCTCCGGCACGATCGCGGCGACCGTGTTCGGCCTGGGACTCGGCGACAACGTCGTGGGCCGCGACTCGTCGACCGTGTTCGAAGGCACAGGGGAACTGCCGGTCGTCACCAAGAGCGGGCACACCCTCAACGCCGAGGCGATCCTGGAACTCGCCCCCACCGTCATGCTCACCGACACCACGATCGGCCCCAAAGAGGTGCGACAGCAGTTGCGGGATGCGGGAATCGCGATCATCGTCGTGAGTTCCGAGCGCCGGATCGACACGGCCGACGACCTCGTCGCCGAGATCGCGGCGGCGCTCGGCGTCCCCTCGCGCGGAGACACCCTCAACGCGCGCCTGACCGGCGAGCTGGATGCAGCGGTCGCCGAGATCGACGAGATCGCACCCACATCCGACGCCGACCGCCCGCGGATGCTCTTCCTCTACGTGCGCGGCAACGCCAACATCTACTACATCTTCGGGCGCGACTCCGGCGCCGACTCGCTGATAGATGCCGTAGGCGGCATAGACGTCGCGAGCGAGATCGGCTGGGAGGGCATGAAGCCGATGACGGCGGAGGCGCTCGTCGCCGCGCAGCCCGACGTCCTCGTGATGATGACGGACGGACTCGCGTCGGTCGGCGGCATCGACGGCCTCCTGGAACGTATTCCCGCGATCGCACAGACCCCCGCGGGCGAGCACCGCCGGGTCATCGACATGGCGGACGGCGAGATCCTCAGCTTCGGACCCCGCACGCCGCAGATCGTCCGGGCCATCGCCCGCGCCCTCTACGCGCCGCAGGACGCGGTTCCGGCGACACCCGCGGCGACACCCCAGCCGACTCCGCAGGCGACCTCGTGACGCTCGCCCGGCCGGTGGACGACGAGGTCGTCGTTCCGACCCCGTCGACACACCTGGGATCGCGGTTCGCGGTCACGACGATCCTCCTCGCGCTCGCGATCGTCGCCGCGGCCGTGATCTCGCTCGGCGTCGGCCAGTACGCGCTGTCACCCGCCGAGGTCGTCGGCGTCCTGCTGCAGGCCGTCGGCATCCCCAACGACTGGGCACCCGCCGCCCCCACCGCGGCAGGGGTCATCCTCGACATCCGCCTCCCGCGCATCGTCGAGGGGCTGCTGATCGGGGCGGCCCTGGCCGCATCCGGTGTGCTGATGCAGGCGATCTTCGGCAACCCGCTCGCCGACGCCGCCGTCGTCGGCGTCTCCTCCGGCGCCGCTCTGGGCGCCGCGGCGAGCCTCACGTTCGGCCTGACGATCTTCGGAGTATGGACGACACCGGCGTGGGCGTTCGCGGGGGGACTGGTCGCGGTGTTCGCGGTCTACCTCATCAGCCGATCCGGCGGACGCACCGAGGTCGTGACGCTCCTGCTCACCGGCATCGCGATCAACGCGATCGCGGGCGCGGGCCTCGCGTTCCTCACATTCCTGGGCACGACCTCGACCCGCGAGCAGATCGTTTTCTGGCAGCTGGGTTCGCTCAACGGCGCACTGTGGCAGAACATCGCGCTCATCGCGCCGCTCATCCTCGTGGGCATGATCGTCTCCTTCGCCGTCGCGCGGCGTCTCGACCTCTTCGCGCTCGGTGAGCGCACGGCCCGGCACCTCGGGGTGCGCGTGGAACTGCTGCGTGTCGTCGTCATCACGACCGTGGCTCTGCTCGTCTGCGCGGCCGTCGCGTTCGCCGGGATCATCGGATTCGTCGGCCTCGTCATCCCGCACCTCATGCGCATGGCGATCGGTCCCGCCCATCTTCCGCTGCTGATCACGAGCGCCCTGGGCGGTGCGCTGCTGCTCTCGGTGGCCGATCTGGTCGCCCGCACAGCGGTCCCGCTCGCCGACCTCCCGATCGGCATGATCACCTCGCTCGTGGGCGGCCCGTTCTTCCTCTGGCTGCTCGTGCGGACGAGGCGGCTGTCGGGGGGCTGGGCGTGAACGTCCCCGACACGGCGGGTGTTGCCGTCGGCGCGGTGCGCCTCGCCGCATCCGCCGTCACCGTCGTCCCCGACGGCGCAACGCGACCGATCCTGCGCGACGCGTCGCTCGAGGTGCGGGCGGGCGAAGTGCACGCGCTCGTGGGTCCCAACGGCGCCGGCAAATCGACGCTGTTCGGTGTGCTCGCGGGGGACATCCGCGCGACGAGCGGAGACGTGTCGCTGGATGGCCGGATGCTCGGCTCGATCCCGGCACGCGAACTCGCACGCCGCCGTGCGGTCCTGCTGCAGCAGAACACGGTGGCCTTCGCATTCACCGCGGAGCAGGTCGTGCGGATGGGCCGCGCGCCGTGGGCGCGCACGCCCGCGGAAGCGGAGGACGACCGCCGCGTGATCGCGGCCATGGTGGCCACCGACGTGATGCCCCTCGCCGGCCGTGCCGTCGCGTCACTCTCGGGCGGCGAGCGTGCCCGCGTCGCCCTCGCGCGCGTGCTCGCCCAGGGAACCGACGTGCTCCTGCTCGACGAGCCGACGGCCGCGCTGGACCTGCGGCACCAGGAGGACGTACTGCGCCTCGCCCGGATGCGCGCAAGCGAGGCTGCCGCGGTCGCGATCGTGCTGCATGACCTCAACGCCGCCCTCGCCTACGCGGATCGGGTGACACTGCTCGACGGCGGCAGGGTCGTGGCGTCGGGATCGCCGGCCGAGGTGCTGACGGCCGAGAGCATCGAGGCCGTCTATGCACAGCCGGTGGATGTGTTCCCGCATCCACTCACGGGCGTGCCGCTGGTCGTCCCCCGCCGCTGAGCGCGCTCCCCGGTCCCCAGCCCCACGCGGGAGTCGCGGATCTCGATACGCGCTTCGCGCTACTCGATCACCGGTGGGGGCGGGGGCAGCCGGGCGGGGCGGGGCAAGGGGTCCTTCGCAATCCGTTCATCGGGTGGACACCCGGCCGTCCCCTGCCGTCCAGGCACAGACGGTGATGTGAGGGGAACCCGTCCGTCTCCCGTCTGGAGTCTCATGCCCCGCTTGCACCGCGGGCTCGCGGCGACCGTCGTATGCGCATTGAGCGCTGCGGCCGTCGTCGGCGTGCCCTCGCTCGCCTTCGCCGACGAACCCGGCGTCCGCATCAACGAGATCGAGTCCTCGGGCGGTACGCCCGGCGACTGGATCGAGTTCTTCAACCCCTCGTCCGAGCCGATCGTGCTCGACGGGTACGAGGTGAAGGATGCCGACGACACGCACGTCTACGTCTTCCCCGCCGAAACGACACTCGCCGCGGGGGAGTACCTCGTGCTGGACGAGCTCATCGACGACGCCGGTCACTTCGACTTCGGCCTGGGCGGCTCCGACCGCGTGCGCCTGTTCGACCCGACCGGCACGCTCGTCGACGAGTCGGTGTGGACCGCGCACGCGGCGACGACGTGGGGTCTGACGGATGCGGGTGACTGGGCCGCCACCAGCGCCCCCACGAAAGGCGCACTGAACACGTTCGCGCCCGTGGACCCGGTCGACCCCGTGGACCCCGTGGACCCCGTCGACCCGGTGGACCCGATCGAGACCGGCGTCGTGGTCAACGAGATCATCTACGACGAGATCTCGGGCTACTCCGACCGCGTCGAGCTGTACAACACCGGCACCACGGTCGCCGACCTGACCGGATGGCGCATCTCCGACGACAAGCGCGACCGCTTCGGCGACGTGCCCGCAGGCACCGTGCTCGCTCCCGGTGAGTTCGTCGTGCTCGTGACCGGCGTGGACTTCTCGTTCGGGCTCGGCAAGGGCGATGAGGTCGTCCTCTACGACGCATCCGGCGCCGAGGTCGACGCCTTCCTGTACGAGAACACCGCGCCGATCGCGGTCTGGGCCCGCTGCCCGGACGGCACCGGTGCGTGGGCGCACGCGACGACGGCGACGCCCGGCAGCGCCAACGACTGCACTCCGCCGACGGTTCCCGGCAGCATCCGCATCAACGAGATCGACTCGCAGCCCGCCGATTGGATCGAGTTCCACAACCCCGGCACGACCGCGTTGGACATCTCCGGCTTCGAGATCCGCGACAACTCCGACGACCACCGCTGGCAGTTCCTGCCCGGCACCGAGATCACCGCCGGCGCGTTCCTCGTCGTCGACGAGAACACGGTCGGACTCGTGGACGGCGCCGAAGCGCCCTTCCGTGAGCCGATCGGGATCGGCTCGGCCGACCGCATCCGCCTCTACGACGCGACCGGCGTGCTCATCGACGACTCCGGCGCATGGGAGGGTCACGCCGCGATCGACGGCGACGCTGCGGCAGCGACGCTCGCCCGCTGCCCCGACGGCGTCGGTGAGTTCCGTCTCGCCACGCCGACACCGGGGGCGGCCAACACGTGCGTCCTGCCCGACGTCGCGATCAACGAGATCGAGTCCAACGGCGACGCGACCGACTGGATCGAGATCATCAACACCGGTTCGACACCCGTCGACATCTCCGGCTGGTCCGTCATGGACAACGACCCGGCCGGACACGCGGGCGAGACCACGCCGCTGCCCGAGGGGACGATCCTCGCGCCCGGCGCCCTGCACGTCTTCGACCAGCCGACCGACTTCGCGTTCGGCCTGGGCGGCGGCGACACCGTGACCCTGCGCGACGCGTACGGCATCACGGTCGACGAGCACGCGTACCCGGCGCACGCGGTCGGCGTGTGGGCGCGCTGCCCCGACGGGACGGGCGAGTTCCTCGACCTCGCGGTGTCGACGAAGGGTCTGCGCAACGCGTGCGGCAACCCCGTGCGCATCAACGAGGTCGAGTCCTCGGGCGGCACTCCCGGCGACTGGGTGGAGCTCGTGAACCCGACCGACGTCGCGCTCGACGTCTCGGGCATCGTCGTCAAGGACTCCGACGACGACCACGCGTACGAGATCCCCGCGGGCACGCAGATCCCGGCCGGCGGCAGGCTCGTGATCGAGGAGGCCGCCCTCGGCTTCGGCCTGGGCGGCACCGACAGCATCCGTCTGTTCGAGGGCGACGCACTGCGCGACGAGACCTCGTGGGACGGCCACGCCGCGACGACGTGGGGGCGCTGCCCCGACACGACGGGCGAGTTCGCGGTGACCGCAGAGTCGACCAAGGGCGCCGCCAACGTGTGCGTCGGCGAGATCGCAGTGGGCGACTGGCCGGGCTCGGCCGACGTCCGCATCGTCGACGAGACGCCCACCTTCCTCGAGGACAGCTCGGGCCTGGACACGCAGGAAACGCCGGAAGGCACCTTCCTGTGGGCGGTCGACAACGGCACGGGCACGTTCTGGAAGCTCGCGGTGACGGCCGACGGGTCGGCGACGTTCGCGCCTGGCTGGAGCGAGGGCAAGCGCGCCCGCTTCCAGAAGGACGCGGCGGATCCGCGTGCGGCCGGACCGGACGCCGAGGGCATCACGATCGACGGCGCGGGCTGGGTGTACCTCGCCTCCGAGCGCGACAACAGCGCGAAGGGCGTGAACCAGAACGTCGTCCTCAAGGTCGACCCGAACGCCCTCGGACCCGACGTCGTCGCGACGCAGGAGTGGGACCTCACCGCCCTGCTGCCCGCGGTCAGCGCGAACCTCGGCATGGAGGCGATCGAGTGGGTCTCCGACGACGACCTCGCGGGACGCCTGTTCGACCAGAACACGAACGCGCTCTATGACCCGGCCGACTACGCCGGGCACGGCGACGGGTTGTTCTTCGTCGCGGTCGAGGACGGCGGACACGTGTTCGCGTTCGCACTGAACGCGAACGGGACGGCGACGCTCATCAACGAGACCGATCCGGGTCTGGCCGGCGTCATGGCGCTGGACTACGACACGGTCCTCGGCGTGCTGTGGGCGGTCTGCGATGACGGATGCGGCGGCACGGCCGCGCAGTTGACCTTCACCGGCACCGGTGCGAACGTCGAGACCCCCGTGATCGCACACGTCGCACGTCCGGCGACCATGCCGAACATCAACAACGAGGGCTTCGCGACGGCACCGGCTTCCCTCGCGGTCGCGGGCAGCCGCGCCGCGTGGTGGTTCGCCGACGGTGTCGTCCCCGGTGCGCTGCGGACGGGCACCGTCCCGACCGTGGGTGGACCGGTGGACCCGACGGACCCCACCGACCCGACCGATCCCACGGACCCGACGGATCCCACCGACCCCACCGACCCCACCGACCCGACGGACCCGGTGCTGCCGGGCACGGGCGGGCAGCTCCCACTGCCGGGCACCTCGCTCGTCGACGACAACCGCGGCGGCGTCACGGCTCCGGGCTCGGTCACCGCCGGCGGCACCGTCACGATCGGCGTGGGCGCGGCCCACGCCGGGCGCGACGTCACGGTGTGGATGTACTCGACCCCCGTGCAGATCGGCGCGGGGACGCTCGACGCCTCCGGTCGGATCACCGTCACGATCCCCGCCGGCGCAGCACCCGGCGCGCACCGTCTCGCGGTCTATGCCGCGAACGGCGACCTGCTCGGCTGGACGTCGATCACCGTGACCGCCCGGTCCGGCTCCCTCGCCGCAACGGGCTCGGAGGCACCCGGCGCGGCGCTCGGCGTCGCCGCCGTGCTCATGCTGCTCGGCGGCGCGCTCGTGGTCGTCAGGCGGGTGCGCCGCGGCGCACCCGCCTGACCCCGGAGGCGACCGACGAGGGGGAACCCCGGAGCGCATGCGCCCCGGGGTTCCTGCGTGTGCGCCACGGGTCCGGTCAGGGCCGCACGGGCAACAGGTCGGACACGTCGGCGCGGATGCCGGAGGCGTGCACGCTGCCCGCATCCACCGCATCCGCCCACGACGTCTTTCCCGTCGCGAGCGCGATCCAGGTCGCCGCGTCCACCTCGACGACGTTGGGCGGCGTGCCGCGCGTGTGGCGCGGGCCCTGCACCACCTGCACGGCACCGAAGGGCGGTACGCGCACCTCGACGGCGTTGCCGGGGGCCTTCTCGGCGAGCAGCTGCAGCAGGTAACGCACGGCCGTCGCGAGGTCGGTGCGCGCGGGCGTCGCATGAGCGGAATACGCCGCCGTCACCGCATCCAGGGCGGCACGGCCGTCTGCCACCGTGATCTTGCGAGCCATCGTCCCTCCACCACTCTGCCGTTCGTTCCGCCCACGGTACCGGGCCGCTCCCGGCCTGTTCCCGGCCTGTTCCCGGCGGAGGACGGCCCGAGACACCCGCCGATAGGCTGGCGGAGTGAGAATCCTGGTCCTCGGTTCGGGCGCGCGCGAGCACGCCATCATCCTCTCCCTGCGCGCGGAGGACGAAGAGCACGAACTCTTCGCCGCCCCCGGCAACGCGGGGATCGCGCAGGACGCGACGATCGTCGACCTCGACCCCAACGACCCGGGCGCCGTCACCGACTACGCCAACGACGCCGACATCGACCTCGTCGTGATCGGCCCCGAAGCGCCGCTCGTCGCGGGCGTCGCCGACGCCCTGCGGGAGCGGGGCATCCCCGTCTTCGGCCCCGGGCGCGCGGCCGCGCAGCTGGAGGGCTCGAAGGCGTTCGCCAAGCGCATCATGGAGACTGCGGGCGTCCCGACCGGGCGCGCGACGCGTGCGCAGACTCTGGCCGAGGTCGAGGCGGCCCTCGATGCGTACGGTGCCCCGCACGTCGTCAAGGCCGACGGCCTCGCGGCGGGCAAGGGCGTCATCGTGACCGCCGACCGGGCCGCGGCGCTCGCTCACGCGGAGAGCTACCTCGGCACCGGCGCCGTGCTCGTCGAGGAGTTCCTGGACGGACCCGAAGTGTCGGTCTTCTTCCTGTCCGACGGCGACACGGTCCGCCCCCTCAGCCCCGCGCAGGACTTCAAGCGCGCGTTCGACGGCGACACGGGACCCAACACGGGCGGCATGGGCGCCTACTCGCCCCTGCCGTGGCTGGGCGGACGGTTCGGGAACGAGGACGAGTTCGTCGAGCTCGTCACGCGCACGGTCGCCGAACCCGTTGTGCGCGCCCTCGACGCGGAGGGCACACCGTTCATCGGACTGCTCTACGCGGGGCTCATCCTCACGGAGCAGGGCGTCAAGGTCATCGAGTTCAACGCCCGCTTCGGCGACCCGGAGACGCAGGTCGTGCTGCCGCGTCTGCTCGATCCGCTGTCGCGTCTGCTGATGGCTGCCGCCTCCGGCACGCTCGAAGACGAGCCGCACCCCGCGTTCGCCGACACCGTCGCGGTCACGGTCGTGCTCGCGAGCGAGGGCTACCCGGAGGCACCGCTCACGGGACGCGCCATCACGGGACTCGAGGACGCCGCGGCCGTGCCGGGCGTGCACATCGCGCACGCGGCGACCCGCGCCGAGAGCGAGGGCGGCCTCGTCGCGACCGGCGGACGCGTCCTGAACGTCGTCGGCGTGGGGACGACGTTCCGCGAGGCGCGGGAGCGTGCGTACGACGCGATCGGTCGCATCCGACTGGAAGGATCCCACCACCGCTCCGACATCGCCGCCGGCGTGGTGGAGTGAGCGGAACCGCACCCGATCCGGGCACGCGGCGGATGCTCGCGCGCTTCGCGCCCATGATCTATGGGCCGACGTTGTTGTTCGCGTTCGGAGAGGGCGCGCTGCTGCCGCTGCTGCCGGTCATCGCGCAGGACATGGGTGCGGATCTCGCGCAGGCGGCGCTCATCGCGTCGGTCCTCGTCGTCGCGCAGTTGGTCGGGAACCTCCCCGCAGGCTGGGCGGTCTCGCGCATCGGCGAACGCTGGACGATGGTCGTCGCCGGCGTCATCTGCCTCGGCGGGGCGCTCGGTGTGATCCTCGCCCCCTCGCTGCCCCTGCTCGCCGCGTCGGTCGCCGGCATCGGCTTCTGCGCATCCGCCTTCGGTCTCGCCCGGCACGCGTTCATGGCGACCCGCGTTCCGCTGCACTACCGGGCGCGGTCGCTGTCGCTGCTGGGCGGTACCTTCCGCCTCGGGATGTTCCTGGGCCCGTTCGCCGCGACCGCGTTGCTGGCCGTGTTCGGCGACCCGCACGCTTCCGCCTGGTTCTTCGCGGCGTGCCTCGTCGCGCTGACACTGCTGGTGCTGTTCGGTCGCGACCCCGAGGAGCAGCTGCGCGCCGAGGGGGCGATCCCGCAGCCCCCGCAGCGAACGAGCTCGCGCGAGGAGGTGCGGGATGCTCTCGCCGACGACACGGGCGAGAGCACGACCGGCGCGATCCCCATCTCGGAACGCGTCGGTTTGCTGCGGACGGCGTGGCGTCATCGCGGCGTGCTGAGCCGGCTCGGGCTCACCGCCGCGACGATGTCCGCGGTGCGCGGGTCGCGCATCTACGTTCTGCCGCTGTGGGCCGTCTCGCTGCACCTCGAGGCGGACGCGATCACGCTCATCGTGGGGATCGCGGGGGCGCTCGAGTTCGCGCTGTTCTACGCGAGCGGTCAGGTGATGGACCGCTTCGGACGCCTGTGGGCGGCGCTGCCCTCGATGCTCATCATGGGCGGCGGCTTCCTCGCGCTCTCCTTCACGCACGACCTGCCGGGCGCCGTGAGCCTGTTCGTCGCGGCCGCCGTCGTCATCGGCATCGGCAACGGCCTCTCCAGCGGCATCCTGCTGACCCTCGGCGCGGATGTCGCCCCCAGCGCCGACCCCGCCCCCTTCCTGGGCGCGTGGCGCACGATGACGGATGCGGGCGGCGCGGCCGCACCCCTGATCGTGGCGGGCGTCACGGCGATCGCGGCGCTGCCGCTCGCGACGGCGACGATCGGCGTGATCGGGCTCCTCGGCGCGCTCGGCTTCGTCCGCTTCATCCCCCGCTACGCCTGACCCCGCGCGCGCGTTCGACCCGCGCGAGCGGGTGTTCGACCCGCGAGCGTGCTTCTGGTGGACGAGAGTGCGGAGTGCACCCACCATCTCGTCCGTCAGAAGCACGCTCGCGGTCCGGGAGGTCCGGGAGGTCCGGGGCGGCGTGGAATGATGAGCGGGTGAGCGAACCCGTCGAGCTGCCCCGGTGGCGCCATGTGTACTCCGGCAAGGTCCGAGACCTGTACGTCGCCGATGACAGCACCGGCGACGCGACCGAGAACCCGCAGCGGATGCTCGTGGTCGCGAGCGACCGCGTCAGCGCCTTCGACCACGTGCTCGCCCCCGGCATCCCCGGCAAGGGCGAACTGCTCACGACCCTGAGCCTGTGGTGGTTCGACCGTCTCGCGGGCGCGGACGGCGGCCCCCGCATCCCGAACCACCTCGCCGCCGACCACGCGCTCGCCGCCGACGGCGCCGCCGTCGAGCTCATCCCCGCCGCCGTCGCGGGGCGGGCGATGCTCGTGCGCGAGCTGTCCATGCTCCCCGTGGAGTGCGTCGTGCGCGGCTACCTCACGGGTTCGGGCTGGGCGGAGTACCGCGAGAACGGCACCGTCTGCGGCATTGCGCTCCCCGACGGGCTCGCCAACGGTGACCGGCTCCCCGAGCCGATCTTCACGCCCGCATACAAGGCACCCCTGGGCGAGCATGACGAGAACATCTCGTTCGCACAGACCGTCGAACTCGTCGGCGCCGAGACCGCCGCGGCGCTGCGGGACCTCTCGCTCGAGATCTACCAGCGGGCCGCGCGCGCCTGCGTCGAGCGCGGACTGATCCTCGCCGACACGAAGTTCGAGTTCGGGCGAGACGCGGACGGCGTGCTCACCCTCGCCGACGAGGTGCTCACGAGCGACTCCTCCCGCTACTGGGATGCGGCCGCGTGGGAGACGGGTGCGACACCAGCCGAACGAATGGCGAGCTTCGACAAGCAGATCGTGCGCGACTGGCTCGCCGCCCACTGGGACGGCACGGGCACCCCGCCCGTCCTCCCGGCGGAGATCGTCGAACGCACCGCCGCCCGCTACCGTGAACTGCTGGAACGCCTCACCGGCACATCCTGACCACGGCTCACCCCGCAGCCAAACGTAGCCAAACGCGGCCGAACGCGCCCGACCCCTGGCCAACCCGCGGAACTCCCGCGCGGCACACCGACGGCCTGCACGTGGCGCGACCGCGGCCTGGCTATCGTCTGGATGCGGGCTGCGTCCGCCGCATCCACCTGACTCAACCCCCATCCGTGAGGAGCGCACATGCCCATCTGGAAGCTGCACGGCAACGGCCGCACCGTCGCGCCGGACGCCGTCGTCCGGCCCGAGGAGCGTCTGAACTGGCCGGCCACGATCGCGATCGGCGTGCAGCACGTCATCGCGATGTTCGGTGCCACGTTCCTGGTGCCCGTCCTGACGGGCTTCCCGGTCCCGACGACGCTGCTGTTCTCAGGTGTCGGGACGCTGCTGTTCCTGCTCATCACGAAGAACCGCCTGCCGAGTTACCTGGGCTCCTCGTTCGCCTTCATCGCGCCCGTCACGGCCGCGACGGCGACCGCGGGCATGGGATCCGCGCTCGCCGGAATCGTGGCCGTCGGCATCCTGCTCGCCGTCGTCGGCTTCATCGTCCAGTTCGCCGGGCTCGGATGGGTCGACAAGCTCATGCCGCCCGTCGTCGCCGGCGCGATCGTCGCGCTCATCGGGTTCAACCTCGCCCCCGTCGCCTGGTCGAACTTCCAGATCCAGCCGGTTCTGGGCACGATCACGCTCGTCGCGGTCGTGCTGTTCAGCGTCCTGTTCCGCGGGTTCCTCGGGCGCATCTCGATCTTCCTCGGCGTCATCGTCGGCTACCTCGCGGCGGTCCTCATCCAGGCGTTCACGGGCGAGATGCAGATCGACTACGGTCCGATCGCGGATGCGGCCTGGATCGGCTTCCCGCAGTTCCACCTCGCCGATTTCGCGTCGCCCGGGACGTGGAGCGCGATCGCGATGTTCCTGCCCGTCGTGCTCGTCCTGCTCGCCGAGAACGTCGGCCATGTGCGCGGCGTGGCGACGATGACCGACGCATCCGTCAACCGGCACACCGGACGCGCGCTCATCGCGGACGGCGCGGCGACGACGCTCGCCGGCTTCTTCGGCGGCTCGGGCACGACGACGTACGGCGAGAACATCGGCGTCATGGCGGCGACGCGCGTCTACTCGACCGCCGCCTACTGGGTCGCGGGCATCACCGCGATCCTGCTGAGCATGTCGCCCAAGATCGGTGCCGTGTTCAACTCCATCCCGCCCGGCGTGCTCGGCGGTGTCACGACCGCCCTGTACGGGCTGATCGGCATCATCGGCATCAAGATCTGGGTCGACAACCGCGTCGACTTCTCGCGCCCGGTCAACCAGTACACGGGAGCGATCGCGCTCGTCATGGCGATCGCGGGCTTCTCCATGTCGTGGGGCGATTTCCAGCTCGGTGCGATCGTCGTCGCCTCGGCCGCGGCGCTCGTGGTGTACCACCTGGGCAACGCGATCGCGCGCTGGCGCCACACGGGTGCCGACGACGGCGGACCGCTCCCGGTGATCGGGCAGCTGGGCGGGCAGCTCGGCGGTCCCGTCCCCGACGACCCCGCCAAGATCTGAGCGTGCACCGGCTCGGGCGGAATACACGCCGCCCGAGCCGTGTTCTATATTCACATGAATGAAATTGCATCCGCCGTCCCGCAGCTGGCGCCCGCGACCTCGATGGGCGCGGTGACGCTCCTCGTCGGCGACCTCGATGCGATGACCGCGTACTACCGCGACGTCGTCACGCTGCAGGTGCTGCACGCCGAGGGCGACACCGTCACGCTCGGTCGCGCGGGGCGCCCGCTCGTGATCCTGACCCACGAGCCCGCACTGCGCCACGCCGTGCCCGGCAGCGCCGGACTGTTCCACACGGCGATCCTCTTCGAGTCGCAGGCTGCCCTCGCCGCCGCGCTGTACTCGGTCGCCCAGCACGCCCCGCAGACCTTCACAGGAAGCGCCGATCACCTCGTCAGCCAGGCGTTCTACTTCACGGACCCCGAGGGCAACGGGATCGAGTTGTACTGGGACCGCGATCGCACCGAGTGGTCGTGGACCCACGGTCAGGTCGAGATGGCGACGCTCTATCTCGACCCGAACGCGTTCCTGCGCGAGCACCTCACCGCGACCGCTGCCGACACCGCGAGCGCCGGTTCCGTGAGCGCGGACGCGGCGAGCATCGGGCACGTCCACCTCTCGGTCGGCGACGTCGCGACTGCCCGCGCGTTCTACGTCGACCGGCTCGGGTTCGACGCGACCGCCGAGCTGGGCGGCCAGGCGCTCTTCGTGAGCGCCGGCGGCTACCACCACCACATGGCGATGAACGTGTGGAACTCCCGCGGCGCCGGCCCGCGGATGCCCTCGCTCGGCCTCGGCCGGATCGACCTGCTGCTGCCCGACGCCGACGCCCTCGGTGCCCTGGGCGAGCGCCTCAGGCACTACGGCACGGCCGTGCGCGACGACGGCCGCACCCTCTCGTTCGACGACCCCTGGGCGAACGCGCTGCACGCCACCGTCGCCTGACCCGCGGTCGGTTCAACCTCCACCGCCGGTTCGGCCCCCGTCGCCGGTTCGGCCCCCCAGCCCCACCGTTGAGTTGCCCCAACTCAACGGTGAAGACAACGGTGAAGACAACGGTGAAGACAACGACGCGCGCCGCCCGGACGCGAACCGCGCGCGGGAAGGGGTCAGGCCGAGGCGCGGACGACGAGTTCGGTGTCCATGATGGTGACGCGGCGGGGATTGCGGCCGGCGAGCCGGTCGAGCAGGGTGCCGGCCATGATCTCGCCCTGCCGGAACGAGGGCTGGCGCATCGTCGTGAGCTGCGGCACGATGCTCGTCGCGACGGGTGAGTCGTCGAACCCGATGATCGCGACATCGCCGGGCACGCGCAAACCGTGCTCGGCGAGCACGGCGATCGCGCCCCGCGCCATCAGGTCGCTCGCGATGAAGAGGGCATCCGGCGGCGGTCCGCCGTCCAGGATGCGGCGCATCGCGGCCGCCCCGCCGTCGCTCGTGAAGTTGCCGTCCTCGACGGGACCCTCCGCCAGTCCCGCTTCGGCGAGCGCCGCGCGGTACCCGGCGAGCCGGTCGAGCCCCGCGGGCATGTCGAGCGGGCCTGTGATCGTGCCGATGCGGCGATGACCTCGTCCGATCAGGTACGTCGTCGCCTCCTGACCGCCCGCCCTGTTGTCGACGTCGACGTAGTAGTCCTCCGCGCGTTCCCGCACGGGACGTCCACCGTAGACGACCGGCACGGCGGCGGCGATGCGGTCGATGTACGTGTCGCTCGTGTGATGCGACACGATGATCGCGCCGTCCGCGTTGCCCCCGGCGAGGTAGCTCGTCGTCTTGTCACCGGCGTCGTCGGAAGCGATGAACAGGTTCAGCAGGTAGTCGGACCGGGTGATGCGCGCGTTGATCCCGGAGACGACGGCCGCGAAGAACGGGTCGCCGAAGAACCGCGTCGTGTCCTCCGGCACGACGAGCGCGATCGCGTGCGTCTGCCGGCTCGCAAGCGAGCGCGCCGCACGATTGGGAACGTATGCGAGGTCACGGATCGCCCGCTGCACGGCCTGCAACGCCGCCGGGCTGACCGCCGTCGACCCGTTCACCACGCGCGACACGGTCGACCGGGACACGCCAGCGGCCGCGGCTACCTCCTCGATCGTCGCGGGCGCACGCGGAGTGTCCAGTGTCATGCTCGCTGCTCCTGCGGGGTGTGTACGCGGTGATCCGCGGCGGATCGGTGTGCCGTCGCTCAGTTCGCGGCGGGCACGTCGATCGCGCGTTCGCCGATAATGCGACGATACTCGCGCGCGCTGTCCTTGAGCGTGCGCCGCTGCGTCGGATAGTCCACATGGACGATCCCGAACCGCTTCGCGTACCCCCACGCCCACTCGAAGTTGTCCAGCAGCGACCAGTAGAAGTAGCCGCGTACGTCGACGCCGCGCTCGCGCGCATCCAGGATCGCGCCCAGGTGCAGTCGGAGGAACTCCGTGCGCGCATCGTCGTGCACGCGCTCCTCGCCGGCTTCCTCGACGAGGACGTCGTCGTAGGCGGCGCCGTTCTCGGTCACGTACAGCACGGTTCCGGCGGGCTGGGCGTATTCGGTCCAAACGCGCTCGAGCAGCCGGGTGAGGCCCTCGGGCTGCACTTCCCAGTTCTGGTTCGTGCGCGGCAGACCCCGCTCGTGGTGGAAAATGCCGTCCGAGACGGGGAACGGCGAGTGTCCGGCGCGGTCGGTCGGCGCCTCGCCCTCGGGTGCCGGGTTCTGCGGGACCGTGCCCCCCACGAGCTCGCCATGGTAGTAGTTCACGCCGAGCGTGTCGATGTGCCCCGAGATCGCCTCGAGGTCGCCGGGTCGGATCGCCTCATCGAGGGCGGATGCGGCGGCCGCATCCGTCTCGCGAATGTCGGCCACGATGTCCTCCGGGTACGCCCCCCGGAAGATCGGGTCGAGGAACCAGCGGTTGAACTGGCCGTCGACGAGACGCGCGGCGCGTGCATCCCGCGGGTCGTCGGGGTCCGCCGCGTCCGCGACGGTCAGATTGAGCGTGATGCCGAGGTTCAGGTCGGCGTTCCGTCCGCGCAGCTCGCGCACGACCGTGCCGTGGCCGAGCAGCAGGTGGTGGGCGGCGAGCAGTCCGTCGGTGCGGCTGTAGCGTCCGGGCGCGTGGACACCGGCCGTGTAGCTGAGGAACGACGAGCACCAAGGCTCATTGAGCGTCGTCCAGATGTCGACGCGGTCACCGAGGGCCTCGTACATCGTGAGCGCGTACTCGGCGAACAGCTCCGAGCTCTCGCGGATCGTCCACCCGCCACGCTCTTCGAGCGCCTGCGGCATGTCCCAGTGGTACAGGGTCAGCCAGGGCACGATGTCGTTCTGGCGCAACTCGTCGACCAGACGCTTGTAGAAGTCGAGTCCCTTCTGGTTCACCTCTCCCGCATCCGGACGCACGCGCGACCACGACGTCGAGAAGCGGTACGTCTGCAGCCCGAGGTCCTTCATGAGCGCGACGTCGTCACGGTAGCGGTGGTAATGGTCGCACGCCACGTCGCCGTTGTCGGCGTCGATGACGGCGCCGGGGACCCGGCTGAACGCGTCCCAGATCGATGCCGTGCGCCCGTCCTCGAACGCGGCGCCCTCAATCTGGTACGCGGCGGTCGCGGCGCCGAAGAGGAAGTCGTCGGGGAAGGGGCGGGATGCGCTCGCGGACATGCGGGGGGCGTCCTCTCTGGGGTGGTTCTCGGGGTCATGCTGGGGATCGGAAGGGGTGGTCGTCGATGGATGCGGCGCTGCCGCGGCGCGTGGGGTCATCCCTTCACCGCACCTGCCATGATGCCGCTGACGAGTTGCTTTCCGACGACGACGAACAGCAGCAGCAGCGGGATGGTCGCGAGGATCACGCCCGCGAGCACGATCGACCAGTCCACGAAGTAGTTCGCCTGCAGCAGCGACAGCGCGACCGGCAACGTCGGGCTCTCGGGGGAGAGCACGATGAACGGCCAGAAGAAGTTGTTCCACGCGCCGACGAACGTGAAGAGGAAGAGCATCGCGGCGGCGGGACGCGCGGCGGGCACGCCGACGGTCCAGAACGTGCGGATCATGGATGCTCCGTCCACGCGTGCGGCCTCGATGAGCTCGTCGGGCACGGACTGCCGCAGATACTGCGTCATCCAGAACACCCCGAACGCGCTCGTGAGCGCGGGGACGATGATCGCCCCGATCGAGCCCGTCCACCCCAGTTCGGAGAACAGGATGTACAGCGGCACGACCCCCAACTGCGCGGGCACGGCCATCGTCGCGACGACGAAGACGAGCAGCCCGCTGCCGCCGGCGAAACGTAGCTTCGCGAACGCCCACCCGGCGAGCGTGGAGGTCAGCACGACGGCCGCCGCGATCAGGAACGAGCTGTACAGGGAGTTCCACAGCGCAGTCCAGAAGTTCACGGCGGGGTCGTTGATGACCTTCGCCGCGTTGGCGAGGAAGTTGCCGCCGGGGATCCAACTGATGTTCGGATCGCGGAGCGTGTACGCGTCGCCCGATCCGATCAGGAACGACCAGTAGAAGGGGAACAGCGACGCGACGAGCACGACGCCCAGCCCCGCGTAGACCCAGAAGCCCGGCCGGTAGCCGCGGATGCGTCGGACCTTCGCGAGGTTGCGGCGACGCTTCGGGTCGTAGGGGATGTTCTCCTCGACGATCGCGAGTTCGGGGGTGATGCCGAGGCTCATCGCGAGACCTCCTTCTTCGGGCCGTCGGTCGAACCGCCCGCCGATGCGCTTCCCAGGCGCCCGTTCGCGGCGTCCTTCGCGGCGCGGACGGCGGCCCGATGGTCGCGGTCGGCCTGACGACGCTGAGCGCGGGGGAGGCGGGCGCTCTGGCCACGACGGCCTTCGTCACGGACGAGCGAGCGGGTGACGAGCAGGTTGATCAGTCCGATCAGCAGGATGATGAGGAAGAGGATCCACGCGAGCGCCGCCGCGCGACCGAAGTTCCAGGTGCCCCAGCCGATGTTGTACAGGTACAGCGTGATCGTCAGCCACTGTTGGGCGGATCCGCCGGTGCCCGTGTTGTCGTACATCCTCGGTTCGTCGAAGATCTGCAGTCCGCCGATCGTCGAGGTGATGATGACGAAGATGAGCGTGGGCTTGAGCGAGGGCAGCGTGATGCTCCAGAACTGCCGGAACGCCCCGGCACCGTCGACGGTCGCCGCCTCGTAGTAGTCGCGGTTGACGGCCTGCATCGCCGCGAGCAGGATGAGCGCGTTGTACCCGGTCCATCGGAAGTTGACCATCGTCGCGATCGCGATGTGGCTCCAGAACGGGTCCTTGTGCCACGGGATCCCCTCGATGCCCCACCCCGCGAGGAGCGTGTTGATGAGGCCGAAGCGGTCGGCGAAGATGTTGCCGAAGATGAGCGCGACCGCGACGGGCGCGACGACGTAGGGGACGAGCACCCCCATGCGCCAGAACGTCTTCGCGCGGATGTTCTTGTCCAGCATCGCGGCGATGAAGATCGCGGCGAGAAGCTGCGGGACGGTCGAGAGCAGGAAGATGCTGAACGTGTTGCGCAGCGCCGTCCAGAAGTGCGGCTGCGTGAGCACCCAGATGTACTGGTCGAACCCGATGAACTCGCCCTCGTTGCGGATGAGGTCCCAGTCCATGAACGAGATGACCGCCGTGTAGGCGATCGGGAAGAGTCCGACGATCGCGAACAGGATGAAGAACGGCGAGATGTAGAGGTACGGGGAGAACTTCAGATCCCACTTGCTCAGGCGGTGGGAGAAGGAGATGACACGAGGCTCGCGCGGCGGCCCCGACGCGGCAGCGGAGCGGTCGCTGCGGGTCGCGGAGGTGTCCAGGGCGGTCACGGATGCTCCTCAGATCGGGGCGTGTGTGGATGCGGGGATGCGGGCGGATGCGGGGGCTAGGACCCGGGGGGCCAAGGCCCGGGAGGCGAGGGTGCGGGCGACGGGGGTGCCGCCGCCCGCACCGTCCGGACCGGTTTAGAAGGCCTCGACCTCAGCCACCCAGGTGTTCCAGGCGGTCGCCTTGTCCTCCTGGCCGTCGAACACGCGGTTCACGGCATTCTGGAGAGCGTCGTGGTACTGGAAGTACTTCGGTCCCTTGAAGGGCGTCACGGTGATCGCGTTGGCGCGGTCGATGCCGATCTGTCCCGTCGGGGCGTTGTTGAAGTACTCGTTCGTGAAGTCGGTCAGATCGGGGCTGTCCTGCGCCTCGAGCTGGCTCGGGAAGGTGCCGACGTTGACGAACGCCTCCAGCTGCACCTCGGGGGAGGTCAGCCACGCGGCGAGCTCCTGCGCCGCCGCGACGTTCTTGCCGTTCTTCGGGATCACGAGGTACGAACCGCCCCAGTTGCCACCGCCGCCGGGGAACGCGTTGGCGACGTCCCAGCCCGTGATGTCGGGAGCGGTGCCGGAGATGATTCCGTGCATCCACGGCGGGCACAGCATCGCCGCGTACTCACCGTTCGCCATGGACGCGAACCAGTCCTCGCTCCACTGACCGGAGAACGCCGAGATCGGGATCGCCTTGTCGACGACGGTCTCGTACGCCGCCTTGATCTCGGGGTTGGTGGTCGCGATGATCGTGCCGTCGGGCTCCTCGTAGGTGTACTCCATCTGGTTGACGATGCCCTGCAGCACGGAGTTGGCGGAGTCGATGAAGGGCTTGCCGGTCTTCGCGACGTAGTCGGAGCCGACCTGGAAGAACGCATCCCACGTGGGGAAGAGCTCGCCCACGGCCTCGCGGTCGCTCGGGAGACCGGCGGCTTCGAAGAGGTCGCCGCGGTAGCAGATCCCCTGCGGGCCGATGTCGGTGCCGTAGCCGACGAGGTTGCCGTCGCCATCGGTCGCGGCGGCTTCCTTCCAGTCGAGCCAGCGGCCCTTGAGGTCGTCCTGCACGGGCTCGAGCAGGTCGGCGTACTGCATCATCTCGGCGAACCAGTCGATCTCGACCGCCTCGATGTCGGCCAGACCCGTCTTGCCGAGCTTCTGGAAGAAGTTCTTGCGGGCGTCGCCCGACTCGGCGGCCTTGTTGTGCTTGATCGTGATGTTCGGGTGATCCGCGGTGTACTGCGCGAGCAGCTCCTCCGTGTAGCCGAAGTCGTTGAAGGTGGCGATCGTCAGCGTGATCTTCTCGTCGGGGTCGGCGGACCCGGATGTGTCTCCGCCGCCGCCGGCGCAGCCGGCGAGGACGAGGGCCGAGGTGGCAGCGGTGGCCGCGACGATCGCGAGGCGCCGCTGTGCGCGTGAGGACACGTTCACTCCTTTGTGGGTTGGTGCGGGTGGACCGCCATCGGCGTGGGAGCGCTCCCAGCGGTTGTCAGAAGACGGTATGGGAACGCTCCCACGAAGTCAAGGGAGCGCTCCCACGCGCGAGATCACGGTTCGGTCACGTCCGCGTCGATGCGGGCACCGCCGCGCTCGGTAGACTGGGCGCGCATCCCGTCTGCACTCTCCGGACGGGCATCCCCGACCGATCTCTACCGGCGGGCACCCCCGCCTGATCCCTGGAGCCGCGCCATGCCCACCATCGTCGTCGACGTCATGCCCAAGGCCGAGCTGCTGGACCCGCAGGGCAAGGCCGTCACCGGCGCCCTCACGCGGCAGGGCGTCACGGGGTTCACCGAGGTGCGCATCGGCAAGCGTTTCGAACTCACGGTCGAGGGCGAAGTCGATGAAGCCCTCCTCGCCCAGGCGCGCCAGATCGCCGACGACGTGCTCTCCAACTCCGTGATCGAGGACGTCGTGGGCATCGAGGTCGTCGAGTGACCGCGCGCATCGGCGTCATCACCTTCCCCGGCTCCCTCGACGACCGTGACGCGCAGCGCGCGATCGCTATCGCGGGTGCCGAGCCCGTCGCCCTGTGGCACGGCTCGCACGATCTGGACGGGGTGGATGCTCTCGTCCTGCCGGGTGGGTTCAGCTACGGCGACTATCTGCGTGCCGGGGCGATCGCGGCTCTCGCGCCGATCATGTCCGAGGTGAAGGATGCGGCCGCCGCCGGCATGCCGATCCTGGGCATCTGCAACGGGTTCCAGATGCTCGTCGAAGCGCACCTGCTGCCGGGCGGCCTGATCCGCAACGCGCACCAGCAGTTCATCCGCCGCGATCAGCGCCTGCGGGTCGAGAACGCGACGACCGCCTGGACCTCGGCCTTCACGGAGGGCCAGGAGATCGTCATCCCGCTTAAGAACGCCGACGGCGGCTACATCGCATCCGAATCCGAACTGGACCGTCTCGAGGGCGAGGGTCTCGTCGCGTTCCGCTACGCGGGTGTGAATCCGAACGGCTCGCTGCGCGACATCGCCGGAATCACGAACGAGCGCGGCAACGTCGTGGGACTCATGCCGCACCCCGAGCACGCGGTCGAAGAGGGCTTCGGGCCCGACACCACCGCCGCGATGCGCTCGGGGATCGACGGACGCGCGTTCTTCGACAGCGCGATCGCCGCCGTCGTCGCGGCCGCGGCCTGAACCAGCGGGCTGAGCGCGTTGCTCTGACCTGGTTGGTCCGACCGGGTGGCCCGTCTGACCGGGCCGATAACGTGGAGGCATGCCTGACCGCCTCGTCGTGACCGTGCCCACCTCCTCGTTCGTCGACGACCTCGGCCCGGTTCCCGACGGCGTCGACGTGCTCGTCTGGGACATGAGCGGGCCGGCCCCGCGCGCCGAGCTCGACATCGTGGTGCCGCCGTACATGAGCAAGGGCAAGACGCTGCCTCGCCTGCAAGAGGTGCGCACGCGGCTCGTGCAGGGGCAGTCGATCGGGTACGACGGCATCGCCGAGCAGTTGCCCGCGGGAGTGGTGTTCGCCAACGCGTCGTCGGTGCACGAAGCATCCACCGCCGAACTCGCCCTGGGGCTCATGCTCGCCTCGCAGCGCCACCTCGACGAGTTCGCCCGAGCGCAGCCCGACGGACGCTGGGCGCCGGTGTTCGCCGACAGCCTCGCCGATCGGCGCGTCCTGCTGCTGGGCTACGGGGGTGTCGGCAAGGCGGTCGCCGCGCGCCTGGCGCCCTTCGAGGTCGAGCTCACGGTCGTCGCGTCCCGCGCGCGCGACGAAGGCGGCGTGCGCGTGCACGGGATCGACGAACTGCCGGACCTGCTGCCGCACGCCGACATCCTCGTGCTCACGCTGCCCGGCGGTGAGCAGACGCGGCGCATCGTCGACGACTCCGTGCTTGCGGCGCTTCCCGACGGGGCGCTCGTCGTCAACGTCGGACGCGGCTCGCTCGTCGACCTCGACGCCCTCGCCGACCACGCACGCCGCGGCCGCATCCGCGCCGCGCTCGACGTCACCGATCCCGAGCCGTTGCCGTCCGAGCATCCGCTGTGGCGTCTGCCCGGCGTGATTATCTCCCCGCACGTGGGCGGCGCGTCGAGCGCGATGCGCCCGCGCATGGCCCGGCTCCTGCGCGCGCAGATCGATCGGATGCTCCGCGGCGCCCCGCCCCTGAACGTCGTGATCCCCCGGTGATCGAGTAGCGCCCGCAGGGCGTATCGAGATTCAACACCTCCGGAGTCGTTCGTTTCGATACGGCGCTCCGCGCCTACTCAACGACCGGAAGCGGCTGCGTGCCTACTCAACGACCCCGGGGGTGGGTGTGGGGGCGGCCGCCGGGGATCGCGACCGCACCCCCGGCGATCGCCGCGGCGGAGCGGGCCGCCTCGACGTCGCCGAGGCCGCGCACGCGCGCGGCGTGGAACCCGGCCGCGAAGGCGTCGCCCGCGCCCGTCGGGTCGACGACGGACGCCCCCACCGCGGGCACATGCACGACATCAGTGCCCCGCCGGGCCACGATCGCCCCCGCGGAGCCGAGCGTCAGCACGACGACGCGCGCGACCTGCGTGAGGCGCTCGGCGACCTCGCCCGGGTCGTCCAGGCCGGTCAGCACGCGACCCTCGTCGAGGTTGGGGAGCAGAGCATCCACCCCGGCGATCGCGTCGAGGAAGCGGTCGGGTCCGACGTCGCGCAGAAACCCCGCCGACGAGGGATCAACGACGACGGGCACGTCGCGTGCGGCGGCGCGGGCCACGAGATCGGTCGCCTCCGCTCGCTGCCACGCGGCGAGCATCGAGTGCCCCGTCAGGTGCACGGCGGCAGCGCCGGTGAGCATGCCATCCGTGACGGCGGCGGCTCCGAGCGTACGGGCCGCCCCGCCGTCGGTGAGGAACGAGCGGTGGTCGCCCTCGATGAGGATCACGATGCGCCCCGTGGGAAGGGTCGGATGCTCGTCGATGTCGGCCCGCACGCCGTAGGCGAACAGGGCGTCGATGTGCCGCGGAGCATCCCCCGCGCCGACGCGTCCGCGGAAGTCGGTGCGCACGCCCAGCGACCCCAGCCACGCCGCCGCGTTGGCCGCCGACCCACCCTGCGCGAGCGCGATGCGCGCGGTCGTGTCGGTGTCGCGGCGGATGCGGCGTGTCGGCGTGACCAGGATGTCGTCGATCACGTCCCCGATCACGACGACGCGGGGCTCGCCGCGGGCGGCGGCGCTCATCCGGCCGCCAGCGCGAGCGCGATCTGTGCCGCGAGCCGCACGTTGTTGCGGGCGATGTCGAGGTTGACCTCGAGGCTGCGGCCGCCGGAGAGCTCCACGATCTTGAGCAACAGGTACGGCGTGACCGCCTTGCCGCGCACGCCGTCGGCCTCCGCGGCCGCGAAGGCGTCGGCGAGGATGCGATCGTGCTCGGCGAGCTCCCACTCCTGCTCCGGCGACAGCGGGTTGGCGACGACCATCCCGGCGCCCGTGCCCAGAGCATCCTGCGCGCGGATGATCGCGGCGACCTCCTCAGGGGTGTCGACGCGCCAGTCGAGGGGCAGGTCGGACTCGCGCAGCCAGAAGCGCGGGAACACATCGGTCCCGTAGCCGATCACGGGGACGCTCAGCGTCTCGAGCCGCTCGAGCGTCGCGGGCAGATCGAGCACGCTCTTCGCCCCCGCCGAGACGACCGCGACGGGGTTGGCGGCGAGCACCGTGAGGTCGGCGGACTCGTCGAACGTGTCGATCGCCCCGCGATGCACGCCGCCCAGACCGCCCGTCGCGAACACGCGGACGCCCGCGCGGGCCGCGAGGAACGCGGTCGCCGCGACCGTCGTGGCGCCGCTGCGCCCGAGGCCGGCGAGGATCGCGAGGTCGCGCACGCTCGCCTTCGCGAGGTCTTCCTCGGCGATGCGGCGCAGGCCCTCGTCGTCGAGGCCCACGTGCGGCACGCCGTCGAGCACGGCGATCGTCGCCGGGACGACGCCCCGCTCGCGCAGGATCGCCTCGAACTCGCGCGCCGCCTCGAGATTGCGCGGGCGCGGCAACCCGTGGCTGATGATGGTCGACTCGAGCGCGACGACCGGGCGTCCGGCCACGAGCGCGGCGGCGACCTCGTCCGAGATCCGCAGCGTAGGAGCATCCGTCATGGTGTGCCAGCCTACGCGCGGGAGGGCGCCGCGCCCATGGGCCGAACTACCCGCATCCGGCGCGTGTGCGGGCTCGGCGTTCCGGCTCGGCGTTCAGGCTCGGCGTTCCAGCTCGCGCGGGGTCCGGCGCCGGCAGCGGGTTCAGGCGTGGAAGAGCGCGTGCACGTCGGCGTCGCCGCAGACGGCGCGGCCGCCGAGCGCGTCGAGTTCGATCAGCACGGTCGTGCCGACGACGACGCCTCCGAGGATCCCGATCAGTTCGCGGCCCGCCGCGAGGGTGCCGCCCGTTGCGAGCACGTCATCGATGAGGAGCACGCGGGTGCCGGGTGCGATGTCGTCGTGCGCCTCGACGGTGGCCGTGCCGTACTCCAGCGCGTACTCGACCGAGGCGGCCGGGCGCGGCAGCTTGCCGGCCTTGCGGATCGGCACGAGTCCCGTGTCGGAGGCGATCGCCGCGGCCCCCGCGAGCAGGAAGCCGCGCGCCTCGATGCCGGCGACGACGTCGAACTCGCCCGCGAACGGTGCGAGCATCGCATCAACGACGGTGCGCAGCGCGGCCGCGTCGGCGAGCAGCGGCGTGATGTCGCGGAAGAGCACGCCCGGCTCGGGGTAATCCGGGATCGTCGTGATAAGCGATTCGGCCCGTTCGAGGGCGGCGGCAGATGCAGGCACCCGCCCACCCTACCCACGGTGCATCCACGTCCAACTCAACGCTGGGGGCGACCGCCTCGTGACTGGTGACTGGTGCTGACGACGCGCGCCCAGCGAGCCTGCAAGCGTTTGCAGTACGCTGTTGCGATGACCACCTCCCCGGGGCAGACCCGCACCGATCCCGCCACATCCGCCGAGCCCGGTCACGAGTGGTGGCGCTCGGCCGTCATCTACCAGATCTACCCGCGCTCGTTCGCCGACGCGAACGGCGACGGCATGGGCGACCTCGCCGGTGTGACCGCGCACCTCGACGACCTCGCCGAGCTCGACATCGACGCCATCTGGCTCTCGCCGTTCATGACGTCGCCGCAGAAGGACGCCGGCTACGACATCGCCGACTACCGCGCCGTCGACCCGCTCTTCGGCACCCTCGACGACTTCGACGCGATGCTGGATGCGGCGCATGCCCGCCACATCCGTGTCATCATCGACCTCGTCCCGAACCACTCGTCGGATCAGCACGCCTGGTTCCAGGCGGCCCTCGCGGCAGCCCCCGGCAGCCCGGAACGCGCCCGCTACATGTTCCGCGACGGCAAGGGCGAGCACGGCGAACTGCCCCCGAACAACTGGGAGTCCGTGTTCGGCGGACCCGCGTGGACGCGCATCACCGAGCCCGACGGCACACCCGGGCAGTGGTATCTGCACCTGTTCGACACGACCCAGCCCGACTTCGATTGGGCCAACCCCGAGGTGCAGGCCGAGTTCCGCGACATCATGCGCTTCTGGCTCGACCGCGGCGTCGACGGCTTCCGCATCGACGTCGCCCACGGCATGGTCAAGGCCACGGGCCTGCCCGATTACCTGCCCCCCGTCGACACCGATTCGATGGGCGGCGGGGAGGAGAACGTGCCGTATTGGGGCCAGGAGGGCGTGCACGAGATCACGCAGGACTGGAACGCCGTCGTCGCCGAGTATCCCGGCGATCGCGTCCTGTGCGGCGAGGCCTGGCTGCCCACCCTCGAGCGCACCGCGCTGTGGGTGCGGCCGGGGCACCTGCATCAGTCGTTCAACTTCCCGTATCTGACGACCGGGTGGGATGCGTCCGAGCTGCGCGAGGTCATCCGCGGCTCGCTGAGCGCGTTCCACGGTGTCGGCGCCCCGAGCACGTGGGTGCTCAGCAACCACGACGTCGTGCGCCACGCAACCCGCTTCGCCCTCACGGCGGAGAACCCTCAGGGGCACGGCATCGGCCCCGCATCCCCCGGCCAGCCCGTACCCGAGGTGGGCTTGCGCCGTGGACGCGCCGCGACCGCGCTCATGCTCGCGCTGCCGGGTTCGGCGTACATCTACCAGGGCGAGGAACTGGGGCTGCCCGAGGTCATCGACCTCCCCGACGATGCCCGGCAGGACCCGACGTGGTTCCGCACGGAGGGCGAGCGGTACGGGCGCGACGGATGCCGCGTGCCGCTGCCCTGGACGGCGGATGCTCCGAGCTACGGCTTCGGGCCGAGCGCACGCAGCTGGTTGCCGCAGCCCGCCGAGTGGGCGCGGCTCGCGCGTGACGTGCAGTCCGCGGACCCGGACTCGACCCTCGCGCTGTACCGCACGCTGCTGCGCCTGCGCCGCGAGCTCGGTCTGGGCGCGGGGTCGCTCGAGTGGGTCGAGGGATATCCGGATGCGGTCGTCGCCCTGCGCGTCACCGGTGCGGGCGGCGGCGTGACGGTCCTCGCGAACACGGGTGCCGAGCCCGTGTCATTGGACTCTGGAGCATCCGTTCTCGTCGCCACCGGGGAGATCGCCGACGGTGTGCTCCCCGCCGACACGACTGTGTGGCTGCGCGACTAACGAGAGGACGCCGATGGTCGGCATCGACGAAGTGGCACGCCGCGCGGGTGTGTCGACCGCGACCGTCTCGCGCGCGCTCAGCGGGCGCGGACAGGTCTCCGCCGCGACGCGCGCGCGCGTGGAGGACGCCGCGGCCGCACTCGGGTACGTCGTCTCCGCGAGTGCGTCGAGCCTCGCATCCGGACGCACCCGCAACATCGGCGTCGTCGTGCCGTACCTGGACCGGTGGTTCTTCAGCACCGTACTCGCGGGCGTCGCCGCCGCCCTTGCCCGGCACGGGTACGACATCACCCTGTACGCGGTCAGCGAGGACCCCGCGGCGCGCACCCAGTTGTTCCGCACGTTCCTGCGCCGGCAGCGCGTGGACGGGATCATCGCGATCTCGATCGAGCTGGGCGAGCACGAGTCCGACGAACTGGCCCGGCTGGGCATCCCGGTCATCGGGATCGGGGGACCCAACGCCCGCCTGACGAGCCTCGCGGTCGACGACGTCGCCGTCGCACGGCTGGCCACGGAGCACCTGATCGGACTCGGGCACCGCGCGATCGCGCACATCGGCGCCAGCCCCGAGTTCGATCTCGACTTCCACATCCCCACGCATCGTCGACAGGGGTTCGAGCTCGCCCTGGCCGAGGCGGGGATCCCGATGCGGCCGGACCTGTGGGAACCGGCCGACTTCACGATCGAAGGCGGGTTCGCCGCCGCACAACGGCTGCTCGATGGTTCCGAGCATCCGACCGCGATCTTCGCGGCCAGCGACGAAATGGCGATCGGCGCCGTCCTCGCGGCGCGTGAGCGGGGTCTGCGCGTGCCCGAGGATCTCTCGGTGATCGGGATCGATGGGCACGAACTGGGGTCGTTCTTCCGCCTGACCACGGTCGACCAGTTCCCCAAGGCCCAGGGCGAACGCGCCGCCGAGGCGATCCTCACCGCGCTCGAGGGCAGCGAGGATGCGGCCGCCACGACCCCGGACCTCCCGTTCGAGCTCGTGCAGCGCGGCACCACCGCCCCCGCCCCTTCCCGCTGACCCCCACCGCGCCGCGCTCGCGTCGCGTCGCGCTGCACGCGGAACGTTGAGGGGCGCGCGTAGGCTCGGGGCATGACGATCGACCTCGAGGCCCTGTACATCGACCTGCACCGCAATCCCGAGCTGTCGTTCCAGGAGACCCGCACCGCGGGGATCATCGCGCAGCACCTCGAGCAGCTGGGCATCGAGCACGAGACCGGCATCGGCGGCACCGGAATCGTCGGGATGCTCCGCAGCGGCGAACCCGGAGCGGGCCCCGTCGTGTGGCTGCGTGCGGACATGGATGCTCTGCCCGTCGAGGAGCGCACGGGACTGGACTACGCCAGCACCGCGCGCGGGATCGACCCCGCCGGGGTGTCCGTCCCGGTCATGCACGCGTGCGGCCACGACATGCACGTCACCGCTCTGCTGGGCGCGCTCGAGCAACTCGCCGCGACCCGCGACGAGTGGACCGGCACGATCGTCGCCGTCTTCCAGCCCGCCGAAGAGTACGGCGCCGGCAGCCAGGCCATGATCGCCGACGGCGTGCTCGATCGGTTCCCGCGTCCGGATATCGTGCTCGGCCAGCACGTGACGCCCCTTCCCGTCGGCAAGGTGGGTGTGCGTCCGGGCACGCAGATGGCCGCATCCGACGGCCTCACCGTGACCCTGCTCGGCCGCGGCGGACACGGGTCCCGCCCGCACGCGACGATCGACCCCGTCGTCATGGCCGCGTCGACCGTCATGCGACTGCAGACGATCGTCTCGCGCGAGGTCGACCCGCGCGACGTCGCCGTCGTGACGGTCGGGTCGATCCACGCCGGGCTGAAGAACAACATCATCCCCGCCGAGGCGACGCTCGAACTGAGCCTGCGCTACCCCACCGACGACCTGCGCGAGCGCATCCTCGCCAAGGTCGAGCGGATCGTGCGGGCCGAGGCCGAAGCATCCGGCGCGGAAGAGCCTCCGCAGATCCGGTTCGACCACACCCTGCCCCCCACGATCAACGACGTCGACGCCACCGCGCGCCTCACCCTCGCGCTGGACCGCGAGCTCGGCGCGGGCACTGTGCTCGACCCGGGGATGTTCACCGGCTCGGAGGACGTGTCGTGGTTCGCGCGCGAAGCCGGCGCGCCCCTGGTGTTCTGGTTCTGGGGCGGGGTCGATGCGGAGCTCTTCGCGCGAGCATCCGCCGAGGGCACGCTCGACCGCGACATCCCGACCAACCATTCGCCGTTCTTCGCACCGCTCCTGCAGCCCACGCTCGACAACGGCATCCGCAACCTCGTCGTGGCCGCCCGCGAGTTCTTGGCCTGAGGCGCCGCCCGCGCCCGGCCGCCGGCCCCCGCGGAGCCCGGCCCGTCGGCAACGCGTAGCCTGGAGGGATGACACTCGCCCTTGACCTCGCCGCCGTGCGGGACGACTTCCCGATCCTCGGCGAGACCGTCAACGGCGCCCCCCTGGTGTACCTCGACTCGGGCGCGACGAGCCAGAAGCCGCGCGCCGTGATCGACGCCGAGGTCGACTTCCTCACCCGCGCGAACGCCGCCGTGCACCGGGGCGCGCACACGCTCGCGGCGGAGGCGACAGAGTTGTTCGAGGATGCGCGGATCGCCGTCGCCGGCTTCGTCGGAGCCGAGCCCGAACAGCTCGTCTGGACCGGCGGCGCCACCGCGGGTCTGAACCTCGTCGCCTACGCGATCGGCAACGCCACGCTCGGTCGTGGTGCGCCCGCGAGCGCGCCGTTCGCGCTGCGCCCGGGCGACGAGCTGGTCGTGACGGAGGCCGAACACCACGCGAACCTCATCCCGTGGCAGGAGCTCGCCGCACGTACGGGCGCTGTGCTCCGCCACATCCCGGTCCGCGACGACGGCACGCTCGACCTCGACGCCGCAGCGGGCATCGTCGGCCCGCGCACGCGCGTCGTCGCGTTCGCGCACGTGTCGAACGTGCTCGGCATCGTGAATCCGGTCGCGGAGCTGGTCGCGCTCGCCCGTTCCGTCGGTGCGCTGACGGTGCTGGATGCGTGTCAGTCCGCCCCGCACCTGAGCCTCGACCTGCCGGAGCTCGGCGTGGACCTCGCCGTGTTCTCCGGTCACAAGACCTTCGGCCCGTACGGCGTGGGCGCGCTCTACGGGCGATCCGAGGTTCTCGAGGCGCTGCCCCCGTTCCTCACGGGCGGGTCGATGATCACATCCGTCACGCTCGACTCGGCGGAGTATCTGCCGCCGCCGCAGCGCTTCGAGGCGGGAACCCAGCCCGTTTCGCAAGCCGTGGGCCTCGCCGCCGCGGTGCGATACCTCGCCGGGCTCGGATCCGACCGCATCCACGCCCAAGAGCGCACTCTGGAACGGCGGATGCGCGATGGCCTGCGCACGATCGAGGGCATCCGCCTCCTCGGCGACCCCGTCGACCCGGCCGTCGAACGCGTCTCCCTGTGGTCGTTCGAGGTCGAGGGTGTGCACGCGCACGACGTCGGTCAGTTCCTGGATGCTCGGGGGGTCGCCGTCCGCGTCGGGCACCACTGCGCGGCACCGCTGCACCGTCGGCTCGGGCTCACGGCATCCGTCCGCGCATCCGCCGCCTTCTACAACACGGAGGACGAGATCGACGTGTTCCTCGACGCCGTCGCGGGCGTGCGCGCGTTCTTCGGAGTCGACCGATGAGCGGGCTCGAGTCGCTGTATCAGGAGCTCATCCTCGATCACTCGAAGAACCCCCACGGGAGGGGGCTGGCGGGAGAGGCGGATGCGCCGGGCTCCGCCGACTCGCACCAGCACAACCCGATCTGCGGCGACGACATCACGTTGCGCGCACGCGTCGAGGGCGACGTCATACGCGACGTCACGTGGGAGGGGTCGGGATGCTCGATCTCGCAGGCGTCGGCGTCGATGGTCTCGGACCTCGTCGCTGGGATGCCCCGCGCGGAGGCATCCGTGCTCATCGACGGCTTCCGTGAGGCGCTGCGCTCCCGCGGGAAGATCGAGCTCGATGTCGATGAGTTCGGTGACGCCGCCGCCCTGTCGGGGGTGTCGAAGTTCACCGCGCGTGTGAAGTGCGCGATGCTCGCCTGGGTCGCCCTCGAGGACGCCCTCGCCCGCGCCTAACCGCCCGCCGGTCGTTGAGGAGGCGCGAAGCGCCGTATCGAAACGAACACCCACGCAGACGGCAGCCTCCGGAGCGAACACCTCCGTCGGTGCGCGATCTCGATACGCGCCCTGCGGGCGCTACTCGATCACCGGAACGGGGCGCCGCGCCACGGCCACGGGATCACCGGAACGGGATCACCGGCCGCGGCGGTGCGACCCGGAGGAGCGGCCGACGACGGCGCCCGTCGTGCGGGCACCGCTCGCCGTTGTCCCCACCGGACGGTGTGCGGCGCCGGGCTGCTGCGGGGCGCGCTTCGCGCCGCCCTTTCCGCCACCCTTCGCGTTACTGTGCGCAGAGGCGGAGCGAGCCCGATGCGACTCACCGGAACGTGCACTGCCGCCGGCCTGGCGCTCACCCGCATCCTGACCGCCCTGGCGACCACGACCACGACCCGAGCCACGGCCCGAACCCGAACCGGACCCCGAGCCACCGCCGGAGCGTCCACCCCCGCGCGCGGGCTGCGCCGCGACGGGAGCGGGCGTCACGCGCGGTGCCTGCTCGCCGACCAGTTCGACGACGGCCGGGGCCTCCGCGTGCACCGGCTCGAAGGGTGCCGTGATCTTGGCCTTGCGCAGCATGTCGGTGACGTCGCGCTTCTGCGCGCTCTGCACGACCGTGACGACCGTGCCCTCGGCACCTGCACGGGCGGTACGTCCCGAACGGTGCAGGTACGCCTTGTGCTCCAGCGGCGGGTCGACGTGCACGACCAACTCGACGTCGTCGACGTGGACGCCGCGCGCGGCGACGTCGGTCGCCACGAGCACCCGGACACCGCCGGATGCGACGGGAGCGCCGAACGCCGCGAGATTGCGCTCACGCGCACCCTGCGAGAGGTTGCCGTGCAGATCCACCGCCGGGATCCCCCGCGCGGTCAGCTGCTTCGCGAGCTTCTTCGCCTGGTGCTTTGTGCGTGTGAAGAGGATGCGGCGGCCGTGGCCACCGGCAAGGGTCTCGACGAGCGACGACTTGGCGTCGTCCTCGACCAACAGCACGCGGTGCGTCATGGCGGCGGCGGGCACGCTCGAATCGTCGACCTCGTGACGCACCTCATCCCGCAGGAACTTGCGGACCAGACCGTCGACACCGCGGTCCAGCGTCGCGCTGAACAGCATGCGCTGACCGCCCGTCGGAGTGGCGGTGAGGATGCGCGTGACACCGGGCAGGAATCCCAGGTCTGCCATGTGATCAGCCTCGTCGAGCACGGTGATCTCGACGCGCCCGAGGTTCACGATGCCCTGCTTCATGAGGTCTTCGAGCCGGCCGGGGCAGGCGACGACGATATCGACGCCGGCGCGCAGCGCCTGCTCCTGCGGACGCTGGCTGACACCGCCGAAGACGGTCGTCACGCGCAGCCCGCTCGCCTCCGCGAGCGGCTGGATCGTCGCGGCGATCTGCGTCGCGAGTTCGCGCGTCGGGGCGAGTACGAGTCCGCGGGGGCGACCCGGGGTCCGCGCGGATACCTGCGCGCCGCTCAGGCGCGTGACCATCGGCAGGGAGAACGCGAGCGTCTTGCCGCTGCCGGTGCGGCCGCGGCCGAGCACGTCGCGTCCCGCGAGCGCGTCGGGCAGCGTGTCGCGCTGGATCGGGAACGGTGAGGTGCGCCCCGTCGCGTCCAGCACGGCGACGAGGGGGGCGGGCACGCCCAGGGAGAGGAAATCAGACATGGGGAAGCTTTCGTATCAGCGTGCGCACGCACAGCAGCGGCGTTCGCATCGGAGGTGGGCGACGGCGCGAGCCCTACAGAGGGACCGGCGCATCGGTTCGCCGCTCGAGAAGTACCGCGGGCCTCGGGAGGGCCGGGGAGCGTATCGACGACGCAGACGCAGGAGGCGTCACGTGCCACGCTAGCACGCCCGGATGCACGCATCCTGAGCCCGACGCGGGCCAACCCGCATCCGATGCGAACTCATGAACGCATTCAGGTGTCAGTTTGGCGGGGGTTGTGCCCATCCAACCCCCGCCAAACTGACACCTGAAAGCGGCAGTGGCTGTGCGCGCGGGACTCCGACACATGCCGCTGCGGCCATGTCCGCCCGCGTACTGTGGGGAGCAGTTGACGGCAACCGCCTTTGGCTTCCCGCGATCTCCGGGTCGCCGACCGACAGGTGCCGTCATTTCCGCCACATCTGCATCCTCCGCCGACCTCAGCTCCGCCCGCCTCGGCCCCGTGCGCCGCACGTACGCCGGCGACGGGACGTTCCCACACCTGACGCGGGCCTACACGGAGGTGTCGCAGGTCGTCCGCGAGACGGGTCTCCTGCAGCGGACGCGCCTCTTCTACGCCCTCGTCGGCGCGGCGCTCCTCCTCGGATTCGCGGGCTGCGTCGCCGGGATGCTGCTGTTGGGCGAGAGCTGGTTCCAGCTGCTCATCGCTGGCGCCCTCGGCATCCTCTTCACTCAGGTGGCCTTCCTCTCGCACGAGGCCGCGCACCGTCAGATTCTCGCGAGCGGTCCCGCGAACGACCGCCTCGCCCGGATCCTCGGCAACGCCGTCGTGGGCATGAGCTACTCGTGGTGGGCGTCCAAGCACACCCGGCACCACGCGAACCCCAACCAGGTGGGGCGCGACCCCGACATCGAGATCGACACGATCTCCTTCATCGAGGCGGATGCGGCGAAAGCCCGCGGCCTGCAGGCGCTCATCACGCGGCATCAAGGCTGGCTGTTCTTCCCGCTGCTCACGCTCGAAGGCCTCAACCTGCACTTCCTCGGCCTCAAGCACCTGCTCTCGCGCGGCCCCGTCAAAGGACGCGGGCTCGAGCTCGGCCTGATCGCTGCACGCTTCGCGGTGTATTTGGGCTTCGTGTTCTGGCTGCTGCCGCTGGGGATGGCCTTCGCTTTCCTCGGTGTGCAGCTCGCCGTGTTCGGCGTCTACATGGGCGCCAGTTTCGCGCCCAATCACAAGGGGATGCCCGTGATCGAGCCGGGCGCGAAGCTCGACTTCTTCTCAAAGCAGGTGCGCACGTCTCGCAACGTATCGGGCGGCTGGTGGGCGACGTGGCTCATGGGCGGTCTGAACTACCAGGTCGAGCATCACCTCTTCCCGAGCATGCCCCGTCCGCACCTGGCGAAGGCGCGCGAGATCGTGCGCGAGCACTGCCGCACCCTCGATGTCCCCTACACCGAGACGACCCTGTGGCGCTCGTATGCGATCGTGATCGCCTACCTCAACGAGGTCGGGCTCGCCGCCCGCGACCCGTTCGAGTGCGGCATGGTCGCGCGCTTCCGCCGGGCCTGACCCGCCCGCATCCCCGCCGGACAGTGCACCACCTCCACCGTTGAGCTGCCGATCGAGCGGGGTCGGAATAGCGGGGCCGCCGCATCCGTTGCCGACGCGGAGGGCGATGCTGCCGCGTCGCCCTCCGCCACGTCATCGATAAGGACCCAGCCATGCGTGAATCCACCCACCCCGCCGCCGTTCCGGTAGGAACCTCGGACCTCACCGTCTTCCCTCTAGGGCTCGGGACGAACACGTTCGTCGATCCCGCCAATTGGTCCTCCTTCGCGCCGATCCTCGACGGCTTTGTGGAGCGCGGCGGCACAATGCTCGACACGGCGGACATGTACAGCTACTGGGTTCCGGGCAACGTCGGCGGCGAGTCCGAGACGATCATCGGCGAGTGGCTGGCCGCACGCGGACGCCGCGACGATGTCGTCCTCGCCACCAAGGTCGCGGGTATGCCGGGGCGCATCGGTCTGTCTCCCGAGAACATCCGTCGCGCGGCGGACGAGTCGCTACGCCGCCTTCAGACTGACTACATCGACCTCTATTACGCGCACTACCCCGACGCCGACACCCCGGTCGCCGAGAGCGTCGCCGTGTTCGACGAGCTGGTGCGGGCCGGCAAGGTGCGCACCGTCGGCCTGTCGAACATGACCGCGGCGCAGATCGACGAGTGGATGCGCGTTGCCGACGAGAACGGATGGGCACGCCCGGTCGCGCTCCAACCCCAGTATTCCCTGGTCAGCCGTGGTTTCGAGGCCGAACTAGCGGATGCGGCGCAGCGGCACGGACTGGCCGTCTTCCCGTATCAGGTTCTGGCCGGCGGGTTCCTCACCGGCAAGTACCGCACCGAGGCAGACACGGCCGGACGGGCGCGTGCGGGCACGGTCAAGGGTTTCCTCACGCCCGCAGGCTTGGGCGTTCTCGATGTGCTCGCCGAGGTCGCGGCGGCACACGACACCGACTCGGCCACGATTGCGCTGGCGTGGGCGCTGGCCAACCCCGCCGTCACCGCACCGCTGGCCGCCGCCACCAGCGTCGCCCAACTGGACCAGTTGTTCGCCGCCGTCGACGTCGAGCTGACGGCGTCCGAACGGGACGCGCTCACCGCCGCATCCGCCAGCTTCGCCTGAGTCGAGCGGCGTCCGCTCCTCAACGTTGACTTGCCCCACTTTGCTGCCTGCGGTGCGCAGAGGCAGCAAAGTGGGGCAAGTCAACGTTCCCGTCCGGGCGTCGCCGGACCGGGCAAGTCAACGCTCCCGACCGGGCGCGGCGAAGAACGCGAGCTCGTGGGTGCTCGAGACCTCGAACGCGCGGAACATGCGCGACCGCCCCGCCGCATCCACCGAGGCTGCGGCCTCCGCGACGTAGTCGATCGCCTGGCGGGTCGCCTCCGTGAAGGCCGGGTCGGCGTAGGTGGCGAGCCATGAGGCGTACGGATGCTCTGGGTCTCGGGCGTACTCGCCGAACTCACCGGCGTGCAGGCGTCGACCGAGATCGGTGTACAGCCAGAAGCAGGGCAGGATCGCCGCGATGAGCGTTGCGTAGTCGCCGGCGAACGCGGTCGCGCGCAGGTGGTCGAGATACGCGGTCGTCTCCGCCGATGGGATGGCATCGAAGGTCGCCGCTCCGACGCCGTGCTCGGGCGTCAGCCACGCAGCGTGCAGTGCGAGCTCTCCGGCGATCGAGCCGTGCGCGGAGTGCGCCCAGAACGCCTGCTCGGCGGAAGTGGGCGCGATCCGAGAGGCCTCGGCGAGGACGCGCGCATACTCCCGCAGGTACAGCGCGTCCTGACCCAGGTAGAACAGGAAGCGCCGACGTTCGAGCGTGCCGTCGGCGAGCGCACGGATGAAGGGCAGCTTGTCGATGCGGGCTCGGATGCCGACGATGCGCTCCCACCAGTCCGCAGCGACCTCCGACGCGGTCGGCCGGGTCTCCAGGCCGCCGCGAGACCACAGTCCGGCGAAGTGGCTGATCGGCCCGTGTCCGCGTCCGACCCGCAGTCCGTCTCCCGCGCGCAGGGACTCGCGCAGCCACGCCCGGGCTGTGGCGACGGCGTCCTCGGACTCGTCGCCGTGGGCCAGTCGGGTGGCGAGCGCCGACGACAGCGAGCATCCGGTGCCGTGCGTGTGGGCGGTGACAATGCGGGCGCCAGGGAACTCGCGCCGCGTTCCCTGCGCTGCGTCGACGAGCGCGTCGGGCGCGTCGACACCCTCGAGGTGCCCACCCTTGACCAGCAGAGCGATCCCGAGCGATGCGGACAGTTCCTCGGCGGCCTCGAGCGCGTCCCCCCAGCCATGGACCGGCCGACCCGCGAGCACGGCGAGCTCGGCGAGGTTCGGGGTCGCCAGGTCGGCGCGCGCGAGCAATTCGCGCAGCGCGGCCTCCGCGTCGGACTCGAGCAGGCGGTCGCCGCTCGTGGCGACCATGACGGGGTCGACGACGACGATCGGCGGATGCACGGCATCCAGCCACTCGATGACCGTACGGATGACCTCGGCGTTCGCGAGCATCCCGATCTTGACGGCGTCGATGTCGATGTCCTCCGACACGGCGTCGAGCTGCTGCCGCAGGAACGCGGCGGGCGGGACGTGCACGGCACGCACACCCTGCGTGTTCTGCGCCGTCAGCGCCGTGAGCACGGCCATGCCGTACCCCCCGTTCGCGGCAATGGACTTCAGATCGGCTTGGATGCCCGCGCCTCCCGACGGGTCGCTTCCGGCGATCGAGAGCACGCGCGGCGCGACCCCCTTCCGCCAGCGACGGGCGAACGCCGCCGCCTCGGCCGTGGGATCCTCCGCCGCGCAGAGCGCCGAGACGACCGCGACGCCAGCGGCACCCGCGTCCCGCAGGTCCTCGACGTCGCCGAGACCGACACCGCCGATGGCGACGCACGGGAGCGGGCTGGCCGCGGCGAAGGCACGGAAGCCGTCGACGCCGAGCGCGGGCGGGTGGTCGGGCTTGGTGAGGGTGGGCCGGATCACGCCGACACCCAGATAGTCGACCGTGCCGCCGGGAAGCGCGAGCACCTCGGCAAGATGATCGGGACTGTTCGCGGTGAGCCCGATGAGCGCGTCAGGGCCCAGCAGCTCCCGCGCCCGCAGCACGGATGCGTCGCCCTGTCCGAGATGCACGCCGTCGACACGCGCACCGCGCGCCCGGGCTTCCAGCGCCGCATCCAGCCGATCGTTCACGACCAGCAGCGCGCGACCGTCGATCACCCGGGAGAGCTCGACCAGCTGGTCGACGATCTCGGCATCCGTCGCCGTCTTGTCGCGAAGCTGCACGACCCGCACCCCGCCCGCGACAGCGAGCCGTACGGTCTCGACGACACCGCGGTCCCCGCACAGCGCGGGGTCGGTGACGAAATACAGCGACAGGTCGGCGCTCACAGCGCGCCCGCCTCGACGCGCGCCGCCTCGACGAGGTCCTCGGGGCTCACGGCGTGGAGCGCGTCGAGCAGCGCGACGGCGAAGCTTCCGGGTGCGGCTGCCACTGCCGCAGCACGCTCGGCGGCGACCGTGTAGACGAGGGTCGCCGCGGCGACCGCGGTGAGCGGATCGGCGGATGCTCGTGCGGCGCCCAGGAACGCTGCCATGAGGGCTCCGAGTGCGCAGCCTCCGCCCGTCACGAGCGTGAGCAGCGAGTGTCCGTTGGCGATGCGGAACGCCCTCTCCCCGTCGGTGACGACGTCGATCGGCCCGGACACGGCGACGACGCTGGCGTGGCGGCGGGCGAGCAGCGCCGCCGCTTCGACCGCAGCATCCGTGCTGTCGGTCGCGTCGACCCCGCGGCCACCGGCGCTGAGTCCGGCGAGGGCCAGGATCTCCGAGGCGTTGCCTCTGATCGCCGTGGGACGCCGCTCGGCCAGGGCGTGGGCGAGCGAGGTACGCACCGGCAGCGCGCCGATCGCGACCGGGTCGAGCACCCAGGGTGTTCGGGACTCCGCGGCGCCCTCGACCGCCTCGAGGCTCGCCGCGCGCTGCTCCGGGGTGGGCGTGCCCAGATTGACCAGCAGCCCCGACGCAACCCCCGCGAACATCCCGGCCTCGCCGACGATGTCGACCATCGCCGGAGCGGCACCCGCGGCGAGCAGCACGTTCGCCGTGAAACCGGTCACGACCGCGTTCGTGATGCACTGCACGAGCGGCGGCGCCTCACGCAGCTCCACGAGGATTTCGGCCGCAGCGGACGGGAGAGTGGAGTCGGATTCTGGGTGCAGACGTGCGCTCATGGCGACATCCCTTCGCTAGTACGAGCTAGATCAGGTTCGACGGGTGTGATCTCAGCCGCGGATGCGGCACCCCGTGTCACTACGGGTCAGTCTAGGACAGCGCCCGATCGCGTCGACGGGACGGCGCGAGGACGGGGCGGCGCGATGTCGGACAGTGCAATGTGTGTGTAGCTATTGATCGAGTGGATGACGAAGGATTCGTCGTCGACGAGCGGCTCCTCGCTGTGTTGTTCCCCCCTACTCACGTCGGCGCGACCATCAGATTGAGGACGGGCCATCCGCCGATGGTCCCTCGTTCAAGGTCGATGCCGATGTACTCGCGATTGTCGATCTCGATGACGACCTTCCCCGTGCCGCGTCAACTGTTCGTGCAGAGTTGCCGCCGTCATAAACTCATCCGGACTCGTCGTGCCTGAAGGGAGACTGCGGTACCCGATTTCATTCGGAGACTTGTCCTCCTTCGCCGGCGCTGCTCGATCGAACGAACAACCGACGTTCTTGCCTCCCGTTGTTCGGACCACGAAAGAGTGTGGGCCGCGATTCATCCCTGCGAGGTGCACCGCGATGACAACGCTCGCCTCCGCAGGACTCGACAGTTCAGCTCGATCCACCAAAGAGTCGGCCGCAGCGGACACACGAGCATTTACGTATTCGACGACGGCTTCAGCGCCCGAGTACTGCCCTTCGACCATGAACTCGAGGGATGCTGCACGACCTGCCGGTGACGTCGGATCACTTGAATCGCCGATAGTCCGATTGACGATGTCGACTGGGGTGCCCGCTCTCACCTCCCTGAGCAACTCTGCAGCGATCCTGTCGCCCGCTGGCATCGAGTAGCCGATGATGGTGAGCCTCGAAGTCGCGCGCACGGCCTCGTAGGCGGACCGCCAGAGCATGTGCACAAGGTTCACGTTGTAATACGAGTCTTTGCTGAGCACTGGAGGGACCAAGAATCGATCGAGCGTCCGTACCCCGGCCAACTCAGACCCTGCGTTGTCCGCCGCCTCGCCAAACCCCTGGATGTAGGGCTGACGAACGACTGTCGATCCATCACCGAGTGACCAGAACCAGTTCAGCGAGCCATGCAGCTTCAGCAGCTGGAACGATTCTCCGCTCGGCCCATCTTGATCACGGTAGGTCCGTATCCCCACCGCGGTGGGAGCCGGATAGACGATCTGCGAACCATGAACACTCGACGCGGTGCTCTCACCGCTCGAAGTGGAGCCAAGAACTGGCGGATGAAGTGTCGTGACGGCCTGTTCGACGAGCGTGTCGTAATTGAAGGTGAGGACCGTGGCCCGCTCGTCGTTCCAGAGGCTGATCAGTTGCAGAAGCCATAGAGGCGCAGCGCCTGACGTCGCATCTGCGCCTCGCGTATCCAGCTCATCCGCAAGCGCGGCCGTGATCTGCTCCGCTTCGGCCCGACGCTGTGTGTTCCGGTAGCCCTCCAGGAACGGTAGCGGAGTAGAGAGCAGGGTCAGCTTCTCCTCGAACGACATGCTCTCGTGTCCACTAGGCCAGGTGAGACCCAAGGTCTGCTGGACCGCATCACCAAGCTCATCGGTCAGCGGCATCGACTCGCTGATCGCACGGGAGAACCCGGCGCCGAGGACATAGACCGGCCGCGCGCGCCTGTCAGCCACGCGAAGCTCCCTGGTCCTTGAGGTACTCGTAGAGCATCGCCGGCAGCGCCCTTCCCAGCTCGGCGTACAGCCCGCTGTCGTTGAACAGGTCGTCGATGAACGCGGGCGTCTCGTCCCGCACTCCGAGCAGCGCCTTCGTGAACGCTTTGGGCAGCGCAGGTGACTCGGCGAACTGCTGCGGGGTGTTCACCGCGGCCTGGTTCGCCAGCTCGACGTCGAGCGCCAGCTTTCCCACCACGTGATTGAGATGGAGGTCGATGACACCGACGCCGTACTTGTCGCCGAGACGTTCGTTGAGCTTCTGGATGATCTCCTCGAGCGCGGACCGGTGCTTCTCGTGGATCGCGCCCGACCCAATCGCGGTGATCGGATCCAGCCCCGGCCCCTGCTCGAGGTTCAGCTTCACCGACTCACCGGCGCTGATCTTGTACCCGACGAGTGTCACGTCCGAGATGTCGACCGGTTCCAGGATCGTCGCGGTCGACAGTTGGGGAAGGACGCGGCGGAAGAAGTAGTGCCGGCGCGGGAGGTCGGTGTCTTCGAGATTGCGGGCCTGGGAGATGAAGTCGTAGAACTTCACGAAGTTCCCCACGTCGGCCTTGAAGAGCCGCAACTCGTCCTGCTCGGTCTTGTCGTCGTCCAAGACTGCTGCGATCCACCGCTTCTGGAACCGGTCCACCGCCGGCGCGGTCGCCACCGACACCTTCGAGTTCACGTTCACTCCGCCGACCAGCGCCGCATCGAACGCCTGCTCGACCTCGGCCATGTCGTAGATTCCGGCCGAGTCGAGCTTCACCACGAGGTCGTAGATCAGGTTCGGGTCGGTCGTCGCGGTGAGCGTCGCCTTCCGGTAGTACGGCAGGAACGCATCCAGCACCTCCTGCGGGTCGTTGACGAAGTCGAGGACGAAGGTCTTGTCCTTGCCCGGGTAGGTGCGGTTCAGCCGGGACAGGGTCTGCACGGCCTGCACGCCGCCGAGCTTCTTGTCGACGTACATCGCGACCAGGCGGGGCTGGTCGAACCCCGTCTGGAACTTCTCCGCCACGATCATCACGTTGTACGTCGCTGGCTTGAATGCCTCTGCGAGATCCGACGGCACGCCTGGGTTCTGCGTCCGCTCCGTCAGCCCCTCACCGACATCGTCCGGGTCATCGACCGTGCCCGAGAACGCAACCAGGGACCGCACACCCTGCACGCCGGCGTCGGCGATGTAGGTGTCGAGGTACTTCTTCCACCGCACCGCCTCGATACGCGACCCGGTGACGACCATCGCCTTCGCCTTGCCGTCCAGCAGCGGCTGCACGAAGGAGCGGAAGTGGTCGACGACGATCTTCGCCTTCTGGCTGATGTTCGTCGGATGCAACCGCACGTACTGCACCAGCGCCTTCACCGCGGTCGACTCGTCGACCTCACCGGCACCGTCGTAGTCCGAATCGGGATGCTGCAGCTTCCACGCCACCTTGTACGGGGTGTAGTTCTGCAACACATCGAGGATGAAGCCCTCCTCGATGGCCTGCTGCATCGAATAGAGGTCGAACGGCTCCGGCAGATCCCCACCGTCAGGAACGCGACCAAACAACTCCAGGGTCTTCGCCTTCGGGGTGGCGGTGAACGCGAAGTACGAGATGTTCGGGGCGGAGGCGGTGACCTCCATCGCCCACTGCAGGTACGCGTCCGAATCGATCGGGGCACCCTCGGCGACCGCGGCCTGCTCGTCCGGGGACAGCACCTTCGTCAACGCGCCCGCGGTTGACCCGGTCTGCGAGGAGTGGGCCTCGTCGGCGATCACCGCGAACCGGCGCCCCTGAAGCTCGGGCAGGGTCTGGATGGCGGTGATCAGCGCCTCGAACGACTGGATCGTGACGATCACGATGTTCTTGCCACCGGTCAGTGCCGCGGCGAGCTGCTTCGACTTCGACTCGCCCGCATCCTTCGTGATGGACTGCACCACCCCGGCCTGCTTCTCGAACTGGCCGATTGCGTCCTGCAGCTGCTTGTCCAGCACCGTCCGGTCGGTGACCACCACGACCGTGTCGAACACCCGCACATTCTGGTCGTCGTGCAGTTGGGAGAGGCGGTGCGCGAGCCACGAGATCGAGTTCGTCTTCCCCGACCCCGCTGAATGCTGCACCAAGTACCGGTTCCCCGGTCCCTCCACCCGGGCCGCCTCGACCAGTCGGGTCACGGCCCGCCACTGGTGGTACCGCGGGAACAGCACCTTCTCGGACTTCGTCTTCTTGCCTGTGTCGGGGTCGACATCAACCTCGACCTGCAGATGCACGAACGACCCCAGCAACTCCAGCCAGGTGTCGCGCTGAAGAATCTCCTCCCAGAAGTACGCGGACGCCGACCCGCCTGGGTTCACCGGGTTCCCAGCACCCTCGTCCGCACCCTTGTTGAACGGCAGGAACCGCGTCTTCGGCCCGTCGAGCTTCGTGGTCATTCGCACTTCCGAGTTCGACACCACGAAATGCACCAGCGACCGCTTCGCGAACCCGAACAGCGGCTCACCCGCCGGAGACCGGTCGAACCGGTACTGGTTCACCGCGTTCCCGATCGACTGTGTGAAGTCCGTCTTCAACTCGACGGTCGCGACCGGGATGCCGTTCACGAACAGCACCAGATCCAACGCCTTGTTCGGATGCTTCGCCGAGTAATGCACCTGACGCATCACCCGCACCCGCATCTTCGCGTACG
>Ga0182739_1000508_pt1 | contig 49429 bp, 36 predicted proteins | sample eDN5th30CBELigBY_FD_128873 | JGI IMG/M metagenome (GOLD analysis project Ga0182739, IMG submission 128873) | Enriched backyard soil microbial communities from Emeryville, California, USA - eDNA 5th pass 30_C BE-Lig BY (version 2) (version 2) | ecosystem: Environmental > Terrestrial > Soil >... | reverse complement strand
GGTTCACCTACTCTTAATTCACACCTCGACCCGACTATCCTGCGTTGGCGGCACGTTAGGTGTGGGTAAACCGCTCTTATTTGTACAAAACCGACGTTCGCGCACGTTTAAGCGTGGTTCACCCACTCTTAAACACCCGTCCGTAATCAAACAGCCGAGCCGCGTTCATCACACGGCTCGGCTGTTTCGCATTAGTTCCCCAATTCCACGCAATCGTATGCCCAACCTGCGCTCAGGTAAGGGCCGAGGTCAGATGAGCCGCTGATTGGCGAGATGCTTAAGGTGTTTGAACCGTTCACGAAGTAGGACGCCGGAATACTCCACGAGAACGTCGTGTTGTTACCGCGGTACGTCCCGATCGTTACACTCCGTGAGTTTGGCTGCGACGAGGCAGCCGGATTGGATAGCGTATGACCGTTGATGGTGACGCTTGGCCGACCGTTGTTATATGCCGTTGTAATACCGATCTTCAGCGTATGCGCAGTTGCTGCTTGCGTTGCGTTGAGCGAGAAGGTTACAACTGTCGGTGTGTTCTGACCACGGAACTGTACCGCCGGGAACTTGTTCGTTGCGCTGCCTACCGCGTACGTAACCGGTCCCCAGCTTGGGTTGCGGCTGTCAGACGGATGACGAACGGAAATCGTCTGTCCATTCAACAGCTCGAGCGGCGTGCCGTCCCAGTTGCCAATACGCCAGATCGTCGACGTCGTGCTTGGATCATTGTTGATTGTACGCGTGTTTAGCGTCGTTGTGCTGCCAGCGTTTACAGTCACATTTTCCGTGTAGACGCCTAGTTCTCCCTTGTATACCGTCATTGTATACGTGCCCGGCTTCATGTTGTAAGTGCTAGCTGCGCCTGATGAGGACGCGGTGCTCCAATATTGAGCAGTGCTGTTCGCGAAGCCGATCGTGTACGTATACCCCGACTGCATGCCGGAGAGACCATTCAGAACGACATTGCCGCGTGAGGATACCCAGCCTTGCAGGTTAAGACCCGACATCCAGCTGAAATCAGGTACGCTAGGCGTCGAGCCTGTCGTAAACACAAGCGCATAAGGGCCATGCAGCCCCATGCGGAACGCTTCCGTCTGCGCATGGCCGGAGTTCATGTAGTTGTATACTTCCGTATCTCCGCCGGACTGGAACTGAATGTCACGGAAGAAAGGTCCGCCCGAGCTCGACTCGCGATTGCCATACGCCATGAAGACGCCGACGCCATTGCCCGTTACGCCTGCGATGCTCAGATCCTTCGCTTGGCTGTTGCCGTAATACTTCGATGCCGTATAGCCGTTCGAGAAGCCGAACACATCCGAGCTTTCGACCGCACCGGTGTTATTGAGCGTCTTGGACGGAGTCGGTACGTTCGTTAACACACTGCTTTTGCCGCGGAAAATATACCTCAGCTCCCCGACCGACGGCTCTGCCGTCACATAGGTCGCCATATAGATGATGTTCTCGCCACCACGCGAGGCGTAATAATGCGTCAGCGTGCTCGTCGCAACCGTAATGTTCACGGTCGAGCCGGACGGCGATTTGCTCCAAGTCACCGTGGCGCTGCCCAGACCCGAGCCAATATGCGATGGCTTCGAGCCGATAAGCTCTGTTCCGTTCATCTTCGCTGAGGTCATATCACCGTTGCTTTTGTTAATCGTGTACACAAGGCCCGCCCCTGTGTCGACGACTATGGTAGATCCATTATCCGTCACATATACAGCTGCCGCGAACGCAGAGGGGCTTGGCACGAAGCAGACTAACGCAATTACGATCGATAGCATAAGCATGAACAGCCGCTTTCCCGATAACCAACGTTGTTGTTCAAATCCGTGTTGACTGCCAACCGTCAAATTCATCATTCACACATCCTTCTCCATTAAAATGAAATCGCTTACAAAATCATTCGAAAGAGCCTATCATGCTGTAGAGAAACCGTCATTGTGCTCCCACCAACATCGATATTGGCCGATTCCCACCTCCTATCGTTAATATCCATATTGTACCATAATAGAAATGTAAAGGTCATTGGACCATTAGGCCCTCTGGCCGCCCCATGCCAATTAGCCCATACGAGTCCGCGAAATATCGCCTTCAAGCAGCAAGAAAGCGAAGCCTTATGCGGCTCCGCTTCTTCTGTATTACAAGTCTTGCTATTTTATTTAGTAACAGCTACATAGTTGAAATCTGGGATGAGCAAGCCCGACGATTCGGACAGTTGTGCACTATCGTCACCATTCGTTTTGATGTATTTGATCTCAAAGACTTGGCCTGCTTCAATAGCCTGTTTGATGTGCGCTGCGTATTCATCATTAAGGTCGATCATATAATCGTTCGCCTCAGGTGTACTATAATCCTGATGAATGATATAACCGCGAAGAGCGTACTCAACGCCATCAACTCGAACGACTAGCCCCGCCGCAGCTGAGCTAGAATGGCCTTGCTCGAATCCCTGCGCGAACTGCAATCTGAGCCTCCCATTCTGATAGCTAGCCATTGGTATACCTGGAGCTGCGATCTGCTTAACACTCGTCGTCTCCAAGCTGTCTGGATACGTATCTTCTGTCCAGTTCTTGAAGCCCGCTGTATTATAAGTGACCGATAGTTGTCCCTCAGGAACCGGGGTAGCAAAGCTCAGATAGAAATAGAAACGCTCAATGGAATATCCATTACGTACGACTGACGGATGAATTTCTTGACCATTAACATGGACGGTAAACCGTTCAGGGTCTGTTGGGTTCTGATCCCAGTTGCTTGATGGATTCCAGCCTGGTGTAATTTGAATCTCCATCTTGTGGCGATCTGAACTTATGAATACGGAGTCAATCTTCTCATCCATCGGTTTCACTGGACGGTTATTGAAAGTATCTGCTAGATTTCTAGCATCTGATTGATCCTGAATTGCAGTACCGCTATAAGATACGGTTAATTGCTGAAGCTGATCAGCTGTAATCCCGCTAACGTTCAGCTTAACATAAGATGCAGCAACACCTGATTGGTCCGGGAAGTTAACGAGTGAAATATCATCAACCGTACCTTGGCTTACAGTAAAATCTGTAGTGGATGGCACGCTCGTCAGATCCAGATACTCCGTATAGTGAATATAGATCGCACTCAGCGCATCATTAATAAAAGCTGTATAAGAGCTAGGGCCATACGTATCCAGTGCAGTAGTCACTTCTTGATCGAATACGATGGATGTCACTTGCTCAGATACATAATCTTGATCAGCATCCTTAATGACAAACTCTACGCGTGCAGGACCAGAATAAAGTCTCGCATGGGTATTAAATTCTTGTACTTGATTAACCTTCTCGCTGGTGACTTTGAAATACGGCCACTCATCGGTATAGACGATATCATTGTTTACCCCTGCATGTCCTTCAAGCACTGCTTTCACATCGGATTCCCAGTGACCGTTAATCGAGTTCACAACCATATACAATTCAGCAGGAGCATTGAGCTTGTACCGTACCCAAACCTCTCCGTCCTTGATATATGCTTGCGGATAACCCTCTGCAAAATAGGAATCGACATAGTTGCCCGTGCTTACGTTGTCCGTGCCATTCCGACGAACGATAAGCTCGTAAGTCTTCGTAGCTGTGACCGAGCCTGTAACGGTTACCGTGAGATGAACGAATTGATCATTCTCGCTGTCTCTAGTGACAACCCCACTGTTCGAAACAACAGCTTCATTATCCGAAGACCAAGCAATTACAGCATCTGGGAAAGCGGACAAGGAAGTCACCAGATTCAGGTTGGATACGATATTGCTCGCATCTGTATTGTCCGCCAGATAGGCCGCGTCAATCGCATCGAGAATGTCAGAGAATACTTCCTCGCTGACCGTAATCGTAGTCTGAGCGGACTTCGCGCCGTCTACAGTTACAGCTTTCACCGTTGCGGAGCCTGCTTTCTTAGCAGTGACAAGACCGTTCTGATCAACCGTTACAACATCGGAGTTATCCATAACGGACCATGTTACAGCCTTGTTCGTTGCGTTGCTTGGCGTAACTGCTGCCGTCAATTGCTTCGTATTCCCAACAGACAGCTCAATATTCTGTTCTTGAATCGTGACGCCCTCTACTGCAACAGTAGTGTTCTCCCCTGTGCCGTCGTCGTTGCCGCCAGCATTACCTGTTCCATCGGTGCCGCCTCCATTGGAGCCACCCGTCGATGGCGTTCCTGTAGATGGCGTTCCCGTCGAAGGCGTCCCTGTGGATGGCGTGCTTCCGCCTGTGTTATTGCTGCTATCTGTCGTGTTCGTTACGGGCTGATCGTTGACAGAAGCACTCGATCCGTTCTCATTCGTTACTTTCTCAACTTTCACATTACCTTTAAGGTTCGTGTCCGTCTCAGTAACCAGCTCTTTGATCGAACCGTTGGCTGTAATTTCTGCAGTTGAAGACTGGTTGACTACTTTATTGAACGTACCGTCGAGTATGATTTCTTGTCCCGCCGCCACATCAGCAGGAATCTCAACCGTTTCAAAGCCGCCGCCTGACAGCTCTTTCGTTACGAGCAGCGCGCCGCTTTCCAGACGCGTAACTGAAACTGACGTACTGCCTGTAGCAAGTATGCGTACCTTGCCATTGTATTTATTGACGACAAGTGCGCCATTCACATCTACGCTATTGAAAATGACAGAATGCTCGCCGCCTCCTTCTACGAATACGGAGCCTTCAATCTGTACATTGCTCAGCGTCACTTCACCTTCTCCAACGCCTTCCGTAATGTAGAGGTCGCCGGAAATCTTCATATCCTTCAACTCTGCGCCAGCAGCATTAACGACAACATTACCTTGAACATCGCCAGTATGCTCGCCAGAAGTGTTAACCAGGTTCTGAATTAGATTATTGAAAACCGTAACAGCTTCCGCTCTCGTCAAATGCGCCTGCGGTTTAAAGCTGCCGTCTGGCATACCGTTGATAACTTTCTGACCAGCTAGTGCAGCGACTGCATCCTTCGCCCAAGCTGCAATATCGCTGCTATCCGCGAATGAAGCAGAATTCTCGCCAGCACGGATATGGAATGCGTTGAACAATATCACGGCTGCTTCTTGACGTGTAATTTCATTGTTCGGCAGCGCCTTACCGTTAACGCCGTTCATTACACCTGCCGTACTCAGCTTAGCTAGCGCATCCGCATACCAAGCTTCGGAACTCACATCAGAGAAAGGATTATCGCCTTTGTCCGTATACTGCATAATATTGTTGACCATCGTTGCGAATTCCGCTCTTGTAATCTGGTCATTCGGCCGGAAATTGCCGCCAGAACCTTGTACAACCCCGTACCCGCTCCACTTATCAATGGCCGCTTGCGCCCAATGGCTCTGCGAATCCTGGAACGTCATTGCCGATACAGGAGCAGCGACTGTCATAATCATGACGAGTACAGCTACCAGTAGCGACATACTTCTTCTCATAGAATTCTTCACAACCAAACCCCTCTCATACAAATTCATACATAATTCGGCAAAATCTCTCATCCACATGCCAGTATACGCAGGACTAATCTACCATTTCAATACCTATATTTTCCAACCAGTTAAACTTTCATTAAAAAATAAGATATATTTACTAGAAAGACTAGATGTCAGAACCCAACTGACGAGGAATAGAGTGCAATAGACCCAGCACCATACTACTAACCTATGTGTATATAAAAAAAAGCGGAGCCCGCGCACGGCGGCTCCGCTTCTTGCTTCATTTATCAAAACACCTGCTCCACCATCTCGTTCACCGATACGATGCTGTCAATCTTCTTGTCCGGCCGCTTCCAATGCTGCTCATTGCCGGGCAGATCATCGAACCAAGCCGCTTCGGGCGGGCAGTCGAGCACCATGAATTTGCCATATTGATTCTCGCGGGATTGATGATATTTCAAATACGCTTTGCCTTTGTCGATTGCGAGTATTTCGATTTTGCCCGATGTGTGGCTCATGGATAAACGCACCCTTTTGCCTAAACCGGACGTTCTTGCCTTCGCCTCTTCGACGATGTTGTAGACGCGCTCGAGCGGCAGTACGAAATCACTGTTGCCTGCAACTGGACGATTGATGAAGAAATAATACGGCGTTACGCCTGCCCACGACAGCATATCGAGCAGCTCTGCAAGCACTTCGGGGTCATCGTTAATGCCGCGCAATACCGGCGTCTGGTTGACGACAATCGCACCCGCATCATGCAGCGCCTTAAATGCTTTCTTCGCTTCTGGCGTTATCTCCCGAGGGTGGTTAATATGCGCCATCACATAAATTCTGCGCTCCTCATTCGAGTACTCTCGGATCAAATCAAGCAGCGCCTGATCCTCATAGATGCGCATCGGATTAAACACCGGAATTTTCGAACCCAATCGAATGATCTTCACATGCTCGATCTCTCGCAGCTGTTCGATAATGAGCCGCAGCTTCGCCGTTGCGAGAATTAAGCTGTCCCCGCCCGTCAATAGCACGTTGTTGATGCTCGGCGTCTGCGCAATGTACTGGATGCCCGGCGACACGTCCGACATCGCTTCCTTCACATCGTTGCGGAACAGCCGCTTGCGGAAGCAGTATCGGCAGTAGGAGCCGCACACCTCTGAGACGATGAGCAGCGCTGTCGTACCATATTTGTGCTGACAGCCCGGCACAACATAGTTCGTATCCTCATCCGACGCATCCCAGCGTCCATACTCCTCTAGCTCCCCTTCATTCGGTATGACAAGCTTGCGAATCGGATCATGCGGGTCCTCCCAGTCGATCAAATTCAAGTAATAATCATTCACCCGAAAAACAAACTTGTCTGTAATCGGTTTCAAAGCTTGGCGTTCGTGCTCCGTCAATCCATCGACCTTACTTAGATTCGTGATGTACCTGACTTTCTGCATGTACCTCTCTCCTCGCCTCAGAATGGGTTGTTAGGGAGCCGTAATGTCAAAAAGCTACACATATACCGCCAGCAGGGTCCAAAAAAGCGCACAAAAAGACCCTTCGTATGAAAAGGGTCTCAGAATGTAGTTAGAAATATAGCGAAGACCCATCTACTGCTGACGAGGTTAGCTGACGGACTCGGGTAAGATGGTACCCTACATTCGATACTCGAACGATTCGCCCCAAATGACTTGGTTCCCCCGCTTTTCAACTTGAAACAGTTGAAAATTAAGCACAGTTAGATTATAAGGATGCTGAGCTCATTTGTCAATTAATAGGGGGACATATCGAGATTTCCCTAATGCTTGTCCTTAGCTCCAATCACATAAGTTTGCGTCGAGAACGGAAGAATCTTCTATTACGGATATGCTACAATGGCGATTAGAAGAAACGCATAAGGGAGAGGACAATAAGCATGGCGAATTGGGGAACAATGCAAGGAATCGGTGCGACGGAGGCACATGCGCGGTTGATTACGGAAAGCTTCCAGCGGCTGCTCGGGCGGGCGCTCGTTGAGGTCAACGAAGGCGAGTCAATTCGGGACAAGCTATATAACACACCTATTGTTGTGCTTTCGCACGGTACCGAGGACGATCCTGTTCTGAACTATGGCAATACGGCAGCGCAGTCGCTATGGGAGCGAGATTGGGACGACTTCACGTCAATCCCGTCCCGGTTGACGGCGGAGCCGATGGAGCGCGCAGAGCGCGATCAATTCCTGAAGAAGGTCGCCGAGCAAGGCTACGATGACAACTTCAACGGCATTCGCGTCTCGTCTACGGGCCGCCGCATTGCGATCGAGCGCGGCATCGTCTGGAATTTGATTGATGAGCATGGCGTATACCGCGGTCAGGCTGCAGCTTTTGCAACGTACAGCTATATCGAATAGCAGCAGCACGAGGAAGCTGTTCCAGGGTGGCTGATGCCGCTGGAGCAGCCTTCATTTTGGCATATTGAAACTATCTATACTCCAGGCTACTAGAAGCGCCAGACCCGCAATGACGAAAGGATTCAAAAAGTGCGTCCACATCTATATCATTATTTAGTAATTGTACCGATACTGGACTATGACCACATATTTTGCAGGTTAAAGGATAGGAGTCATTTAACATCAATGAGAATGTCCACTCATTTACATCTAGCACTTCAGCGATGAACTATAGTTCTCCAATAACTCAATCGAAATCTATACAGTTAAGAAATGCCGGTAGCGATATTAACAACATAGAGACTACAAGAAGGAGCTGGGTTGCACCTTTTGAAAGCTTTTCTCTTCCCTTTCCTTTGTACCATCCGTTGATTTGCAGTTTATTGCGATAAAGCACAAAAATCAAAATAAGAATGCCAAGGTTTGCAATCCAGCCATATTGATCAATGTTTACACCAAGCTCGGAGTGGAATGTTCTAACTATATATCCCAAGAAACCTCCAAGAAGTACGACTATAAAAAGAATACGAAGTAATTCAAGCATAACCCGCAACTTGTCTCCCCCTTATTGTACGAGCCACTACAACTATTAACGTTTCAAATATCTGTCAGTTGCGCTAAATCTGTCCGTGAAAAAAATAAACGAAGGCAACCGTTCGCTTCTAGCCGGCTGACTTCGTATCTTTGTTGCGCAATATCGTTACCCTCTATTTCAGCGGTAAAGGCTTCTGGACAACTTAAGCCTTATTCCGGTATGCCTTTACAATCAGCGAAATAACTTGAATCATGGAGACGAGTCCGATGAGGTAGATGAGAGCTAGACCTTCTGTGATGTTTTCCCAGACCGTATTAACCGTGCTGTATCCTTCACTGCCAGCTGTTACGAGACCCGAATCAACTGCTTGCTGCATGAAGTCTGCGTTCCAGATCGCCGCATCCGAGAACATGAGGACCGCCACAATTAGATACAAAATGGTTACTGCGATCTCCATGCCGATGAGCCTCGTTGTCCATCGCCTCGTATTCAGCTTCATGATTTCCTTCAAAATACCGACAGCCAAGAGAATCCAAATGTAGGGCAGGAATCGGCTGAACACTTCCGTGTTGAAGAATGGGATAACCGTCCTCTCCCCATCAGTGAACCTCCACACACCAAGCAGATCGGTAGAGTAGCTGAACAATACGACGAACAAGACCGAGAAGATGATGCTTGCAATCGGTTCAGCTGGGCTGATCCGCGACTTATATTGAGGCAGCTGCGGCAAGTCCGACGGCTTCCAAGCCTGTTCGGTCTTCTTCCCGCGTGCCTTCTGAGCGCCCGTATATTCAAGAATGCCGAAGACGACCGTTACCCATGCGAAGCCTTGCGTCAAACCGATCACAACCGAGACTATGCCATCAATAAAATGGTCCAGCACGTTCGTCGGGTCCATGATCGACTCGATCATGAACATGACGCCAAGTGCGATCCCGATTGCTATCCATACGATTCGCAGCACCGAGATATAGCTCGTGAACAACCCCGGACCGATCAAGTAGCGCTTACTGCCGCGGTACCGGTCCGCCATCTCGCTCGGATTGCCGAGCTCGACGAGTACATCTTCCACTTCCTTCGGTGAAGGCGAGCCCCCATGGGTTCGCTCTTCCAGCATATCTTCGATCAGTCCCCGTAGTTCCTTCTCGATCTCCGTTCTCTGCTTCTCCGGAAGCTGCTGCGTGACAGCATACACGTATCTATCAATTAGCTCCATACCCTTCTCCTCCATTCATTAATCGATTGACGCCTTCAGCCAGACTCGCCCACTCCTGTCGCAGATGCTGGTACACCTGCATGCCTAAATCGCTTAGCTGGTAATATTTGCGTGGACGGGCTTCATTGGTGTCCCAACTGCTGACAAGCAGCTCCTGTTTCTCCAATCTGCGCATAAGCGGATACAGCGTACCTGGATCAATGCTAAGTCCCTTCTCTTCCAAAATGGAGACGAGCGAGTAGCCATACTGTGGTTCGGATAATTGACTAAGTACACATAAGACGAGCGTCCCGCGTCTCAACTCCTGCGTTAAACTTTGAATGGTTTCTTGGATATCCATCTCGATCATCAGCTCCTACTCACACTATACTGTATGTCGTACACTATTGTAAAGTTCACATTATTTAAATCCACATAACAAAATAGGCCACCCTATATAGGATGACCCAAATCGACTATTTATTCGCCCAGCAAGCTAGATCCTAGTGCGTTCCCGTCAAATCCGCGACCTTCGATTCCACCTGCTTCTTATCTACGGTCGAGCCATTGATGCGCTCCTGCAGCAGCTCGTAGAAATGGTCATGATCGAATTGGTCCAGCTCGGCCCAGCCGTCAGTCCAAGTCGAGTAGTGGATCGCATTCGAGATGAGAAGGCCGTTGATGCCCTCCTCACCTGGCGCCAGCAGCGGCGTACCTTTCAACACGGCTTGCGCAAAATTACGCAGAATACCGTTATGCTGCTCCCCGCCGCTCGACGAGACCGGAACGTCGCACTGCCAGCACTCCGGCTTGGCGAAAGGCTGCGTGTTCACGCGGTTGTGCTCGCGCTCCGAGATGCGGTTGCGCAGGAACGTAAGCTTGTTGTTCTCGATGGTCAGCTTGCCCATATCGCCCGAAATTTCCAGACGGTTCGTTCCCGGCGCTTCGCCTGTCGACGTGATATATACGCCCGTTGCGCCATTCGCGTATTCGAGGTAAGCGGTTACGTCATCCTCCACCTCAATGTTGTAATACTTGCCGAAGCTGCAGAACGAGCGAATACGCGTCGGCATGCCGAGAATCCACTGCAGCAGATCGAGGTTATGCGGGTTCTGGTTAATAAGCGTACCGCCGCCTTCGCCCTTCCAGGTCGAACGCCAAGAGCCCGAGTCATGATACGCCTGCGGACGATACCAATCGGTGACGACCCAGACGACCCGCTTCAGGCTGCCGAGCTCACCGCTCTGAAACAGCTCGCGAACTTTCTGGTACACCGGATTCGTGCGCTGGTTGTACATGATGCTGAACACTTTGCCAGATTTCGCCGCCGCTTCGTTCATCGCCAGCACCTGCTTCGTGTAGACGCCAGCCGGCTTCTCAACGAGAACATGCAATCCATGCGCGAACGCTGCAATCGCCTGCTCAGGATGATCGTAATGAAGCCCAGCGATGAGCACCGCATCGATCGTTCCGCTCTTATACATCGCTTCGACGTTATCGAATACAGCGACGCCAGGCACTTCTTTGCTTGCCCACTCTCGGCGCGCCTCGCTCACGTCGCACACAGCACCAAGCACCATGCCAGGGATTTTGCCGCTGAATATACTCACCGCATGCGCGGAACCCATGTTACCCAAGCCGATAATGCCCATTCTCACTTGTTCCATCTCTCTATTCCTCCCTTAAATTCGGTTCAAAATCGATAACAGCGCACGATGCGCAATGCGGAACGTATGCAGGCCGCCCTCTTCCAACGAATCGACCCAATCGGTATGCTCGAGCTGAGCCAGTCCTTTGAAGCTGCCCAGATGCGGCTCCAAGGAGAGGAATCCCTCGTAGCCATCAGCCTTCAAGGTCCGAAGCATATCCTCCACTCGGCCAACCCCGTAGCCAGCCGGTACGACTTGGCCGTCTGCCTGCGCATCCTTGATATGCACATATCGGATATAGGGCTTCAATAGGCTGAACGCCTTCGGAAACACTTCTTCTTCACATTGAATGAAGTTCGCCGGGTCGAAAGCACTTCCCCAATGATCCGCCTTCAGCGTCGTCATCAGGTCGAGGCAGCGCTCTGCTGTATCGCCGTAAATATGCTTCTCGTTCTCGTGGACGAGCGTAATACCGCTGCCTTTCGCCGTCTCCACGATGGCGCCCATCCGATCAATGACCTCGTCCCGATAGAGGGACGGGTCCTCTCCCTCCGGCATATAGAAGCTGAACACTCGGATGAACGGGCTGCGGAGCGTATGCGCCGTATCCAGAATCCGTTTGAACATATCGAGATGCGGAGTGAACTCGTCTGTAATTTGTATTTTGCCAACGGGTGATCCGATCGAGGAGACCTGCACGCCATGCGCCTCCAGCTGATGCTTCACCTCGGTAATCTGTGCAGCGGTAAGCGTCGAGATGTTGCCGCCATTCACGCCCCGCACTTCGATATAGCCAATCCCTAGCTCATTAAGTCCGTTCAACTGCGTTCTGAAGTCTGCATCAATCTCGTCTGCAAAGCCTGATAGCCTAAATGGAGACAAATCCAACACCGCCTATTTTTTGATGGGAATCCTCCTCAATGTAACACTAATATTGTCCATATTCCTCGCCAATTGTGCTTGTTAGTTTGCATATCTTGCTGTATGTTAGGAGCAAGGAGTTGATCCGTTGTGAGTCTTAGTTATCATGCCAAAGATCAATCGTTCCGGCTGCACCATACGAGGGATGAACGGCCCAATCCGCAGCATTTCTTCCTTCATTACGAGCAGGGCTATGAGCTCTATATGTTCATCAGCGGAGCAGGCAGCTTCTCGATCGAAGGCAATCTCTACAAGCTTGAGCCTTACTCGATTCTCATGATTAATTCCAATGAGCTGCATGCGCTTCATATCGATGAGAATCTACCCTACGAACGCATCGTGGTATCGTTCAATGAAAGCATCATGCCTCCCATCATGCTGAGCGGCGTCGACCTGTTCCGTTCGTTCAAATACCGCAAGCTTGGGCAGAACAACCAAATTCCTGCCGAGCAAGTCCGCACCAGCGGCCTGCTTGATCTGATGAACAAGCTGACGGAGCTGCTGAGGCACCCGAATGCAGAGAATGAATTTGTCGCCAAATGCGTCATGGTTCAGGTGCTGCATACGATCAATACATTAGCCGAGAGCCAGATCGAACTGACCGATCCATCGCCGAAGACGACGAAGATCCATGACATGATTGAATATATTAACGCGCATCTGGACCAGCCGCTTGGTCTCGATGAGCTGTCGCACCGTTTCTTCGTGACCAAATATCACCTATGCCGCGTATTCCGCGAGGCGACGGGATTCTCGATCAACCAGTACATCACTTATAAACGCGTTCATAGAGCCGACGAGCTTATGCGCCAAGGCCACCCGATGACGAAGGCGTGCTTCCTCGCCGGCTTCAACAGCTACTCGAACTTCTACCGCTCGTATCGCAAGCTGACGGGGAAGTCGCCAAGGGATGGGAAGCAGGGAGAATAGCTGGAGCGGATGTAACCCGCCGGAGCCGTGAAGGGCAGAGAACAACAAAATCCCGACCATGAGGTCGGGATCTTCCGTCTGTTCAAGCCCTTTATTCTAGGGCATACCATTGTTATTCATTCCTACTTCTTCAACTCCAAATAATTCAAATGATAGTCATCTCCCGAGAAGTTCATCTCTCCCGAAAATCCGGTTAGTTCCCACTCGCCATCTGTATTCGGTGTAAACAAGTATTCTCTTTCCCAACCCTTTAGCTTCGCATCTTCGCCATCATATTGTTCCTTGATCGTTAATTTTGTTTGATTAAAAAATTCATTCTCGAAGTAACTTTTGTAAACGACTGCACTTGTTATCGTTACTCCTTTATGAAAGACCGTTGGGTATAGCATGTTCTGTTGTACATCCTTATCTGCTTCGGGATCGGCGTCCATATTATGAATAAATAAGATCGATAGAATATCTTTAGCGTGGTCTCCAAACTCTTGGGCAAAAGACTTCTCTAATTCCTGATACTCCATATTGGACACCTTGTCTTTCGATGCTATATCTATGATCATTTGCTCTTTCTTCTCGATCATTCTGATTGCAGTGTTCATGTCGAAATCAATGGTTTCTTCTTTAATCGGCTTTATTTGCTCTGACGAACGACAAGCGGATACTAGCAAAGTGACGATCATAATGGTTATAAATAAAGTGAATCTCCTCATCGTATGCTTCACTCCCTCATGTTTGTATAAGATGCAGCCTTCCTAGGTCTGGATGTGATCTCGTAATTTGTAAATTATAACATTCTCCGCAATCCGTCTTCTACCACTCCGATGAATTCCCGAGTCGACCGTCGTCTATATATACGAAGGCATAATCTAATTAGAAGAAGAGGTGTTTGGAAAATGGCATTAACGTCCGCATTCACGAGCTTCAACCTGCCTGTAAAAAACGTAGAACAATCGAAAGCATTCTTCACCGGACTCGGATTCGAGCTCAACCCGCAATTCCCCGAGAACGACACTTCGGCAGCCATCGTGATCAGCGACAACCTGCAGGTCATGCTGATCGATCAAGCATTCTTTAATACGCTCACGGAGAAGGAATCCGTCGATACGAGCAAATATGCGCAGATGACAATCGCATTGGCCTTCGAGAGCCGGGAAAAGGTCGATGAAATCGTGAATACCGCGGTCTCCTTAGGCGGGAAATTACACGCTGAACCTGAATATCATGGGCTCATGTATCATTGGGGCTTCGTGGACTTGGACGGCCATCTGTGGGCCATTAACTACATGAACATGGATGCGGCACAAGGGTAAGGCTAACAGAGAGAACACTCGTACTAGGGTTCAACAAGAAGACGCCAGGCATCTTCTCCGGCGTCTTCTTCGCGATCCACTCTTCTTCCGCCAATGACCAAATTCATGAGTCCATTCGCTCAGGCAGGCCAAATCGCGAAAATAATGGCATATGAATGAAGTTTTGAACGTGTAGGATTTGATTTTCTTTGGTTTCGATGACGTGGATGCCCCAGGGTACCAGGCCAGAGCCTTCTTTGCTCGGCATATACTGGGCCAATGCCGGATAACCGCCATTCACTGTAATGGGCACAAATCGCGAGCCTTCGCAATGCCAGCGAGTAAGCGAATAGAAAGCGAACAAATCTTCCTTACCGAGAATCCACATCTCGAAGGGCGGCATCGACATGCAGCCTTCCTCGTGGAACAACGCGACGAGTGCAGCAATATCGAATCGTTCGAAGGCTTCCACATACCGATTCAGCAGCTGCTGCTCCGGTGGAACGTCCATGCTGCTGAGCTCATCCGAGCGAAGCTACGCACGGTCCATCTTCTCTCGGGCTCTTTGTAAGGCGCTGTTCACCGCTGCCGGCGACATCGCCAACGTTTCCGCGATCTGCTTGGAGGACCATTCAAATACATCCTTCAGAATGAGTACCGCGCGCTGCCGCGGAGGCAAGGTCTGCAGAAGAGCGATGAAGCACAGCTTAAGGGTATCTCTGCGGACGAGCCGATCCTCCGGATTGCCACCAAAGTCGGGAGCCGGCCAGATCCAGGCAGAGTCCGGCAGCGTATTGCGCGGCTCGACGATGGCAATGACCGGATCGAACAGGTCAACGGGAAGCGCGCGATGTTTGGATTGTCTCAGTTTGTCCAAGCACAGGTTGGAGGCAATCCGATAGACCCACGTTTTAAACGAGGAATCCTGTCTGAATGTGCTCCCGCTCTGCCAGACCCGGATGCTCGTCTCCTGAACGGCATCATCCGCCTCGTCCATGCAGCCCAGCATTCGGTAACAGAACGAGGTTAAACCCGGCTTCAAGCTTGCAAATAATGATTCGTCAAATGCGGTCTCGTTCATCGCGGCCTCCTTAACGATTTCCCCGAAGTGCAGCACCATCTCTTTTCCATTATTCTACCATTTTATTCGATGAAACGCATGTTCTTATTCTCCATTTGTATGCGGGCTGGAAACGCGATATCTTTATTGTATCTGTGCTCGCTAATATGGGAGGAGGCTAATGAGATGAAAGCGAAAGCGAATGAATTGCCCATCGTATTGTTCGAGAACCAACAGGCGTTCGAAGAGTGGCTTGCGGATCACTACGATAAGTCGCCCGGTATTCGGATGCAGATCGCGAAGAAGAATTCGGGGCTAACCTCTGCTTCTTATGCCGAAGCGCTTGACGTTGCATTATGCTACGGGTGGATTGACAGCCAGAAGGAGTCGCTGGATGAGCGGTCCTATCTGCAGCGGTTCACGCCGCGCGGTCCGAAGAGCATCTGGTCGAAGGTCAATGTGGGTAAGGTTGAGCAGCTTATTGCGAATGGCAGAATGAAGCCTCCCGGCCTCGAGGCCATCGAGAAGGCCAAGCAGAATGGACTGTGGGATAAAGCTTATGCGTCGTCAAGCAATGTCACAATGCCTGAGGATTTGGCAGCCGCATTGGAGCAGAATGCGAAGGCGGCAGCATTTTACGAGACGCTGAATAAACAGAACAAGTTTGCGATCCTGTTCCGCATTCATAATGTGAAAAAAGAAGAAACCCGCAAGAAGAAAATTATGCAGTTCGTGGAGATGCTGGAGAAGGGCGAGAAGATTTATCCTTAGAGGTCATATGACTCGCTTCCGCTGATACAAATAGCGTATAGTAGGAGTGGTTTTGATTATTTGCCAGGATGCTATAGCCATGTCACAGAATATTTGGATTAACCTGCCGGTCAAAGATGTCGAGAAGGTTTACTTTGGCGGCCCTCTCTGTGAAGTCTCTCCGGATTTTGAAATTTTTTTAGATACGGGCGGTATGCTTGATGTGGCCGCTTGTGCGGGCGGTTGGGGGTGTGCCGGGTACACACACAACTTACGAGAGAGCAGCAGCTCCTGACAGACAACGGCGAGCAACTTTTGCGAAACAACAAACCAGGATCAAGAGTGCAAATCGGCTCCTTCTCATACCTAAGAAGTAAGACCAATTCATGACGAAGCGACGCCAGTTTATACATGGCATGTGCAGCGCTTCGTTTGCTACAATACAGTTGTTGAATAATCAGATTCGCTCAATAGGAGGAAACATATATGAATAAACGTCCGCTCGGCAGAACGGGCCTGCAGGTCAGTGAAGTCAGCTTCGGCACATGGGCGATCGGGGGCTCATGGGGACAAACCGATGAAGCCGAATCGCTTCGCGCGCTCAACAAAGCGATGGAGGAAGGCGTAAACTTCTTCGATACAGCCGACGTTTACGGCGATGGCAGAAGCGAGCGTCTGCTTGCCCGCGCCACCAAAGGCAAGGAAGACAGCATTCATATCGCAACGAAGTTTTGCCGCCAAGGAGATATCTTCGACCCGGAAACCTATTCGGAGCAGCGCGTTCGTCAGTGGTGCGAAGACAGCTTGACACGGTTGGAGCGCGAGACGATTGATTTGTACCAGATCCACTGCGCACCGTTCGAAATTCTGAAGCAAGGTACTGTGTTCGAAGTGCTGGACAAGCTGAAGCAGGAAGGGAAAATCCGTGCCTACGGCGTTAGTGTAGAGACGGTCGAGGAAGGGCTGTTCTGCGTAGAGCAATCCGGCGTGGAGGCGCTGCAGATCATTTTCAATATTTTCCGGCAGAAGCCAATTCAGGAGCTCCTTCCTCGTGCGGCGGAGCGCGGCGTCGGGCTGCTCGTTCGACTGCCGCTTGCAAGCGGCCTGCTGACGGGCAAATTCACGGCGGATTCGACATTCGAAGCGGAGGATCACCGGAACTTCAACCGCGACGGTGCAGCGTTCAACGTAGGCGAAACCTTCGCGGGACTGCCATTCGCCAAAGGCGTTGAGCTTGCGTCCAAGCTCGGCTGGATCGCAGAAGGCCGCGGCAATATGACGCGCGCTGCTCTTCGCTGGCTGCTGGATTTCAAGGAAATCACATGCGTTATCCCTGGCTTCAAGAACGTTCGCCAGGTCGAGGACAACCTCGGCGTGCTGAACGCGAAGCCGTTCAGTGCGGAGGAACAAGAGCGGCTGCGTAAGTTCTATGAGGAACAGATCCACGAGCATATTCGCGGCGCTTATTAAATGAGAGAGGGAGCCTTCGGGCTCCCTTTGTTCATGCGTAGGTTGGACTACGTTCGCGTGCACCCGATCTTCAGTGCAATATAGATCGCTGTAGGTGCAGTTGTGCACCTACAGCGGCTCGCGGCGGCGCTTTCGCCCGCTTGTAGGTGCAGTTGTGCACCTACAGCGGCTCGCAGCGGCGCCTTTGCCCCGCGTAGGTGCAGTTGTGCACCTACAGCGGCTCGCAGCGGCGCTTTCGCCCGCTTGTAGGTGCAGTTGTGCACCTACAGCGGCTCGCGGCGGCGCCTTTGCCCCGCGTAGGTGCAGTTGTGCACCTACAGCGGCTCGCAGCGGCGCTTTCGCCCGCTGTAGGTGCAGTTGTGCACCTACAGCGGCTCGCAGCGGCGCTTTCGCCCCGCGTAGGTGCAGTTGTGCACCTACAGCGGCTCGCAGCGGCGCTTTCGCCCCGCGTAGGTGCAGTTGTGCACCTACAGCGGCTCGCGGCGGCGCTTTCGCCCCGCGTAGGTGCAGTTGTGCACCTACAGCGGCTCGCGGCGGCGCTTTCGCCCGCTGTAGGTGCAGTTGTGCACCTACAGCGGCTCGCGGCGGCGCTTTCGCCCGCTGTAGGTGCAGTTGTGCACCTACAGCGGCTCGCGGCGGCGCCTTTGCCCCGCGTAGGTGAAATTGTGCACCTACGAGACGACACGCGGCGGCGCTTTCGCCCGCTGTAGGTGCAGTTGTGCACCTACAGCGGCTCGCGGCGGCGCTTTCGCCCGCTGTAGGTGCAGTTGTGCACCTACAGCGGCTCGCAGCGGCGCTTTCGCCCCGCGTAGGTGCAGTTGTGCACCTACGCCGACACGCGGCGGCGCCTTTGCCCCGCGTAGGTGCAGTTGTGCACCTACGACGACACGCGGCATATTGTCCTCCGTTGCAAAGTTAGGCTTGGAACGGACTGCGGAGATCCATACCTGCTGCTCTCATAGGCCGTTATTTTATCCCACCTCATGCTCTCCCTTAATCACGAAGAACGAGCCCCGAATCGTTCCAGCCAGCTTGGACTTCTGTCTAGCAAATTTGAATTTCCCCAGCTCTGCCGGGACCTCCATCCCCTCGGACAGCTTAAAGCCGACAGCCCGCTTCTTCGGATCATCGAGCGTGTACAAGACGTTGACGCCAAGTCCGTCCTCATAGAAGACGAAGGCCCATCTAATATTCTCTACTTGAAAAAGCGATGTTTCCAAAGGCTTGGCTGCGAACTCGATATTACGTTCTTTCAGCACACGATTCACATAATCGAGCGTCTCTTGGCTCTCGCTCGCCGGTACAACCGCGAATTCATGCTTGTATTTGTTCATGAAATAACGGGCTTCATTGGCGCGTAGGCCAGCAAGCGCTTCTGCAACTGGCGAGCTCTCGAGACCGACGGTAGACACATTCTTGAAATCCACGATATAAGACATTATTTATCTCTCCTCATATTAATTAAAGTTTACGATTGTTCGGGCGCACCGCCCATGAAGCAATATTCAGTACGGCATAGAACAGCGGCAGGATGACATGAAATCCGTAATCACCATAATCGTCAGCGAGTGCATGAGAGAAAGCCGCGCCCGTCATGAGAAAGAAAATGCCAGCGTAAGCCCATTCTTTGAGCCGCGGAAAGCCGGGTACAAGGATAGCTAAGACGCCAAGCAATTTCCAGATCCCGAGAATGGTCGAGATGTACAATGGGAAACCAATACCCGTCACTAACTCAACATTACCTCCATATCGCATCAGCTGTCCAATGCCGCTCAACGTAATCGATGCAGCGAGCAGCAAGGTGACGGTCCAATAGGCAAGCTTGTGTATGCGTGACTGCACTCCTGAACCTACCGCCTTCCCGGTAACAGTAACTGTACGCATTCATTTCCTCCTCCGCGCTTCAGATTGTCATATGAGATAATGGATCGATCATTATCGGACACCTTTTAGTGTCGAATTGATTATAAGACACCAAAAGGTGTCCAGTCAATAGGCCTCATTCGAAAAATGTATCATCCACACACACAAAGGATGAAGGCTAGTCCCTATCCAATATGTCCGACCCACGATCACGATCAGATGAGCGATGCAATGCTCCTAAAGCAAGAAGAGCTAGTCGCCTCATCAGCTCAAGATACAATACAAGCACAATTTCCTTCCTAACGCAAAATAAGCCGGACATCCCAATCGGATGCCCGGCTGCCGTCTCTTGTCCTTAAAGACGCTTCACTCCTATTGAATCTTCACCGCATTCACCTGCGCCCGCAGGCACAGCTCCGCCGCCAAGAATGCGTGCTCTTGGGTCATTGCATTTTCCGTCCGATTCAAGCAGTCGAGAATAAGCTCTCCGAAGAACGGATAGCCGACTTGTCCGCTCACATTGAAGTGGAACTCGCCCTCTTGGTTCGCCAGGTAGACGTGATTGCCTGTGCGCTCTCTGCCGATATCAATGTACTTCCGCAGCTCAATGAAGCCTTCCGTACCCAGAATGATTGTACGTCCGTCTCCCCATGTGCCCAGCCCGTCCGGTGTAAACCAATCCACGCGGAAGTAGCCTGTTGCCCCGTTATCGCCCAGCAGCGTTGCATCGCCGAAATCGTCGAGCTCCGGATACTGCGGATTGTTGTAGTTTGCGATTTTGCTGTGCAGCGCCTCCGCCTTCTTGCAGCCGGCATAGAACAGAAACTGCTCGATCTGATGGCTGCCGATATCGCAAATAATGCCGCCATAGCGCTCCTTCTGGAAGAACCACGCTGGCCTTGCCGGCGCATTCAGCCGGTGCGGACCGAAGCCCGTCACCTGAATGACGCGGCCGATCGCGCCCTGCTCGATCAGCTGCCCCGCGTACACAGCCGCTTCTACATGCAGACGCTCGCTGTAGTAAACCATATACTTCTTGCCCGTCTCGCGCACCTTCGCACGAGCCGATTCCAACTGCGCAAGCGTCGTGAACGGCGCCTTATCTGTAAAATAGTCCTTTCCCGCATCCATCACGCGCAGGCCAAGCGCACACCGCTCGGACGTAATCGCAGCACCTGCCACGAGCTGCACCTCCGAATCCTGAAGCACTTCTTCCTCCGAGTCTGCGATTCGCACCCCCGGATATTTGCTAGCGAACGCTTCCGCTCTCGCGCGGTCTTGATCGTACACCCACTTCAGCGTCGCGCCCGCTTCCAGCAGTCCATTCACCATGCCGTAGATATGACCATGATCAAGCGCTACCGCTGCAATGACGAATTGTCCAGGCTCCACAACCGGATTCGGCTTGCCCTTCGGGGCATAATTCATTCCATCGTTCGATGACATCGCAATCATCCTCCCTGTTATCGGTTATCCATTTATTTGGTCTCCAAGCTTGTTCCGATCGTAATCTGCTGAGTGGCAAAATTCGCGACGTGGCCGCTTTTCTCATAGAAATGCGTAACATGCTGCTTCAGACCTTCCGCCGTATAGAAAGGATCATCCTTCGCGAGTGGAAGCTGTACAAGCTCGCCAGTCGAAGCGGACTTGTAGATGCTCGTAATTAACTCCAGTGTACTGCGTCCGCTCACTCCGTCAATGAGGACAGGCGCTCCGGTCTCGATTGCGCTTAGCACATTGTCAATCTGTGCCGCATGCCGCTCGTAAGGCAAATTCGGCAGCTCGTTATACAGCTGTGTAATCTGCTGCTCCAGCTCTTCGTCCTTCTTCGGGAATCCATTCTGCAAGGAGCTGGATGCAGTCAACCTCCAAGGAGCCGAAACCCGGGCACGCTGACCCTGGAAAATCATCTGCTGCTCTTCGCCATGGTGTACGACCGAGCTCGTAATCTGGCCCAATGCGCCATTCGGGAATTTGAGCATCGCAATCGACAAGTCTTCCACCTCTGCGTTATCATGCGCAACGTTGCTCATGAACGCTTGAACCTGCGTTGGCCGTCCCATCATCCACAGCAGCGCATCGATATGGTGAACCGCGTGGTTCAGCGTGCAGCCGCCGCCCTCCTTCTCCCACGTGCCGCGCCACCACAGATCATAATAGCAGTGACCGCGCCACCAGAAGGAATCGACTTGAGCGTGCAGAATATTGCCAGCCAGCCCGCTGTCGAGCACGCTCTTCAGCTTCATGAGCGGATTGGTGAAACGATTCTGCGCAACAACGGACAGAATCTTCCCGTTCTTCTCCGCTGCCGCAATCATCGCATCGCATTCCTCGAGCGACGCGGCCATCGGCTTCTCCACGAGGACATGGCTGCCCGCATTCAGGAAGTCGATCGTTACAGGTGCGTGGAAGTAAGGCGGCATGCATACGGATACGATATCAATGCCGTCTTGAAGCAGCTCCTTATAGTCCTGCACGACCTTCGCGCCATCCAACCCGAACTGCTGCTTCTTCTCCTCTGCCTTCTCCGGGTATAGATCGCATAGAGCAACAATGCGACAACGATCCGTAAACTGCAGGTAACCTTGAATATGAGCCGGCGAGATTGCCCCGGCGCCGATGATCGCAACCTTCAACATCGCTTTCGTCCTCCTCCATTGCGCTGCAAGTTCTACTACGATAATAGCCCGAACCCGCAGTTGATAGTGATCTTCCATAGCGGAGAAAATAACGCTCTGTTGCGGTTTTTCCTTGTACCGATGTAAGCGTTTCGATATAGTGGGAGTAGATTGAAAAAGGGTTGAACAACCGTCAAGCTGTTCAGGGGGAGGAAGCATTGATGTCGCTCGTTACGCATGGGCTTAACCGTACGCCATTGCATTTTGCCTACAAACGCAAGAGTGTGAATTACGAGCACAAGGAAACGTTCCATTCCCATCTCGGCATCGAGATTCTGTACATTCATCAAGGTCGCGGGACGATGATCGTCAATAACAACAGCTATGACATTAAGCCGGGGATGCTGTGCATTTTCCAGCCGTATCAGCTTCATCATCTTCAGCTGGAGTACGACGACAACCAATGCTTTGAACGATCGCTTGCGATATTCGAGCCGACGATGTTTGATGCTTATTTTGAACCATGGCCGGCTCTTCACGCGTTCTATAACTATATCAATGTGGGCAAGCTTCCCTACCCATGTCTCTATGAGGCCGATGATACGGGCATGCTCGACCAGATATTCCGCCATATGAGTCAGCAAATGCCGACGCTGACGGAGCCCGATAAACGCGAGGAAATCTCGCTGTTTCTCATCAGCCTCTTTCGTGCGATTAAGCAAGCATGGGGTAAGCTTAAGGTGAATGAGCAGTACGCCGCCGATCACAGCCGCCGTCGCAACTATCAAGTGGAGCATATTCTGAGCTGGATCGAGGCGAATTATATGCAGCCTTTTCGGCTTAATGACATGGCGGGCGCACTGCACCTATCTCCCTATCACCTGTCCCACTTGTTCAAAGAGGCGACCGGCGTCAGCATCACCGAGTACCTTATCACACGTCGAATCCACCAAGCCGTCCTGCTGCTCACCACGACGAATAAGCCGATCTCCTGGATCGCCGAAGAGATTGGCTTAACGAATAATTCTTATTTTTGCAAATTGTTCAAAATGCATATGGGCATCACGCCGCACCAGTATCGGAAGAAGTGGACGCGGCAGGGGTAGTTTTATCGAATCGTTTGAATCGAATGATCGCTGCGAACAGCAGGACAACCGGAAATACGAATCCGAACGTAAAAGCATAGACCGTCCAAGAGTATCTGTCGAACGACAGCAGATACCCCATATCCGGAACAGCTATTATGCTTATCGCTAGAACAACCATCCCCCAAGGCCATAATAGTAACCGGGATTGTTTTAGATTGAAGCTTTGGCTGAAAGACTCGATCATCGTATAGAAACAAATGATCAGCTTGCAGAAGCTCGTGACAAACCAGATCACGGCGATAATGACCTCTATCCGTTGTAAGAACTGTCCGATCTTGATGATTTTCGCCAGCTCGAAGCTCGCATATATATTGCTTGCCGTCATCTCCGCACCCATGACAAGCAGACATAACAACGTAATGACGAACAATACAAGACCCCCTAGAACGACTCCTTGAAGGTAGGCCTTGCTTCTGTCCCAGCCTTGCTCGACTTTAGGCAGGATCATAAGGAACAGGATGTATTCCATACTAGGAAAGCTGATATAGGAGTACGAGGCATTCGCGATCGGAGAAACGCCATTAGCCATTACGGGCAGCAAATTGTTGAAATGAAGCTCAGGTAGAAGCAGCAATGCAAAGACGATAAATAATAAAACGGTAAGCGGATAAAAAATATCCATCGTCCTGGCTATATTCGATAACCCATATCGGACGCCCATGATGACGACGAGAAGATACACAAGGTGGATCGCACTAATGGGCGTCTCAGGAAACATGGAGGCGGTCAGAAATTCGCCGAGATTCCGCATGACCAGAATGGTCAAAACAAACGTAAACAGAAAAAATAACAAGGCTGCTATAAAGCCCAGCCACTTCCCTAGAACAGCAAAGCAAATTTCCACAATCGTTTTCCCGGGGACGAGGTGCGACAGGGCAAGGTAGAGTCCGACCAATATGACGCCAGCCAAAATTCCGATTAAAACGCTAACCCACGCGTCATTCTTCGCATCGGCAGCAACCGTACTAGGAAGCAGAATAGTGGAGGTTCCCATCGTGAACAAGAACACCATCTTCTTGAATTGACTAGCATTGATCTGATCTCCCGTCATCATCATCTCTCCCGTTCATTCTCCTCGCAATGACTTGCCAATCGGTTCATAAATCATCCGGATCGAATCCAGTGGATTCGGAATTTCAATCTCGACGAACATGCAGATTAGGAGAACCATCCCCGATAGTAACATTGCACAGAATACAGCGAGTTCTCCCCAAGCTCTGTTCTTGATGATGACAGGCGTCTCGATTGCGAATATGATCGCGCCTGCAGCGATCACGACGATTACAGCCCACATCGCTCCAGCATTACCCCTTCATTCGTTCTTCGAATGACTTCGTCGTTTTATACATTTGCTTGACTACTATTTGCGATTGAATTCTAACTTGTATCCTAGGGAACACCTCGTCCCAATTGTCTTTCTCCTTCTTCCAGAAGCTCGGATGCTTACGTTCGAATAGCTCCCCAAATCCAAAAATATCGGAGTTATAACGTTTCTGCATAATATCTACTGCCGAATCGATCGCGCTTTTAATTTGTTCATTTACTCCTCGTCCGATTTGATCAAGGGTAGACGGATCTGTATAATCGAGCTCGCATTGAGCATCGGTCACGACGCCATCGCCTTGGATGAAGATAGAAACAATCGGCCTCCCCTTTTCTAAGCTCCCCTTCATTTTGGTTTTCGTACGCAACAGCTCCACGGATACTCTGCGATGATCCTTTCTGCCTTTGGCGCAGGGCTGCTCGATGACAGCGCTCTTGATATGTCCTCGCGTGAAATTATAGCCAAGACTCTCTTCTTCGTTTAACCAGCCCAACATTCGATCTCTCTTGAATACGGCAAGTCCAGACGAATAAATACGGGCACTAGGACTGATCCGATTGATGTTATCCGATGAATTACCGGCCTCTAGAGCACCGCTAATGTTTACTCCGGTCAGAACCGCCTCCCTGCTCTTGCTGATCACATTGGAAGTAAATTCGCGAAATTGTACCGCCGTTGTCACCCCCCATGCTTTAGACGATACTTCAAGCGAATTTTTCAATTTGGTCGCAGGCGTTTTCTCTAGCGGTGTGAACACCTGCAGGACGTCCCGCGCGTCTACTTCACGGGCAATGATCACGAGAAAGTCGCTTCGGTATTCATGGTCTCTGGAGATATGATCGAGCACTTTCGCTACACCGCTTCTAGCAAAGTCTTCGCCTAATACGAGCACCTGAAGCTGCCCTACGTATATTTTCCTCGAGCTCTTTCTTGTCATCTTGCGTGCGGCTTCTTGAAAGCTGTGCCCTTCCTCCTGAAACAAATTAACGGGAGCATATACGCCAGAGCTGCCCTTCCCCCCCGAAATAGCTTCCACATTCAGCACTTGGTCAGATAGAAGAATCCGGTTATTCCGCTTATCTACACCTACCGCAACGGAGACGGCCAGATCATTCAGTTCACGCCGATTCCAGCAGCCGGAAACTGCTGTTGAACATAGCATCGCCAGCATGATCAAGCACACCGTTCGCAATGTATTACTCCTTCTTCCATTCACTTTGATCACTGGCCCCCCTCGTATGGGCTGTGCTAGACGTTTGGTGCATAAACTGCCATGGAGCGCGGATTAACGTATCTTGAAACTTGTTTTGTTGCACCGGGCTGAAGGGCGACATGTAAGGCGTCCCGAAGGACCGCAGGTTACAGAGATGCTGAATCATCATAATCACGCCAGCAACGATCCCGAATAAACCTAAACAAGCGGCGAGCCCCATCATCGCGAACCGCAGCATGCGAACTGAAATCCCGAAGCTGTACGACGGCATCGTAAAGCTTGCAATTGCCGTAATGGATACGACGATGACCATGGCTGCCGATACGATTCCCGCCTGCACGGCTGCTTGTCCGATGACAAGCGCACCAACAATCGAGATCGATTGACCGACAGCCCTTGGCAATCGTATGCCGGCTTCCCGCAGCAGCTCGAAAGTCAGCTCCATCATCAAGGCTTCGATGAAGGCTGGAAAAGGTATCCCTTCCCGCTGAGCGGACAAACTAACCAGCAGCTCAGGCGGCAGCATGTCGTGATGGAAAGTCGTGATCGCAATATATAAGGAAGGACCGAGCAGCGCGATTACGAAGCCGAAGTAACGCAGCCAACGGACAAGCGTAGAGATGTCATACCGTTGGTAATAGTCTTCTGCGGCTTGGAAGAAATGGATGAACAGAGCCGGAACTAGCAGCACAAACGGCGTCCCGTCTACAACAATGGCAACGCGTCCCTCCAAAAGCCCGGCTGATATGACGTCAGGCCTTTCGCTGTTGAACACGGTTGGGAAGACGGACTGCGGATTGTCCTGAATCCATCCTTCGATGTAGCCGCTTTCTAATATTCCGTCTATGTTAATCCGAGCTAATCTTGCACGGACCTCCTCAATGAGCGGCATCGATGCCTTGCCATGTAAATATAGGATAGCTACCTTCGTCTTCGTCACATGACCGATTCGATATTGCTCCGACCACAGATCAGGGCTGGCGATTCTACGGCGAATTAAGGATATATTAGTCATCAAGCTTTCCGTAAAACCATCCTTCGGCCCACGAATGACAGACTGCGAGGTCGGTTCTTCCACGCCGCGCGATTCTCCGCCCTTCGAACCGATAAGAATTCCGCGATTGTAGCCTTCGCATAGAAATACCGTTTCGCCTGACAAGAGCCCCGTTAATAAAGCGTCAAAGTCGTCCGCCTCATGAATCCCACCGATGGGCATGATATGCCGATTGAAAATATCAATTATGCGGGCCTCGGCTTCCGGCGCCTTCGCGGCAGAAAGCAGCGGAGCGATGATGAATTGGTTAACATAGTCCTGATCCACCAAACCGGATACATAGAGCACCGCCGCGGGTGTCGAATGATTCTCACCGAAGTCCAACTCTCTGATCACGATATCTGGACTATCATGGAGCGCCTGCTTGAACATCGCCAAGTTGTCTTGTAGTCGCGTCCGCAGCGGCTCGTCACTTGCAGCCTTCGACTGATTCGCTGCAGCATATGGATTCGGCTGCTTGAACAGCCTCTGATTCATGAACTTCATTAAACTCATCCAGGTATACCTCTGGTTATATTGTAATTATTTAGAAGTATAGTTCCCGTACAGCCTCAGAAATATGCCTACGTACTTCCATATATAAGGTGCAGAAAACAAGAAGAGCCCCGCCATTATAAGCGGAGCTTTGCGTTGTTGAATCTCATTGTTTAATAGAAAATCGCCGGAATATAATCAATCGTCTCCGAGATCGGCTTCTCTATTCCTTGCCGTAGCAAGTAGAGCCGCTTGTTGGCCTCGGCCAGAGGTCCCGTAACCTCCACATACTCGCGGTTACAGACATCGACTAGGCCGATGTTGTAATTCTCGCCGTCGAACCGGCCAAGATAAGGCTGGTCATTCAGCTGGAAATGATGGACGCCCAGGCAGTACGGCAGCGCCGCTGCCTGTTCCACGTAATGGCGGACGGCCTTACCTCGGTTCTCTTGGTCTCTCGCCCCACGAATACCAGTAGCCGGCAGCCCACGGTCAATGGATCCGAAATGGAATTCTCCAACCATAACCGGCATGCGCACATTGGCGTACACTTCTTCCACCGCCGCATTGCATTCCTTCTCATAACAGTTGATGGAGAAAATATCAAAGTACTCGCTTCCGCTGTACAGCTCCGGGCTTGAGATATAGGCATAGCGGATGCCCAGGTTGAGGTGATGCGGATCGGCCTGCTTCAGCGCCTGCGACGGAACGCGGATATATTCGCTGATCAGCACGCGGGAGAAAGCCGCGAGATCAGCCATAGCCGCTTCGGACACTTCCGGGAATTCCCCGAGCTCGAACAGCTCTTCATAGGTGGACGCTGCCGTTCCCCAGCTGCGATTAAGCTCCGCTAGATCGGCGTAACGCTCCTTCAGGAATTGAATCATTACCTTCTTGGATGCTAGCTCCCCCGAACTTCGCAGCAGCTCATAGCCTAGATTCAAGTGGTTCACGAAAGCCCAATTCGGCTCATTGGACATAAAATATCCGATCAGATAGCTGTCTTCCTGATATTCCAGCAGCTGCTCGGCGTATTCACGCGATCGCTGCGCGTATTCCTCCGAGAACACGTCCGGGAAATCGCGATAAATGGCGGCTGTCGTCGTCGGATAATCCTTCAACATCGCCACGTAAGGAATCTTCGAGCTGCGGGCGAATGCCATATCGCTCCATGCGGCAATCGTATTAATCCCCCATTGGATCAGACGATACTTCGTGATCTCGTTCCAAGCCTCGAACCACTCATCGCCGAACGCCCGCTTCAAATTGTCGACCGGAAAATCCCGTTTAATGCCAACGTTGTCGACGGGTTCCCACGAATGTGGATGCACGCAATCCAACCCGCTGCTGAAGAAGCCGTGACCGTCCGGGGTGACCAACCATTGCCGTTCCCCTTCTTGCTCCAGGCGAAAATAACCGGTCGACTCGAACTTAATATCCTCTGCGCCATAATAACCATCTTCATGGCTCTTCAGAAACTGCCTTGCTTCTTCTCTCAGCTCCGCCAGATAACGATTGCTCGCTTCCGGGCTAGCTGTCTTGCCCTGCCAGTCCCTTCCTGTGTACTGACCAAGCTCATCCGTAAGAGAAGTCAGGTCCAGATCGAGCAGCGGCTTCTCCTTGGAGAGACGAACGTTGCTTATTGCAAGAGCGGTTTGGGCATGTGAAGGAGGCAGCACGATCCCGAAGGCCGCAAGACGTTCATGGTTAATCCGGTTGCCCTTTACCACTGTCTTCAAGATGCCTGGCTGACGGGGGCCGAACAAGGTTTGACCATCAAGAAATTGCAAAGGCACGCAGATGGTCGTCGCAATTCGAGGCAGCACGCCGACCGCAATGAACAGGTCGCAGCTTTTATCCGTGTGCTCTTCCCAGAAGCTCATATTCAAGCAAACGGAGTAGTCCTCCTTATTCTCCACGTCTGCCAGCAGATACGTATACCCGTCAAGCCTCGCGCCATCCAGCGAATAATAGAGTCCGCCGCCTTCCTCGTTGAACCGAAAGATCGATTCCTCCTGCCTGCAGCCCTGCAAGCGAGGATTACGAAACTGATAATCCATGCCTTGTTCCTCCTCAACGATCGTATGAACGGGAATATGCTCCGCCAACTGCTACTCTCCCATCAAGCCTATCAATTGCCCTTTCGACAATAGATATAACACACAGCTGATGAGAAAAATAGTGAACAATTCAACGAACAATGATCTCTCTTCGATTGAGGCCAACATGGACTAGCCTTTCTTTCCCGTTAGCTGCCTTCCTTCTCCCCCGTCTGATAATCCAACGCCGCCATAATAATCGTTATTGATTCTGCCCGGCTTGCGTTGCTGCTTGGCGAGAACTTGTTGCCGCCGATGCCATGAATAATGCCCGCGTTCACAGCAGCTGCAACCGAAGGCTGCGCCCATGCAGGGATTTGATCCGTATCGGCAAAGGTTGGCTTCTCCTGCGCCTTCAGCTGCAGGTCGAGGACGCGCACGAGAATAGCCGTCATCTCGGTTCTTGTAATGAGTTGGTTCGGACGGAAGGTACCATCCGCATAACCCGTAACGATGCCCGCCGCCGCTGCTTCAGCAATCGATGTCTTCGCCCATTGCGGCAGCTTCGCCGCATCAGCGAATGCAGGCGTTATTCCTGTTGTCGATTGTAATGTAAATGCACGCGTAATCATCGTCGTAAACTCAGCGCGAGTTACCTTATTGCCAGGGCGGAACGTTCCGTCCGGATAGCCGCTTGTGATGCCAAGCGCTGCTGCACGCTCGATGGCAGCCTTTGCCCAATGCCCGTTAAGGTCGGAGAAGGTGATTGGGGCTGCTTCAGTAATAGGGGCAATCGCAATGCTGGCAGACACACTAGGCACTGCTGTCTCTGTCTTCAAATCACTTGTAACAAGCTTGACGTTGTCCAACGTAATGTCCGCATCGCCGGACGACTTGCCGGCAGCGATGAATGTAAAGGTCGCAAGCTCCACCGTTCCAGTTAGACCATCTGTTTTGCCAATATTGGTATGAGCGAATAAGAGCTTGCCGTCCGCTGTATCCTTCTCCTTCGGAGGAATGAAGAATCCGGATATTGGACTTACTGACTTCACATAGCGAAGCAGCTTGTTATCGAATGTCAGCTGTAACTCGTATCCGTATACATCGATTAGATTCGCACCGATGACTTTCACGCTCACCTGCTGTCCCTCCGCAGATGACTGCGAGCTCACTTCCAGCGTGAAAGAAGCTTGTGCTGCCGCCGCAGTTGAAGGATGGATCGTCAACGTCAATAGGAGTAGAAGCACGATTCCGATCAAACCTGCTTTGCCGTATCTAATATGGATGCTGTACATATAGCAGGACGCCCCTTTCCTCATTTCCAAATCTGATAAGGAGGAGGCTGAAGCAGCCCCCTCCCTTAAGCATTACGAATACACTTGCTGACTCTACTAGACATTCAATTTACAGCATTCCTTCGCGAACCTTATTTCGTCGAGAGAATCCCTTGTGCCACAACAACGAGATCTTCCAGCCCAATGACATTATCGCCATTAAAGTCATAATGCTTATAAACGGCGTTCCACTGCGGATCCTCGGACGTTTTGCCATACGCTGCGGCAACAATTCCAAGGTCGCCGATCGAGTATTTGCCGTCATTGTTTGCATCGCCAGGCTGTGCGACATTGACCGAAGCTGCAAAGGCATTCATCGCTGCTGTCAAATCTTCAACGGCCTGTGCAACTTGCTCCGCCGTTGCCGACTCGTCTTCTGCCACAGCCGATGCTGCCGCAATCGCCGCACCGAATACATCCTTCGCTTGCTGCGGGTACTGACCTGGCGCATTGCCCACAACTGCCGCATCATACTGCGCTTGCGCATTAGCAAGCAGCGACGTAAGCGCTGTTTTGTCCGCTTCGACCTGAATCTGAACCGCTGCAGAGGCTGCGCCAACTTGCAGTTCTGCGCCTGTGCCTGTGGCTGCCGTGTTCGTAATCGAGATCGTGGTTGATGCCGTCTCTCCCAATACTTTAGCCTTCCATTTCAGCTTGAAGAGCGTTGTATCCTTATTAATTGCGTTGGCTTCCCCTGTGGACGCCGCAATAATATGAACGCTGCCTGGCGTATCAGTATCCACACTGACCAGCTGGAAGCCTTCCACCAATGACTCCGCTCCGATGAATTCAAGTTTGTCCGCATCATAGTTCACGATAATATCCTGTGCATAGATATTCTCAGGGACGTTATGAAGCCTGTAATCCATCGAGAACGCAGAACCGCCAACTACCGTATCTGGGCTGCCAGACAGAGAAGCATGTAATTCTTCTTCTTCTCCTTCTACTATAACAAGGGAAGACAGCGGGATATTTAACCCCTTCACCAGCCTTGCTACCATCTCCGATACTTTAATCGCGCCGTTCATCTGTAAGTGCGTGTTGTCCTCCGTTGTGTTGACCCACATGAAGATACCCTTCGTGCCTTCCGGACCAAGCTCTTGGAAGTACTCCCAGCTCGCCTGGTTCAGGTCAATGAGCAGCGTATCGGTTTCCTGCGCTACAGCTTTCATCGCTGCAACATATTCCGGGAAGCTCTTATTCAAGGTCTCGCCCGTAAAGTCGCGTCTATTCACCGGCGTAACCAGCACCGGCGTTGCACCTCTCTGACGCGCACCATTGATGTAGTCCTTCAGATATACCTTGAATTGCTCCGGCGTCAAATAACGCTCTGGACGAACCGGCGTGGAATCGTTATGCGACCATTGCATGAACAGATAGTCGCCTTCATGAATGTCCAGCAGGAGATCGTTCAGGTAACCGCCAACCATGAAGGTTTTGCTGCTCAATCCGCCTACTGCACGGTTATCGATGCTGATCTGATCCAGGTCAAAATAATTGCCGAGCGTCTCACCCCAACCTGCCTGCGGACGATAGCTCTCTGCGTAATTCGCAACCGTGGAATCACTCGCCAAATAAATAACCGGCTTGTCGCCCATGCCGTTATCCGGCAGACGCTCGATCGTAAGCGCGTTGATCTTCGGCGTGTTGCCTGCGAAGTCGAAGTTGAATACACCGTCGATCAATGCGATGTCGTACGTAAACTGCTTGAATTCGCCTGCGGCCACGGTAGTGACCGGCAGCTTCGGCATTTGCTCCATCGTCACGCCGCCGTTCGTCGATTCCTGTGAATCGCCGACCGTCATCGTCACGCGGTAATTCGCCGGCTTCATCTCGACCAGGAAGGACGTCCCGTTGACGCGGGTGAAGTCTTCCGTAAGCGCATCGCCCGTGTTACGGTTCTCATCTACGACAAGATTCGTATCCGCAAAGCCATATCCATTGCCCTCCACGTAGGCATGGTTGCTGTCCACCTTCAGATAACCTTCGGCTGCGCTGCCGGAGCCAAAGTCGAATTGATATTTGCTAATGTCGCCTGCAGGCTCGCTAGTTAAGGAGTCCCTAGCGACCGTAAGCATATTCAGAGCATGATCCACTTGCGCTTGCGTCGCTTCCGTTCCGATTATCGCTTCAGCGGCCTCCACCGCTCTGTTCAATACCGCAACGGATTGCTCCGTATAGCCCGACAGGTCCATTGCTTTGACCTCTGCATGCAGTGCAATCAATGCGGTCTGATCACCGGCCGATGGCGGAAGCTCCCTGCCTTCGATTGCTACATTGTCAATCATGGTGGTCCAGTTCAGCGTACCTCCTCCGCCTTTTCTCGTACCAAGGAATCGAATCGCTCTTACATTATCCGCATAATTCGTTCCAGCACTCATCGGAATATCTTCAATCGTCTGCGTAACGGTCGGGTCCTCGAGACTCGTCAACGTGAGATCAATCAGCTTATCGGCGAAGTTGATCGTAACATCCACGTTCACCCATTGGTTTCTTGCAATCGTCGTGAATTGGCCGCCTTCCGGTATCGTCGTGGTGCCGGTACCATAATCAGGCGCATACTGGCCTGCATAATAGCCAATGGACCTGTTAGTCGTGTTCGTATTCGTAAACAACGTCAGAATCAAATTCTCATTCGCATCTTGCAGCGACAGATGTCCTTCTGAAGGAAACGCTGTCACATTGCCGGAGTGCCAATCGAAGTTCACATGCACGATATCTCCGTTCACCGCATCGAATATGCGGAACGTCTTGGCACGGTTGCCAGCCCCGCTGCCTGTAACGGTCAGTACCTTGCTGCCATTCTGGTTCTCCACCGTTCCTGCCATTGTCCCTGCGATACCCGTGGCGTTTACCATCGCATATTGAACGTTAGCAGGATCGCCTTCGAAGTCCTCGAAATAGCTTTGCTGTTCCGGCTCCGGCTCTGGTTCCACAATGTCTGGATCAATGACGAACGGCGAGATGCTAAGACCCATGCCCTTAACCGCTCCAGCAACCAATCCCGCAATGACTTGTGCCCCATATGAGCTGAAGTGTGTGTTATCGCCTACCCCGTTCGGATACTTCGGATATTCGCCTGGATTCGCATATAGGAATATTTTCTCCGTTGCGGCCAAGCCTACCTGATTGTACTTTGCAATGCTTAACTGGCTAAGATCAATCAGCTGCACATTAAGCTCCTGTGCCACCTCTTTGGCTGCTTGGACGTATTCTGGGAAGCTTACGTTAAACTCCTGCGAGATCATGTTGAAGTCTCTGCGCCCTACCGGCGTGAGAAGGACAGGCGTCGCACCGCGCTGCCGAGCACCGTTCACATAACGGGCCAGATACATTTTGTAATCCGCAGGAGATGCATAACGCTCCGGTATTCCGACGCTCGCATCGTTATGACCGAAGGACACGAATAAGAAGTCTCCTGGCTTGATTTGACGCAGGATCGTGTCTAGGCGGCCGTCTACAAGGAACGACTTGCTGCTTCTGCCGCCGATCGAGTGATTGTCAACAACGACACTATTCGAGAAATAACGGCCGAATTGCTGTCCCCAGCCTTCTTGCGGTGCTTGTGCTGCACTGTAAGACTGCATAGTCGAATCGCCCGCCATATAGATCGTCGTTGAAGCGCCTGTTGTTTGTGCAGGATACTTCTCGATAATGATCTCCTGCACATGGATCGCGCTGCCTGTGAAGTTGAATTCCAATTGGCCGTCTACCAGCGCAATGTCATAGGAATAAGTGAGCGGCTCGCCTTGCTTCACATTAGTAACAGCCAGCTTCTGAACATATTCGGACTTCACACCGACGTTCGAGTCCTGCGCAGCATCGCCAAGCTTAAGCGTTACCTTATAGTTCGCATTCGGCAGATCGACCGCGAACTTCGCATCGGCCGGCAGGGCAACTTGATCCGTTCCTACCGTAATGCCGCTTGTTGACTCGAACCCGTAGCCTTGATCAGCCGTATACAGCGTATCCTGCACAGCGGTCGTACCCGCCTCGGATGCCGTACCGAAATCAAAGTGATAGACCGAATCAAGCGTCTGCGGTCCACCCACGAGCCTTACATTAGCTTTCGGGAATTGTGTCGCTTCCGCCCCTATATAGAATCCCGTATGAGGCGGCTGATTGTAGCCCGCATTCTGCCAAGCTACGCCTAGACGGTAGATTGGATCCTGCATCAATGTCGGAATTCGATACGAGGTAGGAATCGTTGTGCTGTACAGTCTGAATGCCGAGCTGTCTTCCGTCCGCAGCAGCAGCTCCTCCCGCCAATCCCCGAGAATATCTGCTTGGAGCGAAGGCGTGCCTTTGGTGTGGTTGTTGGTCAGCGTGCCTGTTGCTCGGAAGATCTCGTTCAGCTTCTTGTTCGTGTAATCCCAATCATAAATGACCGGTATCCCTTTGGCCGTGCTGTTATCCCAGATGTGGTCGAACAGCTCACTTTGAAGATCGCCATCCCAGTGAATCGAGAAGTTGGCGCTCTTCGGTGATTCCTCCGGACTATAAATGACATCGCCATTGGCTGCATGGGTGCTCGTTACAGGCACCATCGCCCCTTCTGCAATCGTCGTTGACCACGACTCGTAGCCTGGATAATTCGGGTCAATATCTGCCGACATGCCGCGTCCCGTATCGATGCCGGTATATTCGCCCCAGATGATTTCGCCTGTCGCTGCATTACGCATCTCCAGACCGTATTCCGCATTCGTATGCTCATGTACGCTAACCACTTGATAGCCTTCACGAGACGGGTCCAGCTTGCCTGCATGCATGGCGTCGCCATGGCCAAGCCCCGTACTGTACAATACGCTTCCATTATCGTCAATCGCCAGAGCACCGTACATGATCTCGTCTTTGCCATCACCATCAACATCGAGAACACTTAACCCGTGATTCCCTTGTCCCTCGTACTGTTTGCCCGCCACATTCGAATCGAAGGTCCAGTGCTTCACGAGTTGACCTCCAACAAAGTCGTACGCGGCAAGCACCGTTCGCGTATAGTAGCCGCGGGCCATAACTACGCTTGGCTTCACGCCGTCCAGATAAGCGACGGCCGCCAAGAAGCGGTCCACGCGGTTGCCGTACGTATCGCCCCAATCGCCTACATTGCCTCTTGGAGGATCGTAATCGACCGTGGATACAGCTGCTCCTGTGGCGCCATCAAATATCGTCAGAAACTCCGGCCCCGACAGAATATAACCGCCATCGTTGCGATAATCCTTCGTACCGTCGCCGATTACGGTGCCTGTGCCATCTACCGTTCCATCGGCGGTCTTGACGACTACCTCGGCTTTGCCATTGCCATCGAAGTCATAGACCATAAATGGCGAATAGTGCGCGCCGGCCCTGATGTTCTTGCCTAGATCGATTCGCCACAGTCTGCTGCCATCCAGCTCGATCGCATCGAGATAGACATTGCCGGTATAGCCTGCAGAGGAGTTGTCCTTACTGTTGCTTGGGTCCCATTTGAAAACAATCTCATATTCGCCGTCGCCATCCAGATCGGCTGCGGAAGCATCATTAGCCGCGTAGGTATAATTGCCGCCGTCCTTCGTTCTGCCGTCTGCCGGCTTATCCAACGGGATCGGCAAATATTTGTTATGCCATACCGATACGGCTTCCGGCTGCATCGTTTCCTTCCCAGCGATGATCGTGGAAATCTGGTACTCTGAGCTATCGGCACCCGTCGTGTCCACATAGTTGGTTGCATCGCTGATCGGCTGCGCGTTCACCTTGTAGCCGTTCTTATATACGTTGAAAGCGATTTCATCCGGATCCGTATTTAAATACCGCCAGCTTAGAAATACGCCGTTATCAACTAGAATCGCAACTAGGCCGCGGTTAAGATATTCTGCCTGACGGAGCGGCACATCGTCAGATGCCTCCGCACGCTCTGGCGTTGGCAGGACGAGCAGTGAAAACACCATCAGAAAAGACATCGTTAATGCGAGAATCGACTTGCTTCGAGCTATCGTTTTTGCTTTTGTACCCAATACACTCACTCCCTTTAAGAGGTCGTTCAACCTTCTCGATGCTGAGAACCGAACCTTGTGAACACGTACTTTAGCAGCCCAATCCTGACCCTCTTTACGTTAATCCTGATGTTGTGTAAGTTCCCTCATCTCATGCTCGCTATTTCGTTCAGCCTTACATGCTGCACTTCTGTCCACGAAACCTTACGTTCATGCCCTCCCCTCCCAGAGACGCATCTGTCCACCTTGCAGCGGAGCGCTCTGTTGCTTAATCCTAGTCCAGACTATCACGCCCCGCTTCTGCTCCAACATAATCACCTGAAGTGATTATATAAATATGGCTATAATGATCATTTCTGATAGGAAATGAAATAAATGATAGGTGTGAGGCACCCGCCAAAATGAAAAAACCAGCTGTCGAACACCTCCGACAACTGGTTGCCAACGCTTCTGTCCACTCGCTAGCCGCTGCGGCTACTGCTTCACAGCTCCAATAAGTGCGCCTTGAACAAAATATTTCTGGATGAACGGGTACACCAGCATAATCGGAATCGTCGAAATGATGATGGTTGCATATTTGATATTCTCGCCGATCGCAAATCCGGTATCCGCGCCTGGGCCCATCGCTTCCATACTGCTGCTCAGCAAGATGTCCCTTAGAATAATTTGAATCGGGTATAAATCCTGATGGCGCAAATATAAGAGAGGACCCATATAGTCGTTCCAATGATCGACTGCATAGTACAACGTCATAACAGCCAATATCGCCTTCGACACCGGCAATACAATACGGAACAGAATCGTGAAATCATTAGCGCCATCCAGCTTGGCAGATTCGATCATCTCGCCGGGGATGCTCTCGAAATTCGTCTTCATGATAATGAAGTAAAAGGTGCTGATCGCTGCCGGTAGAATGAGAGCCAGACGATTGTTAACGAGCCCGAGATTCTGGACGAGCAGGAACGTCGGAATCATGCCCCCGCCGAAGAACATCGTAAAGGTGATCAGCTTCATCATGAATTTGCGGCCATATAGATCACTTCTCGACAAGGCATAAGCGGCAAGTGCGGTCATCAGCAGATTGAATGCTGTCCCGAAGATGACATAGAACAAGGTGTTCATATAGCCGGAGTAAATCTTAGGATTATGGAATACCTGCTTATAGGCCTCCAGCTGGAAGCCTTCGGGCCAGAGCATAAACGATTTGCTCTGCAGCAGCTCATTAGGATCACTGATCGATGAGTTGAAAATATACAACATCGGATAAGCGGAAACGATAATAACAAGCGACAGGAACAAGTGGTTAACTCCGTCAAATATCCGTTCGCCGAACGACTGCTTCATGTTCACCCTCCCCTCCTACCACAAACTCGATGAGTTGGCTTTGCGGCTGATTGCATTGGCAATGACTAGCAGCGTAAAATTCACAACCCCGTTGAATAATCCGATCGCCGTCGAATACGTATAGTTTGCCTCTAGCACACCCGAGCGGTAGACGAACGTTGAGATGACATCTGATACCTCGTAAGTCGAGGCGGTCTGCATCAGCAGTATCTTCTGGAAGTCCGCATTCATCACAGCGCCAAGACGCAGAATGAGCATGATGATCATCGTAGGCATAATACCAGGGAGTGTAATATGGAGAAGCTGCTTCCACCTGCCCGCGCCGTCGATCTTCGCTGCTTCATACAGCTGAGAGTCAATGTTAGCCAGCGCCGCCAGGAAAATAATCGAGGCCCAGCCCGCTCCCTGCCAAATATTCGATAGAATGTACATCGGCCGGAACATATTCTGCTCCGTGAAGAACATGATCGGCCCATAGCCGAATAAGGAACGAATAACATTGAACAAACCCCCGTCGAGCGACGAGAACGTGCTAAGCATGCCAACGATAACGACGACCGAAATAAAATGCGGCAAATAGCTGACCGTCTGCACCGTCCGCTTAAACGCTTTGCCCCGCACCTCATGCAGCAGTAAGGCTAGAATGATCGGCGCCGGAAAGCCGAGAACGATGCTATAGAGGCTAAGGATGAGCGTATTGCGCAGCAGCCGCCAGAAATAATAGCTGTTGAAGAACGTCGTGAAGTTATCGAATCCTACCCAAGTGCCGGCGAAGATCCCTTTCACCGGACTATAGCTTTTCTGGAACGCCATCATCAATCCATACATCGGTCCGTAATGAAAAATCAAATAGTATGCCAGCACCGGCACCAGCATGAGATACAAGTATTTGTTCCGAACCAGCTCCCGCTTCAGGAAGGTGATTCTCCCCTTCGGGACCCCCGCCCTGTCCGCAGCCCGTTCTCGTCTTATCAATTCCACCGTTCAATCCTCCTACTACCGTCATATGGACAACACGAATCAAGCCTTCAACTCCCCTGACCCGCTTGCGTGCGTCTTGCTGGACCCAGATTAACACCGCGAAATGGATGGGAAAATAATCAAATGATTTGATTATTCCAGCCCAAGCGAACAAAAAAGCTGCGCATATGTGCGCAGCTTCCAGTACGTTTATCGAGACTGATAACGCTTATAGGAATCGTCATAAATCTTGGCGATCTGGTCGATCCCCATCGATTGAATCGTCTTCGTGAATTTGTCATATTCGGAGATCGGCGTTTTGCCCGTAATGAATTTCGTTACCATCTCGGATACGTAGGTGCTGATCGGCGTCATCACAGAAGCGTTCAGTCTGGACTCGTCCTCCGTAAATCGCAGACCCGGCAGCGTCAGAGAGTCGTCCGCCCCCATCCAGATCGTGTTCGCTTCCTTCTGTTCCGGATAAGCAAGCAGCGCATCCAGATAACGGCCGTCTTGATTCATTGGGCCATCCATAATCGAGAGAGCGTAAGCTGCAAGCGCCTGATCATACGTCAGTTTCGGATTGTTCATAATCTGATCCGTGAACTTGATCGTATCCCCTTCCTTCGTATAGCTCTCCCCTTCAATGCCGAAGTTGAACAAATCATGCCCCTGCGGACTATAGTTGAAGTCCATCCACTGTACGATATATTTGATCTTGTCCTTATTAGCAGAAGAGGTAATCGCTTCTCCATAAGTAAGCACCTTACCGCCCAGATTGAAGGTCGCGTACGACTTCCCTGCAGGTCCAATCGGCCAAGCCGCACCCGCTAAGCTGAACGAAGGATTCGCTTCCTTCATCAGGTTGTAATATTTGCCCATGCCGCTGAACACGCCGCCGCTGTAAGCGCCTGCAAGATTGTTCGTTATTTTATAATCGAAAGCCTTGCCATCGTTAGTTATAATCTCCGGGTCAACCAGCCCTTCCGCGTACCACTTCGTCATTGTTTCGATAAATTGCTTATACTCAGGCTGAAGCGGACCGTATACGATGGCCCCGTCTTTGAATTGGAAGCCCCCGAGAACGCCAAATGCCGGAGCAAAATCATTCAACCGGTTCAAGGTGCCCGCTCCATCCTTGCCCGTCAATGGCAGCTCATCCTTCTTCCCATTCCCGTTCGGATCCTTCTCCCGGAATGCCTTCAGCACGGTATACCAATCGTCGATCGTCTTCGGTACGGGTAGGCCCAGCTTATCCAGCCAATCCTTACGAAGGACAAGTCCAGCCGTTCCATTCAGCTTCCTGGCTTCGGAACGAATGTAAGGGAACATATAGATTGTCCCGTCATCAAGGGAGATCTGCTTCTTGATATCGGGATCGGAATCGATAAGCTTCTTCAGATTGGGTGCGTACTTGTCGATGTATTCGTTCAGACGAATGATTCGTCCGTCGGCCAGCATCTTCTCTGGTCCGCCAACGGCAGACGCCCAGTTGTAATAGATAACATCTGGCATATCGTTCGTCGAGACGAGCAGATTGAATTGATCCCCCTGCTGGCCGAGTGGCGGATGCGTCCAATTGACCTTAATACCGGTTAGCTCTTCCTTCTTCTTGTAAGCGGCCATCTCGCCGAAGTTCTGCAGAGAAGCTGTCAATTTCGCATCGTTCGCACGCCAATAATCAATCGTGACCGCCTCTGTCGTAATCGGCAGTGGAATCGACGTTAGTGCTGCTTCTTCGTTTCCTGGCGTATCCGAGTTATTGCTTGTTCCCGTCGTGCTTGTCGATGCTCCGCTGTCACCGCCATTATTCGAGCATCCAGCGATCAACCCCGCGGTTAAGAAAGTGGCCATAACCATCGGCAATACTTTGTTCTTCATCGTGCACAATCCTCCCCTATTTAGATACTTTAGCCGCTTCAGCAAGCTCGCGCTGCTGACGGTGCTAAACGTATCACCCGTAGGCCACTGTGGAAAATAATCACATCAGGTGATTATGAGGCGTCAATGCAGTTCATCAAATGATTATGAGTTGTCATTGCTGTACTGCGGTAAGCTGGCCTTTCGTGCAGCGAAGCCGGTATTCCCCAGGTGTGAGACCATGCATTTTCTTAAAGACGCGAATGAAATTTTGCGAGTTATTATACCGGAGCATCTCCGCAATATCGACGATCTTCACATCTGTCGTCTCGAGCAGCTGCCTCGCCTTCTCCATACGAAATGCGATCATATAATCCGAGAAGGTCATACCCGTCTCCCCTTTGAACAGGTGACTGAATTGAGACACCGGCATGGAGACTAATGCAGCAAGCTGCGGCTGAGACAAATCCGTATCATAATGCTGATGAATATGCTGGAGTACCTTCTGTATCGTGCTGTGAGTGCGCTGAACCATCCGTGAGCTAAGATGATCAACAATTGGAGGGTAAACATCGGCTTTAAGCCAGTTTACAATTTTCGCTGAGGTGTTAAGCTCATTCAAACGACTGTAGAGGTTATATTCGTGTAATTGGGCGCCGCTCGGATTAAGCTCAAATAAGGTTCGTAAGGAGACCGCAATAAGCTGGGCGAACGACTGCCGCACATGCTCATGATGCAAGGTTTCAGTTCGGATTGCCTGTGCAAAATCGTCCAATAATGCTTCAATATTCGCCATATTGGCCAGCTTCAGATTAGTCACGATCTGCTGTTCGATCTCGTAAGGGTACGAGAACGATGCAGCATCAGGCTTGAGCTGCTCGATAAACAGCACGCAGCCGCTGCCTTCGATAAGCTGATATTCCAGCGCCTCCAATGCTTCTTGGCAGGATACACGAATCCGCTCAAGCCCCTCATAGCTTCGGCCGATGCCAATCGTGACGGTAATATGGAGAAGACTCTCGGCAACCTTCCGTATATCCTCTGCAATCTGGAATAAGTTCGCCGCTAGCTTAGGGTCAACAGTCGACCGCTCATCTTCGCCGTGATTAATGAGTGCAGCAATGTAGCCGTTATGCATCCGGATGACGAGCCCCTCTGCCTGCCCCCCGATAATTTCCTTCGTAATGTTGATCACGGCATATTGAAACAAATTAACATCCCGCTCCGTCTGCCCTCTCATATTGTCTAGATCAATGCACATGACCGTAAACTTAGGACGATGAATAGGCAGGTTGTAATACTCCGCACGCTCCCGCATATCCGGATGATAAGGCTCTGTCAGCAGCTTCTGTATAAAATTGGCCCGCAATAGAGGCATCGAATCTTCGATCTGCTTCTCTAATTGCTGATTGTTCTGGTGCAGCGATTCAAAATAACTGCGAATGAACACAAACTCGTTCTGAGTCGTGCGGTCTTCTGCCACGCCGCCCTTGTGTCGAATCAAATCAACAAGCGAATGAATAGCCCGATACCATCGTTTGGATAGGACGCCTGTAGCAATGATGCTGATTAGAATAAGCACAAGACAAAGGATAAAGGTCGTCTGCTTAATGATTTGCAAATGGCGGGTCAGATCGCTATATGAAATGACGGTTACATAGTTCCATCCGTTATAGCTCGACTTTAAGGCATTCACGGCCAGGCTTTCGCCCTCTGCATTCTCGATCCTAAGCTGCTTCTCTGCATCTGAATCCGCCACCTTGCGCAGGAACGCTTCACTTTCCTCATCCGACAGCAGGCTGCTCATCCGGTCGGAGAACACATTCCCGCTTGGCGTTACGATCAACAGCTCGCGTGCACCTAACTGCATATCGCTGAACACGCGAAAGAAAGCGGTATCATTTAAGTTGACGATTAAATAACCTGGCGGCGTTTCATTCGATGTATTGATACGGCGAACCAGTGTAATTTGATGAAAATCATCGATAAGCTCAGACTCAAGCTTGTGATCCAGCCAGACTTGGGTTGGATTCGAGCTCACTGCTTCCCGAACATAAGCTGGCAATACCGTATCGTCTATCATCCCGCTGTTCGGGGATACGACCAGCTTCTTATCGGGACGGTATAGATACACGGCATCTACGTCCTCAATAATTACTTGCATGGCGTTCAGGATGGTTAAGGCCATGCCGAAATTTTCCGTATCCTGCTGCGGGTCGGATGCCGATAAGAAACGCGACAGCGTCGGATTAACCGCATTCTGCAGCGTCATATTCTCCAGCGTGACGAGCTTCTCATCGATTCGCTGTTGAATTTGCTGCAGCGTCTGCCGATTCGCCTCTCCGATCTCTTCGATGATTTTGCCGCTGGCAATGAAATACGCGGCAGTTCCCATGATTAATACAGGAATTGTAGCTAGAAGCGAAGCAACAATGAGTACTTTCTTGAAGCCTGAATCGTAAATCGAACCAAACGGTTTCCAGGTTGTACTCACTACTCGTCTCCCCCATTCGTAAACTTGATACAAAGAAGGAAGAAGCCTCTGTCTGATCGATTTCTTCCTTGCTTCCTCTGAAGAGGAAGAGATACTCATTTGCTCTTAACGTACCATACTGGATTGAGCCCTAGTATAATCACTTAAGATGATTATTACCATGTCGAACGGTGAATTCGAGACGAAAGTCCTTATTCCTCGGAAGCTGTGCCCAGACCTCTCTCATATTTCGACAAAACAAAAGCCGGACATCCTATTCGGATGGCCGGCTGCTGATGCCATCGCCAGTTCAATAACATCATATTCTCTTATTGCTAATCGCTTTCTCCTAGCGCAATTAACCGTACTGGGCCTAGTAGTCCAGAAGGCAGCGACTTGCCATCATAGCGGTTCGCCAAGCTATTCGTAACCGATAGGCGAAGTTTATTCAAGCCAGGTCTTACTGCCTGCCCCAGCTCGAATACATAAGGCTTCCACATCTGGGTACCGATCACTTGATCGTTCACCTCGAGCCGGACGAGCTCATGTGCTTCGCCAAGATCAAGGATATATTTCGCTGCTGGCGTTACTTCATTGAGCTCGAATTTCTTCACATAAGTAACCGTTCCCGAGAAATGCTCCAAGCCCATCCAGCCTGTCCAGGATGTAAGCTCACTTCGTTCGCCTGTCCAAGGTCCGTCGATGACATGCCAGCCTGCCGACAAGTCCGTGATGGTCCTTACCTCCGTTGGCTTTGGTCCAGTGCCGCTCACATCGAAGGCCTTCTGCGGATCAACGGCAATAACGAGACATTCCCTGCGTTCGACCCTAAGTAGAATGCTCTGTCCATCCGCTGTTCGTTCTCCATTAACCTTCACACGCTCGCCTGTCCAAGGATGCCACACCTCGGTCAGCCCTCTTTGCCTCGTCTCTATGACGCCTTCATAGGGCTCCTCGCCCTCATTCACTACGACATAGAAGAGAATGCCGTTCTTCGTAACGCGGCTGATTCGGATTGCGCTCGATGCGGGCTCCAAAGTAACCTCGCTCCCCAATCTGCTCAATAGCAGCTCCGAGACTTCTTCTACTTTCCCAATGCGTGTCTGACCAATATTCGGAGTTGACGCCTTTCCATCCTCGCACAGCTCGACGATACAGCCACCCTGCTCGGCAAACCGCTCTAACCGCTGCCAGCTGGAAGGCGCCAGTCTATTCCCTTCCTCGATCACGATTGCCTTGTATCGGTAGCCGGCAATTTCGACCGTTCCATCCGTGAAGCGGCACGATTCGTTCAGAAGCGTTTCTTCCAAGTAGTTGAATTCGGTTTGGCGCTCGTACAGCGGTCTTACAATTCGCCATGGCAGATAAGCTGCGCCAGCCAGTACGGCGACCTCTGCGCCGTTCTTGGAATCGGTCATCAGCCAGCTCATTCGCTTGATGTAGCTCGAGATTCGGTTGTATTCCGACCACCATATATTATGCGGCCCAACATCCGGCGGCCGTTCATCCCGGCGTGCTCCTCGGATCGAGTAATAGAACGCATGCGGACTAATCAGGTTTACGCCTCGGACGAACAACCAGTCCAAGTACCACTTCATATTGTCAGCGGTAAGCGTCCATCCGCCCTCCGAACCGCAGACGCCGAAGCTCTCGTTCAGATTTCTTCTTCTGCCGCGATGCCGTGCAGCGTCAGAGGCGCATTTGCCCATCGTGCTGTGAACGCCTGTAATCCCTTTGTCATTCTCGGGTGCGATGTATCGCCAAACGACGTCCTGACCGGGGATATGGAAGTGCTCAAGCAGGCCGATATCATCGCTTGCAGCAGGATGACCTGTCAGCCCAATGCCATGCGCTTCGCACCAATTGGAGAGCGGCTTGTAATAAGTTCGTGACATTCGAGCTCTAATGACGCTCTCATACACAGTCCGAATCTGTACTGTCCGATCACCGATTTCGAACCAGAGTGCCAACAGGTCTTTCTCCTGAACGCCCTCGGCTTGCAGCTCGTTCATGAAGCCGCGGGTCCAAGGCTTTAGCCCTTCCTTGTGGCAGCGGCCAAGCAGATCCGGCTCGTCCGTGAACATCGCGAATATCGTCGTTCCGAAGTAGCGGCTTAGTCTGGCGTAATATCGCTCATGCGTCAATGTAATAAAAGTTTGAACCGCATCCGGATTCAGCAAGTCCGCAGCAAGCGGCGCATCGGGCTCGCCATCGTCCTGGCCCTCATGAACACCACGAATCGTTCCGCCAGAAGGCGTATCGATGAACAGAACAATCGACCATTCCCCTTCCTCTGGCGTCGTGAATGAGATGAGATTTTGCCCAGGATCAAGTGGAATTGGAATACTCGCTTCGATCTCACGCTCCGAGCGTTTCCTTACCGCTTGCGCTGATACAAGCGTCTCGTTGGGCGATAGGTTGATCGGGATGGCCTGATGATCCTTCTTACACGGGATTTCCTGAAGCTGCAATCCGCGGCTGGCATAGTCGGGATTATGCTTCACAACCAAGCCACAGGCGGAGCCCGACGGGTACATGCCTTCATCATAGAGAATGACGCTCATCCCCAAGCTGGCCGCCTCAGCTGCAGCCGCTTCGACCAGATCCATATAGGGGTCTGATAAGTAAGAGATCTGGCGCGAGAGCCCCATTCGTGGATGGATAACGAAGCCGTCGACCCCTTTGGCGTGAAAATCATGAATTTGCCGGAGGAGCTCCTCCTTGGTCACCTCATCATTCCAGAACCAGAATGGAATCGGGCTGAATTCAGCAGGTGGATCGATAAATTGCTGTCTCAATGTCTCGAATGCATTCACTTTCATCCCCCTCTTCTTCCTACTGCACTAATATCGCTACTATACCAATCCCGTTATCGTCTGTATTTGCAGGTTTCTTGGTTATCTGTGCAGATTTCTCGGATTTTCATTATAATGAGGCAAGAAGGAGGCGAATGAACTTGTGTGCGCTAATTGTAGGCGAGTTTGATAAGCTGCGTCCAACCGTTAATTTTGCGGACACAACGAATGCAGCACCAGCTTACGCGTGGGGTCCCCGCATTATCCCTGATTATCATCTCATTTATATCCTTTCGGGAGCGGCCAAGCTGCAAGTGGGCAATCTTAATTTCGAGCTCCGTTCAGGTGATCTTGGTTTGTATGGGGGCGGCGCAGCAATGAAGCTGAGCAACCAGTCCACAGACACCCCTTACATCTATTACAGCATTCATTTTCAATGGGACTGCGAATCAGCCGTACCGATTCACCCCTCCCCGCGTATCCAATATTGCGGCGAGGAGCAGATGAATCAAGACCCTGTTGTATTATCCATAAATCTGCAAGATGGAGACAGCATAACGCTTCCTTTTACAATAAGAGCACCGCATCTAGAGGATATGATCAGCCAGGTGGTCAGCGAATACCAACAGCAGTCGTTCGGGTACGAAATTGCCCTCCGTGGCAGAATGAGTCTGCTGCTTGCAGCGCTGCTCCATCATCTGAGAGAGGAAAGGGAACCCGATAGCAAGCGTAAAATCGTACCTGCTCTGCAGCTGATTGAACAGCATTTCGACCGCGTGTGGTCCGTTACAGAATTAGCCCATGCCTGTGGCTATCAGACGGCTTATTTTACGGAGCTATTCAAGAAAGCGATGGGGGCAGCCCCGAAGGCGTACATGCTGGAGCAGCGGATTCGCCACGCGAAACGGCTGCTGCTTGCAGGGGAATCGATCGATCGGATAGCGGGCAGGCTTGGTTATGGAAGTCCGCATTATTTTCATAGAAGCTTTAAGGATGAGACCGGCATGACGCCTTCGGAGTTTCGAATGTACAATCGATAGCGTAGGATGATGGGAGGACAATATGGTCAAACAAGCAGTAATACTGGCTGCCGGTATGGGAACAAGACTTCTTCCCATTACCCGCGTGATACCGAAGCCGATGCTGCCGATCGGCACGAGGCCTATTCTTGATTTTGTGGTAGAGGAATTGGAGCAGTCTCACATCGAAGACATCATCATGGTCGTAGGGCACAAGAGGGAGCTTATACAGGAGTATTACCGAGATAACCCGAGAGTCCGATTCGTAGTTCAGGATCAAATTAACGGTACAGCCCCCGCTCTCTATCTAACGAAGGAATTGCTCCGTCATGAACCGTTCGGAATTTGCTACGCTGATGATATTTTTGACTATAGGGTTCCCGTCATGAAGCAATTAATGGAGCAGTTTCACAGCCTAGGCGCGAGGCTCGTTACAGGTGTAGAAGAGGTAAGCAGAGCCGAGTTGCAGATCTATAACAGCTTATCTTTGACTTCGATCAAGTCTGACTTGTTCGAGCTTCATCAGATCATTGAAAAACCACAGGATGCGTTCCCTTCCAGCTATACTTCCACTGGGCGGTTTATTGCGACGCACGAGCTATTCGATGAGATTGAACAATTGAAGGCAGGCGCAGGTAGCCAAGAAATCTATCTGACAGAAGCGATTAATCGTCTGATCTCGCGGGGTGAAGCATTCGGGTTTGCTTATGCAGGAAAGCGATGGGATACCGGAACCAAGGAGAACTGGATAAGGACAAGCCATGCGTTGAGCTGCAGGTCATAGAAGTCTTATTTCGAGATTCCTTAATTGGTGTATTGAAAATATGAATGCGGAGGCGGCGCGATCCATGCTTCGTGTTAAACGTTATTGTGGAGTCAGCATTGTCGGTATCCTTGTAATCTCACTAATGGGCTGTCAGTCATCCACGGACGCCCCCTTATCTCCAGAGACTTCTGCTTCTTCCGAGGCAGTGGTATCGGATCAAGAGGTAATCATCGAGCCTTGGACAGACTATATTCCGACGCAAGATGCAGCTGTCATTGAGAACATTAGGAAGAATAAGAGTCCTTACAAGCATCTGTACGATGTCTATCACGACCTCACCGTAATCGATATCCATAACCATGATGCAGCCAGCCCAATCGCTCTTGCCAAGTGGGGACAATACGGAATCGATCGCCTCGTCTTGTTCGGAGATATTTCGGAGCCTAGTGCCAAAGTAACGGATAAGCAAGCCTGGGATCAATATACGAATAATCCTTCGCGCGTGTACCCTTCATTCGCAGGATTTCCGATTTATGAAGCCGATGGTTTAGATATCGTACGTCAAAATTTAGAGCAAGGCTATTTGAACATCGGGGAAGTTGCAGCTGCCTCGAGCTACTCGCCAGTCGTCTCCAAAGTAGAATGGAAGGCCCAACATCCGAATGACGGTCATTTGCCGAAAATCTATGAGCTTGCAGCTGAATATCAAGTACCCATCCTGCTGCATATTGATCCGCCTATTGGCGAGCCTATCGTTCATCTAGAGGAGGCTTTGGATCAGCACCCGAATACGATCATTATTTTCGGACACGCCAATGCTTACAACCCTCCTGCCAATATCGAACGCCTGCTGGAGAAGCATCCGAATTTATACATCGATTTCTTTGCAGGCTTCACGGCATACAGCAGTGAGAGCACCAATAAACTTGAGGACTTCATACCGCTAATAGAGCAGTATTCAGATCGGTTCATGCTTTCGACGGATTCGGGGTACGGCTTATCGGCGGAATTAGCAGGACAAGCGCTTTACGATACTATCGATTTACTTACCCCGGAAACCGCGCTGAAAGTATCCCATCAGAATTACGAGAGATTAATCGAGCGGCAGCCGCCGACCGGCACTCAAATCGAGACCATCAGAACATTATCTGCTCAAGCTGGCAAGTTCGAAACCTACAAATTGAACAAACGAATGGCGAATGAATTAATATTTCAATTGAAGGAAGAAAGTGATTAGTCCATCGACTCGTTATGATAAACTTCGGATAGCTTCTATTACGGTTAGCTGTACACAAAAAGGCGGACATCCCAGTGGATGTCCGCCTTTTGTTGGTGTGTCTAGTTCAAAGATACACCTTCAAAACTGGATATGAATAGGGTAGCAAACCATTCTAGCTTTAGCATATGCTTTGTAAAGCTTATGCTTTTCGAAGCGAGCTTTTCTTACGAAAGGCTTTTAGGATAAGCCCTCGACCGATTAGTACTCGTCAGCTGCACGCATTGCTGCGCTTCCACCTCGAGCCTATCAACCTGGTCGTCTTCCAGGGGTCT
>Ga0182739_1000505_pt1 | contig 49535 bp, 48 predicted proteins | sample eDN5th30CBELigBY_FD_128873 | JGI IMG/M metagenome (GOLD analysis project Ga0182739, IMG submission 128873) | Enriched backyard soil microbial communities from Emeryville, California, USA - eDNA 5th pass 30_C BE-Lig BY (version 2) (version 2) | ecosystem: Environmental > Terrestrial > Soil >... | reverse complement strand
TCACCTTGGTGCGCTATTACGCCTTCTCGAAGGATCTGGATTCAACCGCCTATTTCGACGACCTGCCGCGGTTCTATGCGGCAAAGTGGAAATAACCGACGCATCCTGACGGGATAGGAGTCCGTTATGTGGCAATACACGCTGCGACGCTTGCTGGTGTCCGTGATGGTGGCCTTCACAGTGTCGGTGATCACGTTCTCGCTGTTGCGCATGGCCGGGGACCCTGCCGTGGCGCTGGCAGGCGAAGGCGCCAGCATGGCGGACATCGAGCGGATACGGGTGGAATACAACCTGGATCGCCCCGCGCTGGAAGCCTATTGGGACTGGGTCACCAAGGCGCTGCAGGGCAACTTCGGGCGTTCGTTCAACCTGAATGCCGATGTGTCCCAGTTGATTGCCGAACGCCTTCCCGTCACGTTCTACCTCAGTTCCCTTGCACTGTTGTTTGCTTTGGGGCTGTCCCTACCCTTGGGCATCTTGGCGGGGCTAAAGCCCAACTCGCTGATCGACCGCATCGCCTTGACGATCTCGGTGGTGGGGCAGGCGATGCCCACGTTCTGGTTCGGGTTGATCCTGATGATCTGGGTCGGTCTGCGATGGGGGCTGCTGCCCATCAGCGGTAACGAGGGCTTCGCCAGTTACGTCATGCCGGCCATCGTGCTGGGTTACTACGTGACGCCGGTGCTGCTGCGCCTGACGCGGGCGGGGATCATCGATGCGATGTCGTCCGATTACATCCGGACGGCGCGCGCCAAGGGCATCGGCATGACGGCCGTGGTCTTCCGGCATGCCTTGCGGAACGCCATGATCCCGGTGGTGTCGCTGGCGGCGGTGCAATTCGGTTTCCTGTTGGGCGGCTCCATCATCGTGGAGTCGGTCTTTTCGGTAAACGGGATCGGCTTGCTGGCATGGCAGGCCATCCAGCGTTCTGATTTTGACGTGATGCAGGCGGTCGTGCTGGTGGCTTCGGCGGTGTACATCCTGCTGACCTTCCTGGCCGATCTGTTGAACGCCATGCTCAACCCACGTTTACGGACGGGCCTGCAATGACGACTTCCGTAGACGCCACGACATTCAACAGTGGGATGGTCACCGATCCCTTGGCGGACCAGAACGACAGCGCGCCACCCTCTGCATGGCGGGCCGTGCTGCGTCAGACCGCCATGGTGGCCGGCATCGTCGCACTGATTGCCATTGCCTTGCTGGCGCTGCTGGCGCCGTGGCTGACGAGCTACGACCCCTACTCAGGCGACCTGACGCAACGCTACTTGCCGCCGGTGTGGCACAGCGCCGGAACTTGGGAGCATGTGTTCGGCACGGATGGCCAAGGCAGGGACTACTTCTGCCGCTTGCTGTACGGCGCCCGGATCTCGTTGATTATCGGAGTCTCGACCACGTTGATCTCGGGCCTGATCGGCACCTCGCTAGGTGTGCTGGCGGGTTACTTCGGCGGCAAGGTCGATGCGTTGATCACGTTCATCATCACCACGCGGCTGAGCATGCCGGTGACCTTGGTGGCGGCCGTCGTGGCCTCGCTGATGGGGAGCTCGCTGCACACGGTCATTGCCGTACTGGGCTTGCTGCTGTGGGATCGCTTTGCGGTCGTGTCGCGTAGCGCGGTGCAGGAACTGCGGTCCCTGGAATACGTGACAGCGGCGCGGGCGCTGGGGTGCTCGAACTTGCGCGTGATCTTCACCCAGATATTGCCGAACGTCAGCCAGTTCCTGCTGGTGGTGCTGACGATCGAGATGGCGCATGCCATTTTGCTGGAGTCGGCCCTGTCGTTCCTGGGCCTGGGCGTACAGCCGCCGCTGCCGTCCTGGGGGCTGATGATCGCCGAGGGCAAGTCGCAAATGCTGTTCAAGCCTTGGCTGATCACGATACCCGGCGTATGCCTGTTTGTACTCATCATGGCGATCAGCCTGGTGGGCGACGGCCTGCGCGACATGTCCGCAAGAAAAAGTACACGCTAATTCCCACTTAACGGAAGACCTTTATATGAAGAAGACAGCGACGATAGTGACGGGGGCGAGCAACGGCATAGGCCGTGCAATCATGAAGCGCCTTCAGGACCAAGGCGAAACCGTCATCAACCTGGACATCAAGGCGCCGAAGGAGGAATGCGGCGAGTTTCATCAGGTGGATCTGTCCAGGCACAAGGACCTGCGAGCGGTGCTGGACGACATTTGCGCCCGGCACACCGTCTTGCGCGTCGTGAACAATGCGGCGGTGGTGTTTGCCAAGCCGTTCGAGGAAACCACAATCGAGGACATGGAGACGGGCCTGGCGGTGAACATGGGCGCGGCCATGATGTGTGTCAATGCCGCGTTGCCGGCCATGCGCGAGGCGCGCTTCGGGCGCATCGTCAATATCTGCAGCCGGACGGTCACGGGCCGCGCCACGCGCAGCGTGTACGGCATGACCAAAGGGGGCGTGCTGGGCATGACTCGGACGTGGGCGCTGGAGTTCGCCAAGCTGGGCATCACGGCGAATGCCATCGGGCCCGGGCCTATCGAGACCGAGCTCTTTCGGCTGGGTAATCCCCCTGGCCACCCCGAAACGGAAAGGAATCTGCGGTCCGTGCCGATGGCGCGATTCGGCACGCCCGACGAAGTCGCCCATGCCGCCGCGTTCTTCCTGGATGAACGGTCCAGCTTCGTCACCGGCCAGATCCTTATGGTCTGCGGTGGCCAGACGCTGGGCGTGCAGCCGTCCTAATTCGATGTCATCAACAAGGATCTGGAAAATGGAAAACGAAGCTACGTTGGTCACGGGTGGGGCGGGCGGCATAGGCTCGGGCATCGTGCAGCGTCTGATTGCCGAAGGGCAGCGCGTCATCGTGCTGGACCAGCACCAGGGGACGAACGAATCGGCCATCCACGAGGTGGTGGACCTGTCGGACCCGCGTGCGACCAAAGAGGCCCTGGCACGGATCTGTGCCCAGCACAACATTACGCGCCTGGTGAACAATGCCGCGTTGTGCCGCGTGCTGCCGCTGGAGGAAGACGACGTCAAGAATCTGGAACACACCGCAGCGGTAAACCTCTTTGGTGCGGTCCTGTGTACGCAGGCCGTCCTGCCGGCGATGACGCGCGCCGGGTTCGGGCGCATCGTCAATATCAGCAGCCGGGGCGCCTTCGGCAAGGAAAGCCGGCTCAGCTACAACGCCACGAAGGCGGGCATCAATACGCTGACGCGCACCTGGGCCCTGGAATTCGCCTCGCGCGGGATCACGGTCAATGCCGTGGCGCCGGGGGTGGTCGACGCAGGCATGTACAAGCGCTCGTCGGGCATCGACCCCGAACTGACTCATCGCACCAATGAATCCATACCGATGAAGCGTCTGGGTAAGCCCGAGGACGTCGCCGAGGCCGTGGCGTTTTTCCTGAGTGAACGCAACACCTACATCACCGGCCAGTTGCTGTTCGTATGCGGTGGCCTGTCCATCGGCCGGCAGCCATCGATCTGAATCCTTCCACCCCTATTTGAAACCCCGAGGTAGCGTTATGCATCACACACTGACCAGCAGCGACGGCGTCGAACTCGCCTACTATGTCGACAACTTTACCGACCCGTGGAAGACTCCGGAGACGGTATTCCTGTTGCACTCCATGATGGGCAGCGCCCAGCGCTTCTATTCATGGATGCCTGCGCTCACGTCCAAGTACCAGGTGGTTCGCATGGACATGCGCGGCCATGGCAATTCCGAGATTCCGTCGGAGGACAAGGAACTGACGATGGAGCGGCTGGTGCAGGATGCGCTCGAGGTCCTGGACGAACTCAAGATAGAGAAGCCGCACATCCTGGCCAATTCGGCTGGCGGCTACGTCGCCCAGCATCTGGCGATGAACCATCCCGATCGCGTCAAGAGCCTGGTGCTGGTGGGTTCCACGCCCGGCCTGGCCAAAAGCCCCACCATCACCTGGATTCCACGCATCCGCAACGAAGGCTTCGAGCAATTCCTGCGCGTGACCATCGCCGATCGCTTCCACCCCGACTATTCGGATCCGGAGATGGTCGAGTGGTTCCTGCAGGACGTCGTCAAAGGAAACGACCCCGAGTTCATCTGCCGCTGGCTCGAGTTTGCGTCGCCGCTGGAGTGGGGTGATGAACTGGACAAGGTGAAGTGCCCGACGCTGATCGTGCGGCCTGGGTCCGAAACCGTGGGGGCGGCGAGCGTCTACGACATCATGCTCGAGAAGATTCCCGACGTTGAGATGGTGACATATGCGGGCATGCCACATAACATCGCGGACTTTCGCGCGGAATCCTGCGTGAACGATGCCATGTCGTTCCTGGCTCGCCGCTTTCCGCAGGCGCGTTCCACAGCGTGAGGCCGACTATGCCTAAAGCCGTGGTGGCGATGTTGAAGCACGAGACGAATACGTTCTCGCCGGTGCCCACGCCGCTGTCGCGGTTTGGGCCGAATGGTCCCTATTACGATGACGCCGCCGCCGACGCTATGCGCGGCACGAACACCGCCATGGGCGCCTACCTGGACCTGTGCACGGAGGCGGGGTTCGAGATCGATACGCCGCTGGCGGCCGATGCCCGTCCCAGCGGCCCGTTGCCCGTCGACGTCTACGAGCACTTCGTCGAGCGTATCTGCGCGGCCGTTCGGCGCGGTTGCGATGCCCTGTTCCTGGACTTGCATGGCGCCATGGTCGCGGAAAACACGCAGGATGCCGAAGGCACGTTGCTGGAGCGCCTCCGCGCCATCCGTCCCGATCTGCCCATTGCGGTGTCCCTGGACATGCATGCCAACGTGACGGAGAAGATGGTCCGCAACTGCACGGTGATCGCCGGCTACCGGACGTATCCCCACGTCGACATCCGTCAGACCGGCATCAGGGCGGGGACGCTGCTGCTGCGGGCGCTGAAGGGCGAGATCAGGCCCGTGATGGCCTTCGGCAACATCCCCGCGATGATGCACACCCTGTGCATGGATACGCAAGCCGAACCGTTTCGCGGCTTCATCCAGAAGTGTCGTGACGTGGAAGGCGGCGGGGTCCTCGATGCCTCGTTCTTCGGCGGCTTCTCGATCTCGGACATCCCGGCGCCTTGCGGCTCGGCGGTGTGCGTGACGGATGGCGATACGGACCTGGCGCGGCATATCGTGGACGACGTGCTGCAACTGGCCTGGGAACGCCGCGCCGACTGTGTCTACAAGGCCGAACCGCTGGCGCAATCGATCGCGCGCGCCAAGGCGGCCGAGGCCGGCCCGGTGCTGCTGATCGACCATGCCGACAACTGCGCATCGGGCGGCACGCAAGACACGATGGCCGTGTTGGAAGAGGCCATCAGGCAAGGCCTCTCGGACATTGCCGTGTTTGCTATCTGCGACCCGGAGGCCGTCGAAACGCTGATCCAAGCTGGCGTCGGCAACACGGTCACGTTGCCCCTGGGGGGGAAGATGGACGTCCCCGCCATCGGCATGCAGGGTCGGTCCATGGTGCTGACGGGCAAGGTCAAGGCGGTGACGGATGGCACCTTCACTGCGCGCGGGCCCATGCTGACGGGCGTGCGGGCCTCCATGGGCCGGACCGTCGTGTTCGAAACAAACGCCGCGGACATCGTGGTGTGTGAACGCAATCACGAGCCATGGGACCTGGGCTGCCTGCGTTCGGTCGGGATAGAGCCGACCCATAAGCGCTACATCCTGCTGAAGTCCCGCATGCATTATCGCGCTGGTTTTTTACCCTTGGCCAAGGCCATTATCGAGTGTCAAGGGGTAGGAGTGACGGCTTCCGATTATGGACTATTCAACTACAAGCGCCTGCGGCGTCCGGTTTACCCGCTCGATTCCGATGCCCGGTGGGCACCGGCCCACGCCTTGGCAGGCAATGACGTCGGCCCCTGTTGACCAAGCGGCGGACGGCGCCTTGCTCGAGGTCGATGGACTCGATGTGCGGATACGCTTGCCGCAAGGCGAGCTGCATGCCGTGCGCAATGTCTCGTTCAATTTAGCCGAGGGCGAGACCCTTTGCCTGGTGGGCGAGTCGGGTTGCGGCAAGTCGTTGACGTCGCTGACGCTAATGGGCTTGCTGCCCAAGGCGGCGCAGCGCAGCGCGCGCAAGCTGTCTTTCGCGGGCCAGGACTTGCAGTCCTTGTCCGAGGCCCGGATGAGCGCGATGCGGGGCAACGATGTGGCCATGATCTTCCAGGAGCCCATGACGAGCCTGAATCCGTCCATGGCCATCGGCGCGCAATTGACTGAGGGTTTTCTGAAGCACAAGAAAGGTTCGGCGCGTGAGGCGCGCGAGCGCGCCTTGTACCTGATGGACAAGGCCGGCATTCCGTCGCCGGCCATGCGTATGAGGCAGTACCCGCACGAACTGTCCGGCGGCTTAAGGCAGCGCGTGATGATTGCCATGGCGTTGATGTGTTCGCCGCGCCTGATCATCGCCGACGAGCCGACGACGGCGCTTGACGTCACGATACAGGCCCAGATCCTGGATTTGCTGAAAGCCCTGCAAAGTGACTTTGGCATGGCCATCCTGTTGATCACGCACGACCTGGGCGTGGTGGCGCGCGTGGCCGACCGCGTGTCAGTCATGTATGCCGGCGAGATCGTTGAACAAGGCGACACACAGGATGTCTTCCGTACGCCGACCCATCCTTATACGCAGGGCCTTCTGGATTGTGTTCCCATCCCGGGCAGGCTCAGGCCAGGAGAAAGACTGGGCTTCATACCGGGGCAGGTGCCGAATTTGATGAGTGGCAGCAAGGGATGCATGTTCCGGAATCGTTGCGGCTTCGCCATGCCGCAATGCGTTGAGGCCTCGGTGCCCCTGGTATCGGGCTCAGAGCCGGGCCACCGCTATCGCTGCTTGTTGCCCTTGACGACCGAGAACGGCGAGGTGCTGCGATGACTACACCGTTGATCGAAGCGCGGAACGTGTCGCGCGAGTTCTCCACCGCGGCGGGCCTGTTGCGCAAGTCATGGAAGACGCGCGCCGTCGACGGGGTCAGCCTCAGCGTCGGCACGAACGAAGTGGTCGCCATCGTGGGCGAGTCAGGCTGCGGCAAGTCGACGCTGGCCCAGATGCTCCTGGGCTTGCTGCCGCCGACGCAAGGCCAGGTGCTTATGAACGGCGTGCCTCTGTCGGAGTTGCATCGGAAGGAAATTGCGCGGCATGTGCAGCCGGTGTTCCAGGATCCGTACGCTTCGCTGAACCCGCGCGTGTCCATCGAAAGCAGCCTGACCTTGCCGTTGACGGTGCATGGCATTGGCGACAAGGCCGAGCGTGCGGCGCGTGTGGACGAGATGCTGGATGCCGTGGGGCTGGCGCGCCGCTACAAGCACAGTTACCCGGCCCAGCTTTCCGGCGGGCAGCGGCAACGCGTCGCCATTGCGCGGGCGTTGATCATACGTCCGAAGCTGCTCATCTGCGACGAACCTACGTCGGCGCTGGATGTGTCGGTGCAATCGCAAGTGCTGAACCTGTTGCTGGATTTACGCGAAGAGTACGACCTGAACTATGTGCTCATCAGCCATAACCTGGCCGTGGTGGAGCACATGTCGACGCGGGTCTGCGTCATGTATAAGGGCCGCTTCGTTGAAGAGGGGCCGACCGCCGAGGTCTTCTCGCACCCGAAGCAGGACTATACCCGGGCGTTACTGGATTCCGTCCTGACGCCCGACCCCCGCATGGGCGTGAGGCGCCGGCAGGATGAAGCCGCTGCGCTGGCCACTGTTTAGCTGATTCCAAGGAGAACGAGATGCAGGAAATGTTGACGGACCGTGTGGATACGCCCAGCGCCTGGCGGCGCAAGGATCTGGAGAATGATGGCTCCTGGTGCCTGCGGATTACGACCGCGCAAGAAGGCGAACTGTCGGCGGCAGCGGACGAGGTGTTGGCCAAGGGCCTGAAGGCCCCTGACTTTACACGCGATGACTTCCGCTTGCCTGAACTGGGCAAGGTATTGGCCGGCTTGTCCGAGGACCTGGAGAAGGGGCGTGGTGTCGTCCTGATCCGCGGCCTGCCGTTCGATCGGCTGGACGAAACGCGCGCCGCCATCCTGCTGTGGGGCATCTGCCTGCACTTCGGGCGGGCAATGCCGCAGCATGCCGCCGTGAACCTGGGCGGATACCGGGACAATCTGGTTGCGCACATCGTCAACCAGGGGCAGGACTATACCAAGCTGAATGTGCATGGCTCGTTGACGAGCGCCGAGCAGATGCCGCATTGCGATCCGTCCGACCTCGTGGCCCTATTGTGCGTGCGGCCCGCAGCGGATGGCGGCGGCGTCAGCCGTATCGTCAGCTCTATGGCCATCTACAACGAAATCCTGGACCGCTATCCGCACGTGCTGGACGCCCTGTACGAAGGCTACTATCATGACTTGCGAAAGAATGCGGCCAAGGAGGGCGAAGAGGTCACGCCATATCGCATCCCGGTCTATAGCCATTACCAGGGCTTGCTCAGTTGCAACTTCAATTCCAAGACGGCCGAGGCCGGGACGAAAAAGCTGGGGAGGCCTTATACCGCGGCCGAGCAGGAAGCCATGGAAACCATGCTGCGCCTGGCGACGGATTCCGAATTCGCCTACGACATGGTGCTGGATACGGGCGACTTGCAACTGCTGAACAATTACACCGTCTTGCATAGCCGGAGTGCCTGGCACGACCCGGATGCGTACGAGCAGAAACGCGTGATGTTGCGCCTGTGGCTGAAGGCGCACCAGACGCGGCCGCTGGCCCCCGGCTTTGCGGGGGGATACGTGACCGGCTCCAAGTACGACGTGGCGGTTGGCTACTAAATCGTCTGATATCAAATCATTGCAGTCAATCCATTGCAGGAGACCTTTGTATGGCGCGCCACATCGCATGCCTGACCTTCGACGTCGATACCTGGTCCGGCTTCATCGCCAAGGGCCTGACCACGCCCACGCCGATTTCCCGCGGAGAGTTCGGCATCGTGGGCATCAAGCGCATCTTGTCGTTACTCGACCGGTATGACATCAAGGCATCGTGGTTCATTCCGGGCATGGTGATCGCCGCCTACCCCGAAGCTTGCGAGGCCATTGTGGCAGCAGGCCATGAAGTGGGGCATCATGGTTGGACCCATGTGCCGCCGGCCGACCTGGCGCCCGAGGTGGAAGCCCACGAGATGCAGCGCGCCAACGAGGAAATCCGCCGCCTGACGGGCCGCGGCGCTGCGGGCTACCGTTCGCCGGCGTGGGACATCAGCGACCGGACGGTGGACCTGTTGTTGCAGCACGGCTTCCTGTACGAAAGCAGCATGATGGGTAACGATCATTGTCCGTACTACGTGCGCAAGGGGGACGTCATCTCGACGACCGAGCCGCCGCTGTTTGGTGAAAAGACGCCGCTGATCGAGATGCCGATCTCGTGGTCGCTGGACGATTTCCCGCATTTCGAATTCTTGCGTACGCCTGGCTATGTTCTTCCGGGACTGACTGGCGGCGATCAGGTGCTCTCCAACTGGAAGGCGGATTTCGACTACATGGTCCAGACCGAGGAGTGGGGCGTGTTGACCTACACCTTCCACCCTTATGTCACGGGCCGTGGGCATCGCATGCTGGTGCTGGAAAAGCTCATCCAGCACTTGGTGGAGAAGAACGCCCTCTTCATGACGATGGAGCAGGCGGCGCTGGAGTTCAGCGAGAAGGTGAAGGCCAACGAATTGGCGCCGTATCCGTGAAGACTTGAGGGCTTGAAGGCCGCTTTGTCAGCGGCAATCCTATCGCCCTATTGTTGTTGTCCGCTAAGTCCGCGGACGACGGGCAACAGTTGCGGGACGACGTGCTTGATGAAGTCGGGCTCGTTCCATTCGCTGGCCGAGGCGGCCACGTGCACGGCGCCGACCGGCCGGCCCTGCCTGTCCGTGATGGCGGCTGCGATGACAATTTCGTCGAGGCGCCATTCCCCCGTCTGGATGGCGTAACCATTGCTTCGCACTTTCCGAACGTCTTCCATAATGTCGGCCGGCGTGATTTTCGTGTGCGGCGTCCGGGCGACCAGATCGCAGGAAGCGATAAGTTGCTCGGCTTCTTCGTCCGGCAGGCAGGCCAGGACGGATCGACCGCCGGCGGAGCAATACAGCGGCACGCTGCAGCCAATGTGGGCATGTGACAGGCTCTCGCGCTTGGTGCGCATACGCATGACGTACACCAGGGTGTTGCCATCCAGCAGGCTCAGGTCCACCCGTTCACCCAACGATCGGCGCAACTCGGTCAGGATGGGCGCCGCCTTGTCTATCAGCGGGTCGGTGCGCAGGAACTGGAACGTGAGTCCCAGCAGCTTCTTGCCGAGCGCATAGCGCCGGGTCGTCAAATCCTGCTCGAGATAGCCCAGTTTTTTGAGGGTATAGGCGAAACGCTGGGTTGCGCTTTTGCCCAGGCCGGTGGCGGTGCTGAGTTCCCCCAGCGTCATGAACCGACCCTGATCCTGAAAGGCCTCGAGGACGGCAAAAGCCTTTTCAAGCGACTTCACGTTAAGGGGATTGGTATCCAAAGTCATGAGTCGTGTCATTCGCCTGAAGGGGTGAAAGCTAATTGAAAGGGGTTGGTAAGGTGTATTGGATTATAGGCCGGAGTATTTTGCATGCAATAAACCCTTAGCTGGTGTTGGATTCGGGAGTCAGGGCTGGCTTGGCCTGCCTGGCCTTGCGGTTTTGTCTTAGGGTGTTCCAAGACGACAGGATCCCCGAGGCGATGACCAAGGCGATGCCCAGCCCGGCAAGCGCGCCGGGCCGGTCGCCCCACAGGGCAAAGCCCAGGAAGGTGGCGAAGACGATGGTCGAGTAATGCAGCGCCGCCGTGAGCAAGGTCGAGCCGGAGCCGTAGGCGCGCGTCAACGCCAGCTGCCCGAGCATCCCCAGAAGCCCCATGCCGACCAGCGCTGACCAGGTGGACGCGCTTAGATCCGTCCACCCTTCAACGGCGAGGGCAGCCAGACTGCTTAACGATGTGAAGACAGAAAAAATAAGGACCGTGCGCCATTCGGGTTCCTTGGCCTGCCCCAGTTGGCGCAATTGCATCCAGGCAATGGCGGCACAGGCGCCGGACAGCAAACCCACCACGCCCGCAAACCATTGCTCCTGTTGAATGGTCGGTTGCAGGATCGCGATGACGCCCAGAAATCCGAGGACAACGGCAGTCAGTCGAACTGCGTCCCGCTGCATGTCGCCACGGATGATGGTCCAGCCGGCAATGAACAAGGGACCGGTGTAGTTCAGGCTGAAAGCCATCGAGAGCGGCAGGTTGGCCATGGCGTAAAAGCTGAGCCACATGGCGAGCCCGCCGGCAATATTGCGTGCGATGTGGGGCGTCCAGCGCGGCGGCGTCACCCGCCGATGCGTCCATAGCGCCCAAATCAGGATGATGACGATTGACGGAAGGCCGCGCAGCAGGACCGTCTGAGACAGCGAGGCGCCCAAGTCGTACGCCAGCTTTACGAGGGCGCCCGATAGAGCAAACATGGCACAGGCGAACAGCATCCAGAACGAAGGCATAGTAATCCGGGATCGATAGGGTCCTGTATTCGCCCTGTGCCCGCCGCCGATACTGCAACCCGGCGGGGGAAGATGCGACGTTTAGAGAATTCTATACCATAGTTCGGTCTAAAGTATCGTAAAGCAATACATTAAATTATAAATTTGTCTAGAGGCGTAGGGAATCGGCGACTGCGGCGCCAGCGATGGCGCGGTCTGGCTGAGAAAGCGGAGCGAACAGGAACCGGGAGGATGAGTGGGAGAAGGGGGGCGATGGGAGATGTGCGGCCCGTTCCTGGAGATGACGGGCCGGCGTCAGGCGTGCTCAGCGGCGGCAAGGCATGCCGCCGCTTAGTTACTCAGCTGCCTATTCGAACGTGATTTTGGCGTCTTTGATCAGCTGTCCAAACCGCTTGTAGTCCTGCTCGAGCCGCTGCGTCATGTCGGCCGCCGTGCCCAAGGCTGGTACGTAGCCCATGCTGGTCAACTTTTCGCTGATCTCGGGCGATTTCAGGATCGTGTTCACTTCCTTGTTGATGCGCTCGATGGCGGCGGCGGGCGTTGATGCCGGCGCCGAAAAGCCTATCCACACGGCGATATCGAAGCCGTCGACGCCCGCCTCGTCGACGGTGGGCACATTGGGCATGCCGGGAAAGCGCTGCGCCGTGGACACCGCCAGCATCGTCAGCTTGCCGGCTTCAACATGCTGCCTGACGGGCCCGAGCGAACTGAATGTGGCATCGACACGGCCGGCAAGCACGTCGGATACCGCCGCGACCTGGCCTTTGTAGGGCACATGCAGCATCTTCGCGCCCGACATGATCTTGAAGAGCTCGGCAGCCAGATGGCCCGAAGAGCCATTGCCGGACGAGGCTATGGTCAACGAGGTGGAAGACTTCTTGGCGAGCTCGACCAGCTCCTTGACGCTATTGACGCCCAGGTCCTTCCTGACGACCAGGAACAACGGGACGTCGGCAATCAGCGCGACATGGTTGAAGGCGCTGGTTGGGTCGTAGGGCACGGCCTGAAGGTGCGGAATGATGGTGAAGGGGGGATCCGAGCCGCCGATCAAGGTATAGCCATCGGGCGATGCATTGGCGCCCAAGCGCGCGCCGATGACGCCGGCCGCACCGCCCCGATTCTCCACAACTACCGGTTGACCCAAGGCAGTAGCCAGTTTTTCGCCGACGATACGGACCGTCGTGTCGGCTGCGGCTCCGGGTGAGAACGGGACGACGACGTGTACCGCACGGTCCGGCGTCCAGGAGGCCTGGGCCAACGTGGGCGCCAGCAGGGACAGGAATAGCGCCTGTAGTAAAGCAATCAAGAATTTCATTTGTTGTCTCCTTATGTTCCAACGACTTTGATGGTGTGCTGTTAATCAACTGTCGAGCAGATGGTTGTCTTGTCCTATATGGGGAGCCTCTTCGATGCTGCCCGGCCGGCAGCCATTGATCGTGAAAGGCAAGCCAACCAATTGACGCTTCGTTTTGGCAGAACGCCTGATGATGCCTTGCTGTTCCACTTGCGCTGAAGCGAGTGCTTCGGGAATGGTGTTGTACCCGGAACAGGGGACGCCCGCTTCCTGAAGGCGCTGCGCCCAGTGTTCCCGAGGCTTTTCTTTGACGATGCGCGAGATGTGGTCGACGAGTCCGCGCTTATTCTGCAACCTGGCCGCATTGGTCGCGTACTCGGGCTGCGACGCCCATTCCGCATGGCCCAATATCTCGGCAAGCCGGGCAAACTGCGCGTCGTTGCCGGCGGCAATCACCAAGGGGCCGTCCAGCGCCGGGAAAGCATCATAGGGAACCAGCAGCGGGTGCCCGTTTGCACGCCGTTCGGGCGTCCGTCCTTCGTTCAAGTAGCCGCTGATGTCCATGGTGACCCAGGCCAGGGCGGTATCGAGCAGCGACAGGTTGATCACGGCGCCTTTGCCCGTTCGATCCCGGTCCCGAAGTGCGCTCAACGCGGAGATCACGATCCACATGCCGGAGCCCATGTCGACGATGGACGGTCCCGTCCTTAACGGGGGCCCATCGGGCGTGCCGTTGACGCTGGCCAAGCCGCTGTAGGCTTGGGCCAGGGGCTCGAAGCCGGGCAAATTGCTGAGCGGCCCGGTTTGCCCGAAGGCGGACAGATCGCAGTAGATGAGTCGTGGAAATCGCGTCGTCAGTGTGGATCCGTCGATGCCGTGCTGCGCAACAATGCCCGGTCGTAAATTGCTGATGACAACGTCGGCGGTGGCAATGAGCTGCAAAAGCGATTCAAGACCCGCTTCGGTCTTGAAGTCGAGGGCGACAGAGTGTTTTCCTCGATTGAGATCGCGAAAAAGCAGGGCGTCTCCGCCCTGGAAGCGAGGACCCATATGGCGAGCCGCGTCACCACGGGTCGGTTCCTCGATCTTGATGACCTGTGCCCCCAAGTCGGCGAGGATCATTCCGCCGTAGGGGGCTGAAAGAAATTGCCCCAGCTCGATGATTCGTATGCCCTGCAACGGCCCCATGCTGCCTGCGGACTCTGCATGCTCGTTGCCGATAGCCGATGTCATCACTCATACACCTTTGAAGACGGGCGAGCGTTTTTCGGCAAAGGCAGCCAGGCCTTCTTTGACGTCTTCCGTTTTAAGAAGATGGCGAATCATGACCTGTTCCATGCGCAGTCCTGTGGCCATATCCACATCCATGCTCCGGATGGCCAGTTCCTTCGTTGCCTGTACGCCCAGGGGCCCGTTCTTGATGATGCGATGCGCGTATTCGTGTGCCTTTTGCATCAACTGTTCGCGTGGCACAACGGCGTTCACCAGGCCCCATTTATGCGCGTCCTGGGCAGAGATGGCATCGCCGGTCAACAGCATTTCCATGGCAATGGCGTAGGGAAGTTGCCGTAGCGGTCGCTGCGTGCCTCCGTTGGCAGCAAGTAGACCGCGCTTTACCTCGGTAATGGCGAAAGTCGCCGTATCGTCGGAGACCCGGATGTCGGTGGCGAAAAGGAGTGTGATGCCTCCCGCGAAGCAGTTGCCATTGACCGCCGCGATCACAGGCTTCCAGATCTCCAGCCCCCGATTGAGTATCTGGTCCTTCTGCGTGAGGAACATGTCGCCCATGCCGTCGAAGACCGAGTCCATGTTCTTAAGGTCTGCGCCGGCCGAGAATGTTTTCTCGCCCGCGCCGGTGATGATGGCCGCCCTGATATTCGTGTCGTCCCGGACACGCGCCCAGGCCTGGGAGAGCCCGGCGTAGTGCTCGCCGTCCATGGCATTGTGCTTTTCGGGGCGGTTGATGATGATGGTGCAAACGCCGTCTTCAACTTCTACATCGATCGACATGCTGATGTCCTCTTCGTTACTGTGTTCTTGCACGCGCAAGGATGGTTTTGGCTTGTCGCAAGTGCGGCATGTCCAACATCTGGCCGTCCAGCCCTACAACGCCCAACGCGTCGCCGAAACTGTCTACGACGCGTTGGGCGTACAGGACTTCTTCGTCAGTGGGGGTAAAGCATTCGTTGATAATGTCTATTTGGCCGGGGTGGATGGCCAGCTTTCCGGTGAATCCGGCCTGACGGGCGAATACGCACTCGTCGCGCAACGTATCCGGGTTCTGGTAGTCGGCGCAAATGGTGTCGATGGCGCTGACTTCGGCGGCGCTGGCCGTCAGCAGGCACACGCCGCGCGCGTAGGCATACAGCGTCTCGAAGCTGCCGTCCGCAGTACGATTCGTGCTCGCGCCCAAAGCGGCCATGAGATCAATCGGGCCCCACGAAAAGCCGACCAACCTTGGACTCACCCCGATGAAGGTGTGAGCTTGCAACAGGGATAGCGCGGTTTCCGTCAAGGTGGGAAGCATGCGGATCGAACCGCACTCGATGCCCGCCTGGGTCTCCAGCGCACTCAGGTAATGATCAAGCGTCAAGAGGTCGGCTCCCGAGCGCACTTTGGGAACCAGTATCCCGTCCGGGCGGCCGGCGACGACAGCGGCAAGATCGGCAAGCGCCCCAGGGTCCTGGATGGGTTTGCTGCGCACCCATATTTGCTGCTTGCGGCTGTCGTCCTTATGTTGATCCAGATAGTCCCGCGTCAGCGCGCGTGCCGCCTGCGCATTGGATGCGGCGACCGAGTCCTCGAGATCGAGGATGAGGGCGTCGGCATGCGTCGCGTCGGCTTTGGCGAGCTTGCGTTCACTGTCGCCAGGAACAAACAGGAAGGATCGGATGGCAGTCGTCATAAATCGCCTTAAGTGGAACGCCGGCCGGAGCTATCGCATGAGCTGATAATCGCGTTACGCATGCTCCGCCCAGTTGTTCAGTGTTTGCATTCGATATAAGCTGCATCCTAGCCGAGCATCTAACACTCTGGCTTATAGATAACATCGGACGGGCTTATGGCATACACGCTGATTCAACTGCAGCATTTCGGCGCAGTGGTGCGCTATGGGTCTTTCTCGGCGGCTGCGCGGGCCCTGGGCGTGGCCCAGGCCGCGGTCAGCCAAGCGGTCGCAGCGCTGGAGGAGGATCTGGGTGTCCGGCTTTTTGATCGCAATTCGAGAAAGTGTGCGCTGACTGCAGCGGGAGCCGTGTTCGCCAAAGAGGCGGCACTCATCACTCAGAGCGTTTCTGAAAGCCGGGAGAAATTGCGGCAATTCCAGACGGGTAAGAAGGGACGCGTCGTGTTGGGGCTGACGCCGGGCATCAGCAATCTTATCGGCGAGCACTTGCTTCGCCATATGCGCCAGACGGCGCCGGGCCTGGATGTCATCGTGGTCGAGGCGTTCATGACGCGGCTGCGCGAGTTCCTGATGGAAGAACGGATCGATTGCGCTGTGACGTACGGCCTGGGCGACCAAGACCCGGCCATGCGCGCTTGGCCCATTGGCTACGAGCCTTTCTGCCTCGTGGGCAAGCCGGGGCTGTTTGCACAGCTTCCGGTTGGCTCGCCGGTCTCGCTCGAGGCGATATCGCGCATTCCCTTGTTCCTGGCCACGCTATCGTACGAAGAAGGAGTGGGACGGCTGTTGACCAGAACCGCTCAAGAGCAAGGACTCGAGTTAGACATCCGTCACCAGGTTCAGTCGCTGTCCCTGATCAGGCGATTGTTGCTCCAGAAGGGCTTGGCCACGGTGACTCCCATCGGCGCCGTTATCGACGAGATCGGCGATGGACGGTTGCAGATGCGTGTCTTGGAGGACAGTTCGTTCACGTATGGGGTTCAGTTCGCCATCCCGAGCCATCGCAACCTTGGCACTTTGGAGAAGAAGGTGATGGAGGGCATCGTCGCCGTCGGCCGCCCGCTGTTATTCGATTCCGGCATTTGGTACGACGAGCAACAGTGTACGGTTCGCCAGGATGTTCAGCGCTACTTGAAACGTTCCATGCAGAGCTCCCTGGAGGGGAAAGCGTCTTAGGTTTTGGGCTGGTGCCTTCCTTTCCTTACAGTGCATCCTTACTCTGGAACGTCCGCGCCCGATATCGCTGCCAAATATACCCCTAGCTAAAAACGCTACTTCTTTCGCTCGCGGCTTGTCGGTAGAGTGATGCGATGGGTTCGCCCTTCGTCAACTATTAAGCTCCGAGGAAAAATATCATGGCGTCTTCCGACACCGCGCTCGCTCATTTGCCTTTGAAAGGCGTACGTGTGCTGGAGTTGGCCCAGATCATGGCCGGGCCGATCTGCGGCCTGATGCTGGCTGACCTGGGTGCTGAAGTCATCAAGATCGAAAAATTTCCCGGCGGCGACGATGCGCGTGCGTTCAACAACGCCGGCGGTTTCCGCGAAATGCCGGCCTCGTTTCAGATCATTAACCGGGGCAAGAAATCCGTCGCGCTCGACATACGCACGCCCGAAGGGCGCGAGACCTTATTACGGCTCGTGGAGAGCGCCGACATCGTCACGGAAAACTTCAGGCCCGGTACCCTGGAGCGTTTGGGCCTGGGGCCCGACGTCTTGATGAAGGCGAATCCGGCCATTATCTGTGTGTCGATTAGCGGTTATGGCGGCAAAGGCGAACTGACCGGCCGTGGGGGATTCGACCTGGTGCTGCAGGCCTTCAGCGGCCTGATCAGCGTCACGGGTGAACCGGGACGCGGCGGCGTCAAGCCAGGCGTGCCTATCGCGGACGTGAATGCAGGGATACTGGGCGCGCTGGGAACGCTTGCCGCGTATATCCATCGCCTGCGTAGCGGCAAAGGGCAGTGGGTCCAGACTTCGCTGCTTCAGGCGTCCATACAGCAGCTTTACTGGTATGCCGCCTTGTTCTTTTCTTCGGGCCAGTTGCCGCAGCGCTTGGGCACGGCGCATCCGATCATCGCGCCGTATCAAACGTACACGTGCTCCGATGGCGAGCTGGCCCTGGGCGGCGGCAACGATGCGATCTGGAAACGCATATTGACCGTCATTGACAAGCCCGAATGGGAACAGGACCCTCGCTTCGTGTCGCCGAAAACACGTCTTGAAAACCGCGAGGCGCTGGCAGAGTGCCTGAACCAGGTGCTGATAAAGAGGACGCGCAAGGAGTGGGAAACCGAGTTCCTTGCTGCCGGGGTTCCGGCGGGGTCGGTGCAAGACGTGGGTGAAGCACTGCAACATCCCCAGACCCGCGCCATGGACATGGTGATCGATGTCGAGGATGCCAACGGCGGGCAATGCTCGGCACTTGGGTTCCCCGTGCACTTCAATGGCACGAACCAGCCCGCTAGATCAGCGGCGCCTTTGCTGGGCGAACATACCCGCGAGATTCTGATGGCAGCGGGCATTACCCAGCAGGAATATGAAGCGCTGCGGCAGGCTCAGGTCTGCATGGACAACGACGAGGCCGTTCCCGTAGCGTCTTGATCACTCGTACGCGCAGGGTGACGCTGCGCGCCCGGCCAACGTCCTTCAGCCAGTAGTTCGTCTATGGTGTCCTGCACGACTTGCTGGACTGCCAACAGGGCGGGTTCCTGCGGCGCTTCTACGGCGGCACACAATGCCAGGCTACGGCTTAGCAAGGGCTCGATCAGGACCGGATTCAGGTCGTCCGTCGTTTCACCGACGGGAAGCGCCGACAGCGGCAAGATGGTCACGTACTCGCCGGAGCGAACCAGCCTGACCATCGTCAAGGGATTCGAGCTCTCTGTCACGACGTTCAGTTCGACGCCTTCCTTGACACAGGCGTCGTTCAGAATAGACCGGACATTGTTCATGCGTGCCGGCAATACGAGGGGAACCTGATGCAGGTCCGAGAGTGTCACGGCCGTGGACGTCGCCTTGCGAGGCAGGCCGATTGCGTACAGATCTTCCCTCACCATGGGTTGCGCATGGATGCCGCGCGGGGGCGACTCGACGAACAGCATGGACAAGTCCAGGCGTCGGTTCAGCAACAGTTCGGTCAGGTACGAGCTGGGATATTCGATCACGCATAGAACGATGTCCGGGTATTGCTGCTTCAGTGCCTTGACCACAGGGACGGCCATCATTTGGGCCGCACTGACGGGCAAGCCCAGCGTGACTTTTCCGACGATGGTCGCGCCTTTGCCCGCGCCAATGTATTGCATGCTGGCGAGCTGCTGCAGCACGCCGCGGGCGCAGCGATAGAATTGCATGCCTTCTTCAGTGGGCGTCACGCCTCTTGAGCTTCGACTCAGCAGTTGACAGCCGAGCTCTTGCTCGAGGCTGGCCATTTGTGCGCTTAACGCCGATTGCGCAATATGGATGGCTGCCGCAGCCCTGGAAAGGCTGCCCAGGTCGACGATTTTGACAAAGTTTCGTATTTGTCTGATTTCCATGAAATTACTTCCTCGAACAGCTTGGTGGCGCAGTGTAGGTCACCATCCTCGCCAACAAGCGTCATGAGGCATCTTTAAAGCAGATGCCCCTAGCTGCAAAGGTTATTTGTGGCAGCGCCATGTCTTTGTTTAGTATGGCTATCCAGGTCCCATAAGAGATCCCTTCCAGGAGACTACCCGTATGCATTACAGCAGAAACCGCCGGCGCGCACTTGTGGCGCTGGCCTTCAGTGGCGCGCTGCTTACTTCCTTTGCAAGCCATGCCCAGACCGCCAGCGGCCGTATCATCGTCATCGTCGCGCCTGGCGGCAGCGCCGATGCGCTCGCCCGGATGGTCGCCGACAAAGCCGGCGAACGCCTGAAAACCAACTTTGTCGTCGAGAACAAACCCGGGGCGGGTGGAAACATTGCGTCCCAGACGGTTGCTCGCTCGGCACCGGACGGCTCGACCTTTCTGGTGACGGCCAACAACCACACCGTCAATCCTTCGCTGTTCAAGGATGCTGGCTATGGAATCGATGACCTGGTGCCCGTAGCTCAGTTGATGCAAGGGCCTTCGGTGATCGTTGTTCCCGCCAATTCCAAATACCTCAGCTTGAAAGACATGCTCGATGACGCCAAGGCAAATCCCGGAACGGTTGCCTACGGTAGCGCTGGCGTCGGCACGCCCAGCCATATTGCCGGCGAAATGTTGGCCACTGCGGCAAAGGTCAAGCTCAATCACGTTCCCTATCGCGGGTCGGGCCTGTCATTGAACGATGTGGCAGGTGGGCAGATTCCGGTCGTGATATCCAGCCTGGTGGCTGCCATGCCATTGGTGAAGGCGGGTAAGGTTAGGGCGCTGGCTGTTACGTCCAAGGATCGCTGGGCCGTTACGCCCGACATCCCGGCGGCATCCGAATCAGGCCTTCCCGGATACGAGCACATTACGTGGCTCGGTCTGTTCGCACCGAAAGGCACGGCGCCAGAGCGTGTAGCCGAAGTCAACAAGGCGACACGTGAGGCGTTGGCGGAACCGGAAATGACGGAGCGCGTCAAGAAGCTGGGCGGTACGGTAGGCACCATGGATGTCGCGCAGTTCAAGAGCTTTGTGGACTCGGATTATGCGAAGTCGAAGGAGCTTGTCGAGACGATAGGGTTGCAGGTGAATTGAGACAGTTGAGACAGGGCCGGCCGCAACCGCTGCGTGATTATCTGAACGCGCCTTCGGCCTGCATGCAGACGTTGTGGGTGTGATCCGACGCCCACAACGTGAATCGCTTGTCGGCGCCTGGTTCCAGGCGCATGTTGACGCTGAACGGATGCAGGTCGAAGATAGGTCGCACTGCCTTGAACGCAAAGTCCTGTATGCCGCGGTCGGGGAAATGACGGTCCACGAGGTCCAGCAGTAGCGAGGCAATCAACGGACCATGAACGACAAGGCCGGGGTAGCCTTCCACCTCGGTTGCGTAGGGGCGATCGTAGTGAATGCGATGCGAATTGAACGTGAGCGCTGAATAGAGGAACAACGAGATCTCGGTCGGCACGATGTCTCGCGAATACTCCGCTTCGGGCAGTGCGGGCGCTTCTGCCTTACGGCTTGTGTCGTGATTGCTCGCTGCAGGGGTTACCTTAGGCGCCGGGGGCGAGCTGGGTTCGGCATCGCGAAAAGCGATGGTGTGCCGCTCGGTAAGGGCGACGCCTTTCGGGCCTGCCAGCGTGTGCAACAGCTCGACGAACACCAGCTCCCCCGAGCGACCCTGCTTATGTACGATGTCAGTCACTTCCGACTGCTTGCGGATCATGTCCCCGATGTGAAGCTCGTTATGGAACTGCAAGGCGCTTGACGCCCACATTCGTCTGGGCAGAGGCACCGGTGGCACGATGTCCGATCCGCGCGGCATGCCGTCGGCCTGGAGCTGGCTTTCATCCAGTGCAGGCGCGCCGTATAGCCAGTGCCACAAGGGTGGCAAAAGTCGCTCGGACCGATTGGCGATATCGGGACGCCCCAACGTGGCCGCCATGCGGACGATCGGCTCTTCCGTAATGCGACCGTTCCAGGTCGCTGTCTTCCCTTTCCATTGCTTCAAGGACTGCATGTCGATCATGATGGCATTCCTAGAAGCGCAATAGCGTGCGGCCGGACGTCTTGCCGCTCAAGTGACGATCGGCGTAGTCGAGCAGACCTTCGATGCCTATCGTGTGTATGTGCGATTCCAGCAGCGACAGGTCTGGTCGCCAGGCTGTCGCCAGTCTGTCCCACAGCCGTCGGCGAACGGGCCATGGCGCGTTGGCGACGATGCCGAACATATCCACGCCGCGCAGGATGAAGGGCAGCACATTGCTGTCGAATCCATTGCCCGAGGCGTTGCCGACAGAGGCGAGGGCGCCACCTTCCTGCAGCGATCGCAAGAGCCACGAAAGCGTGGTGCCCGACACATTGTCGATGGCGGCGGCGAACCGTGGCTTCTCGATAAGGCGCGACTCGTCGGCGACGGCCTTGGCATCGATAATCTCGGAAGCACCTAAAGCCTTTAAGGACGGGCCTTCTTCCATTCTTCGGGTCAGCGCCGCGACCTGGTAGCCGGCTCGCGCCAGGATTAGGATGGAGAGGATGCCGACGGCGCCGGTAGCGCCACTGACTGCGATGGGCCCGGAATCCGGCTGGATGCCGAGTTGCTGGAATCGCTCGAGCGCCATGGCTGCCGTAAACCCCGGCACACCAATCATCGCTGCCTGCCATGGGTCCAGGCCTTCAGGCAGGGGCATGACGTGCTGGGCGGGGACCCGTGTGTACTCGGCAAACCCGCCGTCGAAGGCGATGCCTGTCTGAAACCCATGCACCATGACGGACTGGCCGGGAGCGTAGGCATCGGTCGAAGACTGCGCCACATCGCCGACAAGTTCGATACCGGCGATCCTGGGATAGCTGGCAATGACTTTCGCCTTGCCCCTGATCGACAGGCAGTCCTTGTAGTTCACGCCGGAGTATCGATTTCGGACAATGACGTCTCCGGCGCTTAGATCATCGAACGTCAGCGGAACGAGTTCGGACACGACTTGCTTGTCAATGTAATCCGAGCGTACGGCCATGAAGGTGTCGGGTAGAGTCGACGAAGTCATTATGTTTCCTTAGATGGCGCCGGTCTGGCGTAACTGCAGAATTTCTTCTCGGGTAAAACCAAGCTCTTCATAAACCTGGTCGTTATGTTCGCCGACGTCGGGGCCGGATCTGGGCGGTCCGATGTGGCGACCGATCACACGCGGAACGACGCACGGTGCCGGAATGCTTCCGTAGTCGGCGTCGGGCAGCCGGATGATGGCTTCGCGGGCCCGAAAATGCGGGTCGTCGACGATGTCTTCGATCGTGAACACTTTGCTGAACGGTACGCTGTGGGTTTCCAATGCGTCTCGTATGACGTCAAAGGTATGGCGTTTGAACCACTCCCGCAGGCCGGCATCGAGGGCGGCCATGTTCTGTACTCGTGCCGGGTTGGAGCAGAAACGGGGGTCGGTGATCCAATCCGGTTTGTCGATGCAGCGGCACAGGCGGGCAAAAATGGAGTTCGACGACGCGACAAGGGAAAAATAAGTGCCGTCCTGGCTCTGGTACATATCCGAGGGTGCGGTATAGCCCGCTGTGTTGCCCTCGTGCATGCGCACCTGCTGAAGTTGCTCGTACTCGACGGGCAATGGATCGAGGAAGCGGAACAGGGCCTCCGTGGCCGAGAGGTCGATCTCGGCGCCCATTTCCTCGGGGCTGCGGCGTAACCGAGCAATTTCCGACGCAATGGAAAACGCCCCGAACAGTCCGGCTACGGCGTCGCCGATGGGAAAGTTGGAATGCAGCGGCGGGCCATCGGCGTGACCGGTCAGGTTGGTGAGGCCGCTCATCGCCTCGAATATGCGGGCGTAGCCCGGACGGGCCTTGTAGGGGCCAGTTTGGCCGAAGCCGGTCAGTCTCAAAACGATTAGCCTGGGGTTGGCTGCAAAAAGTGTCGACGCATCCAGGCCCCACCGGTCCAGGGTGCCGGTGCGGAAATTCTCCACCAGTACGTCGAACCGCGGCAGCATGCGCAAGAAGGCCGCGCGCCCGTTATCGGTCCGCACATCGAGCGTGATGCCGCGCTTGCCTCGGTTAGCAGTCTTCCACCATAGTGGTTTGCCGTCCTTGATAGGCTGCAGTCCTCGCAGAGCATCACTGCCGTCGGGCAGCTCGAGCTTGATCACGTCGGCACCCTGATCGGCGCATAGGGTGGCGCCGAAAGGCGCGGCGACGACCGTGGCCATGTCGAGGATTCGAACGCCCGCCAGTGCGCCCGATGAAGGTTGATTGCGTTCCACGCCGATGCTCCTTGTCGTTGTGCCATTCACGTGATGCCTACTCTATCCATTCGCTGGCGCAAAATATATGTGTGTTCGGCTCTGCGAAACACGATATGGATATTCGGCACTGTTCGTTGACAGTGCTTGCCCGGCTCACCATGATGAGTCACACGTTGTGGAGACAACATTGAATACGTCGTTGAATGAACAAGCACCCGACGCCTCGCAGGCGAGTGACAGGCAGTTTGCCATCACCCTTGCGCGTGGCATGGCCGTCCTGAGGGCCTTTACGGCAGACCAGCCGGTGCTGGGCAATCGTGAAATCTGCGATCGGACTGGGCTCGCCAAGGCGACGGTGTCGCGGCTGACGTACACCCTCACGTTGTTAGGCTACCTGAGCCATGTGAACGGCCTGCAGAAGTATCGGCTAGGGCCGGGTGTGCTTTCGCTTGGCTATCCGTTCCTGGCGAGCCTGACCGTGCGTCAGGTCATTCGGCCCATCATGGAAAAGCTGGCGCAAGAGACGGGTTGCACGATCAACTTGGGCATGCTGGATCGGACGCGCGTCGTGTTTGTGGAAACCTGCCGCTTGGACGAAAGCAACATGTACAGACCCGATATTGGCAGCACCAGACCCTTGCTCGCGACGTCGGTCGGCAGAGCCTTGTTGCTGAGTAGTGATCCCAAGGAACGCGAGGCCCTGCTGAACCGGATCAGGCTCGAGGATCCGGCCGAATACCAAAGGCTGCTTCCTGTCTGGAATGCAGACGTGAAGGAGTTTCCACGCAGGGGTTATTGCCATTCCCGGGGTGACTGGAAACAGGAAATCCATGGCATTGCCGCACCCATACGCCGGCCTGTTCGAGAGGAGCGCATCGCCCTGAATTGCACGCTCACCGGCGCCCAGGCCAGCAAGGACCGGCTCGCCAAGGTCATTGCGCCGTTGTTGCTGCGCGCTGTGCATGAAATCGAGAACGCCACCGGCCTTATTTGAGACTACCCACCACCCTAACGAGGGCACTCCACACCATGATAACGATCAAACGTCTCGCTACATGCTTTGCTGCTTGTTCGTCTTTGCTTTTGACAGCTCCCGCCGCGGCCACCAGCGTTGCAGGTTTTCCTGACCGGCCCATCAAGATTGTGGTTCCGTTTCCCGCCGGCGGTTGGGTCGATTCGACCGCTCGGCTGATTGGGGAAAAGTTATCGGAGAAATATGGCAAGCCGGTCCTGGTGGAGAATCGTACCGGGGCGGGGGGCGGCATTGGTACCGAGTATGTCGCCAAGGCCGCTCCCGACGGCTACACCATCCTGTGCATCAGTCCCGCGCACACTATCTTGCCCAACCTGACAAGAAAGTCGAATTGGGACGCCGAACGGGACTTTCGCGGTCTGCATGGCATTGGCGAGATTTCCACGGTCATCGCCGTGCACAAGGCCGTCCCGGCCGATGATCTCGCCGGCTTGCTGCAACTTGCGAAGGACCGTCGTGATGCGCCGCTCACGATAGGGTCGGGCGGGGTTGGAACGTCGATACACCTGGCCGGAGCGCTGCTGGCCCAGCAAGCGAATGTCCCGTTGAGCCACATTCCTTATCGTGGCCAGCCCGATGCCATCGCAGACTTGATTGCCGGACGGATCACCATGATGCCTTTGGCTGCGTCGATAGCAATGCCCCATGTGAAAACCGGTGCGCTGCGGGTCCTGGCGACCACATCGGAATCCCGCTCCGCCAAGCTGCCCGATGTACCGACGGTGGCCGAGGCGGCGAATTTGCCGGACTACCAGGCCAGCACGTGGACGGGATTTGTTGCGCCTCGCGCTACGCCGGACGCCATCGTGGCTCAGCTGTCCAACGATATTGGCGCCATTTTGGGTATGGAAGACGTAAAGGCCAAGTTGGCATCGCTGGGTATCGAGTTGAATGCGCGCGACGCGGCGGCCTTCGATACCTTCATCGCCACAGAAAACAAGAAGTGGGGCCGCGTGATTGCTCAGGGCAACTTGCAGATTGAGTGATGCTTCACGACGCCTCGGCCCTGCGGAGCCTACAACTATTCAAACTTACCAGGAGACAAAACATGAATATCTTCTACAAGGCTGTGGCGGGCTTAGCGGTCGCGCTGTCGGCCACGCTTGGGCACTCTACTGCGATGGCCGCCTATCCCGAGAAGCCCATCAAGATCATTGTCCCGTTCACGGCAGGCGGGGTGGTGGATCAGACCGCCCGCATCATCGGGGAGAAGCTGTCGAAGAAGTATGGGCAACCTGTCATTGTCGAGAACAAGGCGGGCGCCAGTGGAGCCATTGGAACGGAAATGGCCATGGTCGCTCAACCCGATGGCTACACCCTCCTGTGTGTCAGTCCAGGCCACGCAATCCTGCCCTCCTTGATGAAGCGCCCAAAATGGAATCCCAACACGGACTTTAGGGGCATCTATGGATTTGGCGAAATACCCAACGTCATCGTCGTTCCCGCAGCCCTGCCGGTCAAGACGATAAGTGACTTGATGTCTCTTGCAAAAGAGCGGGCGGATCAGCCGTTGACCCTGGCATCACCCGGTGTCGGCACATCGGTCCACTTGGCTGGCGCGATGCTTGCCCAGCAAGCGAAGATCAATTTGACGCATGTGCCGTATCGCGGCCAGCCTGATGCCATCACGGATCTGATTGCAGGGCGCGTCGACATGATGCCTCTGTCCAGCTCGCTGGCCAAGGCGCATATCGATTCTGGAAAGTTGCGCGGGCTGGCCGTGACGACCTCGTATGAATCGTCCTTGCTGCCAGGCATACCGCCGTTGGCCAAGGCAGTCAATTTGCCCGACTACCAGGCGAGCACCTGGTTTGGCTTTGTGACGCAGGCGAAGGTTCCGGATGCCATCGTCAAGCAGTTGTCCAATGACATTGCCGAGATCCTCAAGATGCCCGATGTTCAGCAGCAGTTCGCCACGCTCGGTATGGAATCGACGCCACGCGACTACGCGCAGTTCGACACCTTCGTTGACGGCGAATTCAAGAAATGGAAGACGGTCATCGAAGAAGGCAAGCTTCAGATCGAATGAGCGCATGAATCAGGAAATCAAGGGGCCGGCGTCGTGCAAGGGCCAGTAACGAGAAGGGAAGACAATGTCCAGGCTATTCGGTGACCATTATCTAGATAAGTTGAATGGGGACGAGCGTGCGCTCGTCACACGGGTTCGCGATCTCTGCCATGCCGAGATCGGTCCAAATGCCGCTAAGGTGGGCAGCGAGGATGTCTTCGCATGGGATACGTTCCGGCTCTTGGCTCGCCATGGCCTCATCGCGACCGCCTTCCCAAAGGAATATGGCGGCGTCGATTCCCGCCAGGCAGCGCGCATACGCATCATCGAAGAGCTGGGGCGGGTATGCAGCGCATCGGCCTCGATGATCACAGGAGCCGACTTGTCTGCGCGCGCCATTGTTGCCGGCGCGTCGGACGAGATGAAGGCGGCGCTGGTGCCCAAGCTCGCAACGGGCGAAATACAGGCGGCCTTCGGGTTGACAGAGCCTGGCGCAGGGTCCGACGTGCGCTCGCTGCAAACGACCATGTCACGGCAGGGCGATGATTACATCGTCAATGGCGAGAAAAAGTTCATCACCCGCGCTGGCACGGCCGACTGGCTAGCTATCGTAGGGCGGGCTGCGGATGACAGCGCCAAGTTCATCGCCGTCCTGGTTCCGCGGGATGCGCCCGGCGTGACGATCGGGCCCTCGGCCGGGAAGCTGGGTTGGTACGGGGTCCCCATTGCGTCCATTCTATTAAAGGATGTCAAGGTGCCCGTCAAGCACCGCCTGGGTCAGGAAGGAGACGGCTTCAACCTTGCACAGGACGCGCTTGTCAGGGCTCGTATCGGCCATGCCTCCATGGCGCTGGGCCGGGCAATAGGCGCTGTCGAGATCGCGGCCGCCTATGCGTGCGACCGCGATGTCTTTGGTAAACAGTTGGGAAGCCATCAAGGCGTGCAGTGGATGCTGGCCGACATGGTCACGCAGATCGAAGCCGCCCGCGGCCTGGTTGCGTTGGCTGCGGACAAGTACGACAACAAGGACGCCGATAGTCCCGTCTATGCGTCAATGGCCAAGCTTCATGCGACCGACCTCGGCATGAAGGTGGTCACGGACGCGCTGCAACTGACGGGGGGGCGTGGATATCTGGAAGACTTCCCACTCGAGCGTTTCTTCCGCGATGCCAAACTGAACCAGATCGGCGAGGGTTCCAGCGAAGTGCATAAAACAGTCATCGGGCGCGATGTGATGCGGCGCGTCGCGACGGCGGAGCGCAACCCGTGTTTGCGGGATGGCCCGGTGACGGCTTATTGATTGGTACTGAACCCATGACTCGAATGCGATTTTCGGGTCATCCTCAAACGCCGCCTCGACAAGTGCTTTTGCCCATTCTGCGTGTTCATGGCATCCTGCCGCGTCAGCGGGCACAGTTTTCGGCTTGCTTAGTTGGCGGACATTGTGCCTTTCGCTGCCGACGAGGTCGTACATGACAGGCCCGGTGACTAACTTTCGGGCATCAAAGGGAAACGGGCAAATTAGAAGTCGTTGCCGGACGTGGCCGTCCCGCTGATGAAATCAAGGGCTTCGAGCACCAAGCTGTCATGGGTATCGCTGCGCTTGGCGATATGGAAGTCGATGGGAACGGGCGCCTGATCCGGGAACACGCTCATTAAACCTTCATACTTGGGGTCGCCTGCAATCAGTGTATCGGGCAACATGGCAACGCCGGCGCCCGACGCGATAACTTCAATCAAGGACGTGACGTGATTGCACGTATTCAATTTATGGGTCTGTCTAGGGTCAGGAAGGCAGGACACTGTCAGTCCATACTGAAAAGATGGCCGGGAAAGCGTCCATACGGGCACGCGTGAAAGGTCGTCCCGGCCATATTCGAGCGCGTTCGCTTTCGCGAAGGATTTATCCGACATCCAGGTCAGGTTCAGCTTGCCCAGACTTGCCGTCATCGGCTGGATAGTATCGGTGGCCACCATGATTGCCATGTCCAGCGCGGCACTTTGAAGTTTGGTTGTCAGATTGATTGTCAAATCCACATCGACTTCCCAATTTACGTTCGGAAATGCATCCCTTGCACGCTGCATGATGCCGCCCAGCTTTGTGACTGCGAATATTTCGCCGCAGCCTAGGCGTATGGTTCCATGCATGTCCCGTTGGTCCGTCACACTTCTCAGCACGCTGTCCATGCTATCTAACAAGGTCGCGCAGCGATCAACAAGCGTCCGGCCTTTAACGGTAAGCACCATTCGCCTGCCCGTTTTCTCGAACACTTGAATGCCCAGGCGGTCCTCCAGTTCCTTCACTCTTGAAGACACCGTGGGTTGCGTCGTGTTGAGTCGCGCAGCGGCCGCAGCAAACGACCCGAGCCGGGAGATCCAGACGACTGTCTCGAGATGAACGAGGCTAGGCTTAAACATTTATTCTTCGAATGTTTATGTATAAATTTAAATTGATTGTTCTTATGTATTACCGATCGTAGCATGTGACCTATCAAAGTGTTGAATCAAGGGTCAGGAGAGGGCGAATGGGTATTGAGTACGCCGAGGACGAGGGTATCGCTACGATCACCATGGACAGGATTCCAAGCATGAATGCGCTTGATCCTCGAAGCATGGTTGACCTGCGCGACGCCTTGCTTAAATTTGAAGAGGACAATCACCTTCGCGTCGCGATTCTGACGGGGGCGGGCGAAAAGGCCTTTTGCGCTGGGGCGGACCTTAAAGAGACGATGCCTGCGCAGCCCTATGTGTCCGGTCTGTTCGACCGGAACGTCGACGACAAGCATCCGCTCTATGTACGAAATATCTCGCTTCCCCGACTGGGGATCACAAAGCCCATCATTGCTGCAGTCAATGGTGTCGCGGTCGGTGGCGGGATGGAATTGGCGCTCAACGCCGATATCTGCATCTGCTCGCCTAACGCACGGTTCGGCTTGACCGAACCGCGGGTCGGAAGTATTCCTGCCGTTTCCGGCATTCAGCGCTTGATGCAGGCGCTGCCGCGGTCTACCGCAATGCAGCTGTTGCTGACGGGTGAAATCATTGACGCAGAGCGGGCTCACGCCTATGGAATTGTCAGCGAAGTGGTCACGGGTGAACCGTTGTTGCAACGGGCCAGGGCCATTGCACTTGACATTGCTGCGAACGCGCCGTTGGCGGTTCGCGCCATCAAGTATCTATCTCAAAAAGCGCTCGATTTGCCTGTGAAAGAGGCGCTCGAGTTTGAAGAACTCGTATGGGGCCACCTTCATGCCTCGAAAGATCGCATCGAAGGCCGCAAGGCTTTCGCCGAAAAACGTAAGCCCTTATTCAAAGGTTGCTAGGGCAAAATTCTGGAGACTCAAGATGAAAGCATTGAATAGGAATCGTTTGTTGAAGGGCGCTGCGGCTGCTGTCGTCGCGCTGGTGCCGCTCCTGGCTGCGGCCTTCCCCACGCAGCCGATTACCCTGGTTGTTCCCTTCCCGCCGGGTGGGGGCAATGACCAAGTCGGTCGGCTCGTGGGTGAGTACCTATCTAAAGAGCTCGATGTGCCGGTTGTGATCGAAAACAAAGGCGGGGCCGGGGGCAACATCGGCACGGCCACCGTCGCGCGCGCGACACCGGACGGATACAAGATTGCCATCGCGTCTAATCAAGTGGTCATCAATACATCGCTTTACTCGAATGTTGGCTTTGACCTGCACAAAGACTTACGCCCCGTCGCAATGGTTGCCGATGTGCAATTCCTGTTGGTCTCGAATCCAACCACGGGTTTGAAATCGGTTCAGGATATCCTGTCGAGGGTAATGACCAAAGGTGAGCAGATCAATCATGGCACGCCCGGCAATGGCACGCCGCAACACTTGTCGGCCGAACTTTTTGGTGCCCTGACCGGCGCCAAGTTGACCCATGTACCTTACCGTGGGTCTGGCCCTGCGATCGCCGACACGCTTGGAGGGCACATTCAACTTGCATTCGGCACACTGCCGGCCGTCGCCCCGCATGTGCAAGCTCAGAAGTTGAACGCGATCGCGGTAACCGGAAAAGCGCGCTCGTCGTTGCTGCCTGACGTTCCCACCCTGGCCGAAGCGGGTGTGAAGGGGTATGAGTCATCGACATGGTATGGAATTCTGGCTCCTGCGAAAACGCCAGACGACATCGTCACGACGCTGTCCAACGCCATTAAGCGCGTCTCCGGTTCCGCCGAGTTCCAGGAAAAATTAAGCAAGCTTGGTTACGACACGCGCTACCTTAATGCCAAGGACATGGACGCCGTGATGAAGGCCGACGAGGCCAAGTGGGCAAAGATCATCAAGGATGTCGGCATCAAGATTGAGTAAGGGGAGCCAATTGCTGAACACCAGTCTGGATGGCATTCGCGTCATCGATTTTTCCCAGATCGGCGCCGGGCCTACTTGTTCCATGTATCTAGGTGATATGGGGGCGGACGTCGTTAAGGTGGAGTCTCCCTCGGGAGACCTCGGCCGGGCGCTGGGCCGGCCCTGGGTGCTCGACGAGAGTCCGGTTTACGTGGCCTTTAACCGGAATAAGCGCAGCATCGTCCTGAACCTGAAGTCTGAAGAAGGCTTGAAAGCGGTTCGTCGGCTGATCGCCGACGCCGACGTGCTGATCGAGAGCTTTCGTCCGGGCGTCATGGCCAAGCTGGGACTGGGCTATGAAGAGTTGAAGAAAGAGAATCCGCGTCTGGTCTACTGTGCCGTGTCTGCCTTCGGACAGACGGGGCCGGCGGCCACCAAGCCAGGCGTGGATGGCATCGTTCAAGGCGCATCGGGTCTGATGAGCTTGATCGGCTTTCCAAATGCCGAGCCGTGCAAGGTACAAGCGCCGGTGGTGGACGTCACCGCGGGCATCGTCGCCACGGTGGGCGTTGTCTCGGCGCTCTTTAAGCGAGAACGCAAGGGTACCGGCGAACTGCTGGATGTAAGTTTGTTCGCATCGGCCATCGCCCTGCAGCAGTCTGCGCTGACCGAATACTTTGGGTCACGCTGCTTGCCCGTCAAGGCTGGTAGCGCCGCGCCCTATGCCGCTCCGAATGAAGCGTTCGAAGCGTCCGATGGGTGGTTGATGGTTGCTGCGTATAACGGCGGCCGGTGGGAGCGACTGTGCGAAGTGCTTGGCCTGAGCGGCCGGCCTGAACTGGTTGAACTGGCAGACCTCGATAGCAGAGTCAAGAATCGCGGGGTGATGCGCGACCTTCTAAAAGAGGCATTCGCCACGCGCACCGTCGATGAGTGGCTGAAATTGTTATCGAAGGCGGACATCATCTGTGGCCCGGTCGCGACCTATCACGATCTGGAACGCGATCCGCAAGTGGCGCACCTCAATCTGGTGGAGACATTGGAAACTCGAGGAGGCAATCAGTTTCGGGTTCCTGCATTCCCCATCAACAGTGCCATAAAGCAGCGCCCGTCGACGCCGCCGCCCGACTTTGGCGAGCATACGGCCGAGGTGCTGCGTGAGGCGGGGTATGCAGACTCGGACATAGAGGCACTAATTCAGTCTCAGGCAGCCATGATCGGAGCCGCTCATGCCTGATGTACGGTGCAGCATTGTGGGCGTTGGAAAGACGGATTGGGTTGCCGACTGGCATGCCGTTCGCCAAGGACAAGCCCGCTTTGACCAGTATGGCTACGCAGCGGTCGCCCTGAAAGATGCTTTGAATGATGCTTGTCTGAAACGCGAAGATATCGATGGGCTAATCGTGGGGCAATCGACTGCCTACGAAAGAACGGCTGAAGTTCTTGGAATCAATCCGCGGTGGGGCGACCAATCGGACGCCCCAACCGCGTTGCTGAAAGCGATCTCCGCCATTGAATCGGGTATGGCAGAAACCGTGGCGCTGGTCTACGGGAATAATCAGCGGTCGGGCAAGACCCAATACGGTGGCCCTCAAGCGATGGGCGGGGATCTATTTCTGGCCTATGTCTACCACGCACCGTGGGGACTGACATCTCAAGGGGCGCTGTATGCGCTTACGGCAAACGCCTATATGCATGCGAGCGGTATGCAGCAGGAAGATCTTGGTCAAGTCGCAGTCAGCCAGCGGGCGTGGGCTTCGCTGAATCCACAGGCCATCCTCAGAAAGCCGCTGGACATCGATGGGTATTTGGCTTCGCCATACATCTGCGAGCCCCTGCGCCTGTTTGACTACTGCATGGTCAATGACGGAGGGGTAGCGCTGATTGTGACCTCTGCCGACAAAGCCAGAAGTGTTGCGAAGAAGGCAGTTCATGTCACCGGGTTCGGCCGCTATGACGTTAATCAGGGCTCGACCAGTCTTGAGCCCAGACTAACAGGCTTCTACCGAGATGCGCAGCAGATCGCAGGTGCAGAGTCGTTCTCCATGGCAGATGTGGACCACGACGACATTGATCTGTTCTCGGTGTATGACAGCTTTTCCATGCACGTCGTCCTCGCCCTTGAAGGGTATGGCTACAGCGCACAAGGCGAAGCGGCCAAGTTCCTTCGCGAGCAGGGTATAGGTCCCGGCGGCAGGCTGCCCACCAATACAAGTGGTGGCCATCTTTCTGATTCCTACATGCAGGGTTGGGGACATTATGTGGAATGCGTGCGACAGTTGCGTGGCGAGGCCGCATCGAGGCAAATTGCAGGGGCTCGGCATGCCCACTACACGTCGGATATTGCAGGCAAGGCGGTATCAATCGTCCTGACTACAGATGAGGCACTATGAACACAACCGATCGTTTTCCTGCGCCTGTCGGCGGTTTGCTGGATGACCAAATGTGGCGGACCATCGATGAGAAGGCGATGGCGCTTCCATTCTGTGAGAACTGCAGCAAGGCGATTTATCCGCCATCCACCTGCTGCCCGTTCTGCTTCAAGTTCGAGCTTCCTTGGAAGAAGGTGAGTGGCCGCGGGAAGATTCTGTCATGGACGCGATTTCACCGCAGCTATCTGCCCGAGTGCCCGGCCCCTTACAACGTCATCGCAGTTCAGCTTGAAGAAGGTGCTGTGTTGGTGTCGAACCTTGTCGGCGGTGAACCGGCCGACAACTGCTGGATCGGACGGAGCGTCGACATGGTTTATCAAGACTTCTCGGGCAAAATGCTGCCGCGCTTCCAGTTGAGTTGAGGAAAAAAATCAGACGGGCGGCCGAATCGGGGACGACGGGCACGCTTACTGCTATCCAACTCCTACCAATGTTCATGGAGACTTTCCTTGGACGCAATTCCTGTTTGGGCGCAAGCCGGCTTCTGGGGCCTATTCTCTGGCGCGGCGCTGATTGTCGGGGCCGCAGTGGGATACTTTGTGCATGTGTCCCAGCGGATCGTTGCCGCGGTCATGGCATTCGGCAGCGGCGTACTGATTTCCGCCCTCTCTTTCGAGCTAATGGATGAAGCGTATAAGCAAGGCGGTTTCGATTCGACGGCCATAGGGTTTGTGGGTGGTGCTGCGGTATACACCCTTGCCAACTGGGTTCTGTCGCGTAACGGCGCCAAGCATCGAAAGCGGTCGGGTAACCAGCAGCCATCCGAGGAACAGAGCAGCGGCAGCGGTGCCGCTATTGCACTGGGTGCCCTGCTTGATGGCATCCCCGAATCCATCGTTATAGGCCTGAGCATGCTGCAGGGCGGGGCGGTGAGCATGGTCGCCGTTGTAGCTATCTTTCTTTCGAATATTCCAGAAGGGTTATCCAGTGCCGCCGGTATGAAGAACGCGGGCCGGTCCGTTCGGTATGTGTTCGGAGTCTGGGGCGGCATTGCCCTGATATCTGGTTTCGCTGCCTTGGCCGGGTACACCCTTTTTGAAGGAGTTTCCCCGGATGTGATCGCCGCCACAACGGCAATCGCAGCGGGCGCCATCCTTGCAATGCTTGCCGACACCATGATCCCTGAAGGATTCGAATACGCTCACGATTTTGCCGGGCTCATCACAGTCCTCGGCTTTCTCGTCGCTTTTGTGTTGGGGAAAATGGGCGGTTAAGCTGAAGCGATGGCCATACTGCTATATCACCGCGCCAGCGCCCGCAACGCCTCCAGCCTGTCCGCCTCCGCCGCCGGCTTGTCCAGCCGCCACCTCAGTATCCGCGGAAACCGCACGGCCACGCCGGACTTGTGCCGCTTCGAAATATTGACGCCTTCGAAGCCCAACTCGAAGACGTGGACGGGCTCCACCGAACGGACGGGTCCGTAGCGTTCAATCGTATGGGCGCGTATCCACTTGTCGAGCTCCAGGATCTCCTTGTCGCTCAGGCCCGAGTAGGCCTTGGCAATCGGCGTCAGCGCGTCGCCGTCCCAGACGCCGAAGGTGTAGTCGGTGTACAGGGTGCTGCGCCGTCCATGGCCGGGTTGTGCGTACAAGAGCACGGCATCGATAGTCAACGGGTCTATCTTCCATTTCCACCAATCGCCCCGCTTGCGTCCGACCTGATACGGCGCCGTCGCGCGCTTGAGCATCAGGCCCTCGACGCCGCGCTCGCGTGAGGCGGCGCGCAGCGTGGAGGCGTCTTCCCAGCTCTCGGTTTGCACGATGGGCGACAGGGCGATACGCGGGTCGGGTGCGCTGGCGGCAACGAGCGTTTCGAGCGCAGCGCGGCGATCGCGTTGGGGCAGGGCGCGCAAGTCTTCGCCATCGAGTTCCAGTAGGTCGTAAACAAGGACGCGTGCGGGCGCATTCTGCAGGGATTTGGCGCCGGGCTTCAGCCGCTGGATCCGGGTCTGCAGGGCGGCGAAGGGCATGGGGCCTGCTTCTCCTTCCTGCCAGGCAAGCAGTTCGCCGTCCAGCACGCAGTCTTGCGCGAGGCCTATGGCCGCCGCTTCGATTTCCGGAAAGCGTCCGTCCAGCCGTTCCTCGCCGCGCGACCACAGGGCAATGCCGCCGTGGCGCTTGAGCAATTGCAAGCGGATGCCGTCCCATTTCCATTCGAGCAGCCAGTCGTCGATGTTGCCGAGCGAGTCCGGCCCGCCTTCCAGCGGCGAGGCAAGGAAGAAGGGATAGGGCTGATGGCTGTCGCCCGGCAGTTCTTCCTTGGACAACAGGTCGCGCATGAAGGCGGGCGAGGGCAGCCAGCTGCCCAGCATGCGCTGCGCGATGCGGGCGATGTCGACGCCGGACAGTTCTGCGAGCGCTTGCTGGACGAGCCGCTTCGATACGCCGATACGCAGTGAACCGGTGAGCAGCTTATTGAAGACCAGCCGCTGTTCGAACGGCAAGCTGCGCCACGCCGTCACGACGACTTCCCGGCGTGTCTCGACATCCGTGTTGGCGACGGAGAGCAGCCGATGTTCTATCCAGTCAGCCAACGGAATGTCTTCAGTGTTGCGGTCGGGTGCATCGTCCAGCAGCAAAGCGAGCGTTTCGGCGAAGTCGCCGACGTGGTCGTAACTGGATTCGATGAGCCACGCAGCCATGCCGGTCTCTTCCCGTATCCACTCCCGCAGCTCGGCCGTGTTCGCGATCTTGCGCTTGGCGCTCGTCACCTTGCCGCCCGACAGCAGGTACAAAGCCCACGCGGCATCGCGCGGCGGCGCATCGCGAAAGTACGCGATCAGCGCCGCCCGCTTGTCCAGCGTGGCAGTGCTGCGATCCAGTTCCTGATATAGGTCGGCGAAGCGCTGCATGGTTAGTCGTCCTCGCCGAACTGGGTGGCAAGGGTCTCGGCCGCGATGCCTTCCTCATTCAAGGCCCGCACCAAGTCACGGGTGTCGCCATGGGTGACGATGACGCGCCGCGCGCCTGTTGCCCGAATGGTATCCATCAGGGCAGGCCAATCGGCATGGTCCGAGATGACGAAACCACGATCCATGTTGCGGCGCCGCCTATTGCCGCGCACGCGCATCCAGCCGGATGCGAAGCCTTGCTGCGCGTTGCGAAAGCGCCGGAGCCACGAGCTGCCAGCCGCCGAGGGGGGCGCAATGATGAGCTCGCCGGCGTAGCCATTTCCTTTTTCGGTTTCGCTGATCAGTTGGGTGGGCACCATGGGGATGCCGGCGCGTCGATAGATGTCGACGCCGGTCGCGATGCCGCCATGGAGGAGGACGGGCTGGTCGGTGTGGGCCATGAGTTCAGCCAGCACACGCTGCGCTTTGCCCAATGCATAGCAATACAGGATGGCTGCCTCTCCTCGGGCGGCGCAGTGTTCACGCCATGACACGATGTCGCGTGCGACCTCGCTGGTGTCCGGCCATCGGTAGATGGGGAGGCCGAAGGTGGACTCGGTGATGAAGGTGTCGCAGGGCACGACTTCGAACGGTGCGCAGGTCGGATCAGGCTGACGCTTGTAATCGCCGGACACGACCCAGACTTCGCCGTCGACCTCGATGCGGACCTGGGCGGAACCGAGCACATGGCCGGCCGGGTGTAGCGACACGCGGGCATTGCCCAACTGAAAGGTGTCGCCATAGGCGTGCGGATGGTAGACCTGCTCCTGCAGGCGCCACTGCAGGATGGGGAGGCCGTCGCGCGTGGTGTGATATGCGCCCATGCCGGTGCGGGCATGGTCGCCGTGGCCGTGCGTGATGACGGCGCATGGGACCTGGCCCCACGGATCGATATGAAAGTCGCCCGCGGGGCAGTACAGACCTTCGGGTCGCAGTTGAACGATGTCGGCCAAGGAAAGTGCTGCCTGTGCTGGATCGGATGCTTCAGTTTACGCAGAAAGGGATGGTGACGTGCGCGACGTCCGTATGCAAAAGCTACAGGCGGGAGTCGCTGATAAAACGCGCTTCGCCACTGAAGATTCGTTGCACGATATGAAATGCACGTTTACGTTGGAAGTGATTCTCTATGTCGGGTCCACGGTTTAAATTTGGCCAACTCAGACATGGAGGCAGCAATGGATTTTGGAATATTTCTTCTCGTTCAGCATCGCGACCAAAACAAGACGTCAGGTCAGATAATCCAAGAAGCAATAGAGCAGGTGAAACAGGCTGATTGCCTCGGGTTCTCGACTGCTTGGTTCGCTGAACACCACTTCAACAACTATGGTCTATGCCCTTCGCCGCTGATGATGGCCGCGCACTGTGCGGGCGTGACGAAGAATATCCGTCTTGGTACGGGCGTCGTGATCGCTCCCCTGTACACCCCAGCTCGCCTGATCGAGGAAATTGCCTTCGTCGATCAGTTGTCTCAAGGCCGCCTCAATGTCGGGATCGGCGGGGGCTATCAGCACTATGAGTTCGAACGGTTCGGCACAACGCTGGACAACGCGAAAGAGAAAACGATAGAAACGCTGGAGATGATGGAACTGGCGCTGACTCAGAAAAAATTCCAGTTCGACGGCCAGCATTTGAAACAGCCAACAACAGCGATTAGCGTCCGACCAGTTCAAAGCCCCATCCCTCCTGTATGGGTAGCAACGGCAGATACCCGGCTCATGGCAAAGGCAATAGCAAATAATCACCATGTATTCGTATCGGGGTGGCTCGGGGGTGCAAAGCTGCTGAAGAACGTTAGGGATCAGATCGACAGCATCGCAAATCAGGAAGGGAAAAAACCGGAGGAGGTGAAAGTGGGCCTATTGCGCTTCGCTTTCGCCAGCGATGACGAGGCGGCAGTGGACAAGTACATCGAATCTGCACGTTATCAGCAGCGTATCGCCGTGAGTCTGAAGCAGCGGACGGAGAGTCTGGAAGACGACTACATGGTTACGGAAACACCGTACGAAAACGAAATCTCGCTTGAAAAAATAAAAGAAAACCTTCCGGTGGGAACCGTGGACACGGTCATTGAAAGACTGGTTCGCGATATCAAGACCGTCAATCCGGTCCATATCGCGATTCAAACGCAGTTTGGCGATCTCGATCATGCAACGATGCTCAAGCAGCTTCAGCTTTGGTCCACTGAAATTATCCCTGCGGTGAAAGCGGAAATCGAAAACTGGAAGCGCGCAACAGAAACCGCGCCGGTCGAGGTGTAACGTTGAGCACGAACACCATGTCCCCATTGAAAGAGATACGGGTCATCGATATAAGCAGAGTCTTGGCCGGGCCGTTGTGTGGCCAGATGCTGGCAGACATGGGTGCCGACGTCATTAAAGTCGAAGCGCCTGAGGGAGACGAAAACAGAAAGTGGGGACCATTCAATAAGGAACAGGAGAGCTGCAACTATCTGAGCGTCAATCGGGGCAAGCGATGTATTGCGCTGAATTTGAAGATGGATCGGGCACGCAGCATACTGTATGACCTCATAGCCTCGGCAGATATTTTGATTTCAAGCTTTCTTCCAAAGACTGCTGAAGCGTTGGGCGTCGGCGACGCATACTTGAGGAAGCGCTTTCCGAAGCTTGTGATCGTGAATATCTCGGCTTTTGGTCATAAGGGGGAACTTGCCGGCAGTCCCGGGTATGACACCCTGGCCCAGGCATTTAGCGGCATCATGTCCATTACAGGCGAACCGGAAGGCATGGGCGTGCGTGCTGGCGTTTCTTTCGTTGACCTGACTACGGGCGTCTACGCCTACTCCGGTGCGCTTACAGCTCTGGAGCACCGCCGCAAGACGGGCAGCGGAACCGTAGTCAGAGTCTCTTTGCTCGAAACGGCAATCAGCATGCTGGGCTATCACGCAGTAGGTTGGATGGAGGCGAGCGCATTGCCGTTTAAGCAAGGCTCGGGAATTTGGCATCTGGTGCCTTACCAATCCTTCAAGTGCGAAGATGGCGAGATCCTGACCGGTGCCTTGAACGATCATACCTGGGTCAATTTCTGCGAGGCGCTTTCGTTGCGCGAATTTGCTTTGTCGGATGAGTTGAAAAGCAATGAAGGGCGGGTGAAGAGTAGGGAGCTGATCGTCCAGAAACTTCAAGATCTGTTCATTACGAAGCCCGTCAGTCACTGGGTCGCACTGCTCGAAAGCCACAAGGTTCCCGTGGTGGTCGTGAACACCATCGACAAGTCACTGGCTCATCCGCAGGTCGTCGACAATGAAATGGTCGTTGAATTGAAAAAAGCGAGCGGGAGCAGCGTTCGCCTGCTGCGCACGGCTTTCTCTTTGGACGATGCAAACTGCTTGTCAGGCGTGGCTCCGCCTTCATTGGGCGAGCATACCGACGCAATACTCAGAGAGGAGCTGGGATTCACCAACTCCGACATTGAGTCAATGAAACATGAAGGGGTATTCAGGTGAAGATATCCCACTCCATTGACGAAAACGGCGTCCTGGAAATCATCATCGACAATCAAGAGAAAAGGAATTCGCTTGACGATCAGATGATCTTTTATCTAGTAGAAAAAATACAAAAGAATGCTCGCCTTACCGTTATACGAAGCAAAGGGAAGTACTTTTGCTCGGGACGCGACATTAGCCGAATCAATCCCGAGAACGACACGTCGATGCAGCCGTTGCAATCCCTTGCACTGGCCTTTAGAAATTCCTCCCAACCGATACTCGCCATCGTCGAGGGTGCCGCAATAGGGCTGGGCGTTTCTATCGCCTGCTGGAGCGATCTATGCCTGTCGTCCAGTGAAGCGAAATTCATGATTCCGGAAAGCAGGATCGGGATCGCACCAACCATTACGGCTCAAAGCCTGCTGGAAGTCATTGGCAGGAAGCGATGCCTGGATATGTGTCTGACCGGACGGGAAATCACCGCCCAGCAGGCGGAAGAGTACGGCATTGTGCAGTACGTATCCGCACCCGCTTACCTGGATGAACTGAAGAATGAAATAACAAGAAAGATCTTGCTGGCAGCTCCTGAAGCAATCTCGATATCAAAGTCGCTCATCAACCGTCTTCATGAAGAAGCATACGTAGGCGCCCTGCAACTGTCCGCCGATCAAGCGCTCTTGTCCGCGCGGAGCGCTGTAGCCCGAGAAGGGGTGGACGCATTTCGCCGCAAGGTGAAACCTTCGTGGGTGCCAAAGGAGCTGGTATGAACGTATTAGGTATTCAGAATATTTATTTCACGTTTTCGGATGTAAACAGGGCAAAGGCCTTCTACCAGGGACTGTTCCCCTTGAGCATGAAGTTTGAGGATAAGGAAAAGTGGGTTCAGTTCGAGTTCCAAGGGCAGAACATAGCGTTGGCCAGCCATGGTGAAGCAGGCGGTCATAAAAACGCCGTTGTGGTGTTTGAGGTCGATGGTGCGGAGCACCTTCAGCAGCGTATCAGCGAGCTTGGCGGGGAATTAACTGAAACGAGAGATATGGGAAGTCATGGAACGGTCTACACCGTGCTCGACCCGGAGGGCAATATGTTCCAGCTATTCGCGCGAGCGAGTCTCCAAACCCGACCTCAGACAGACTCTACGACGGGAAGCCATGATGAGTCTTGATCTCACGGACTACCGCAAGGCCTTAGGCACGTTCCCCACAGGCGTGGCCGTAATAACCACCAACGATCCGTCGGGCAGAGCGGTCGGCCTGACCTGTAACTCTTTCAGTTCGGTTTCATTGACGCCACCTTTGGTGCTGTGGAGCCTCAGGACGGAAAGCAAGCTACTTTCAATCTTTCGCGGGGCTGGAAAGTTTGCGATAAATGTATTGCGAGAGGATCAGCACGATATCTCGACTAACTTTTCTCGTAGCCACGATAAAAGGCTGGATGACCTGGAAATCATAGCGGGCGAGTTGCCCGCGGTTCGAGATTGTGTTGCCCGTTTCAAGTGCGACACCGTGTCGGAGTATCTTGAGGGCGACCATGTAATTTTCGTGGGCCGGGTCATTGCATTCGATTATCTAGAAGCGTCCGATTCGCTGGTGTTCTATCGCGGCGCCTATAAGGCAATCGCCGAATCGATAGACAGGAAGGCGTTTGGGGCGAAGGACTTCGACGAGGCCCGGCGGCACATATATACGTTGCTTGCACAGATCGCCAGCGCACGGGCGTCGAAAGCGGATTTGGAAGCGCTCGAGCAGGCGATAGAGGAAATCAGTAGCTTGGAAAGGTTAGGGAGAATGCGCGAAAGAGCCTATAGGGCGCTGGAATTCTTTCACCTAATCGCCCGAGCTGCCCATTCACCCGTGCTGAGCACGATGGTAAAGACGATCGAGGATATTTCGAAAGACGTGGTTACCGAGAGAGCCAAGCATATGAAATGGGAAGAAATGCGCAATCCCGATCTACAGGATATTCGGGTTGGCATCGTCCGCGCCATCGCCGCTGGAGATGAATCCCAAGTTACGCAGAAGATGAATGATTATTTTCGCCATAGCCCCATGTTGCTTTGGCAGGACAAAGCGTGTGAAGCCCGAAGGGCCGATCGACAGGCTGCAACTGGGGCGCCTCGTAGCTAATCAGAGGATCATCATGAGTCTTTCCGAAAATGTTAATTCAAGGCGCGAGGGCCACGTCGGCGTTGTAGAGCTGGACGCTCCACCTCATAATTACTTCAGTCTGAACATGCTCAAGGCCATAAATGCTTGTCTTGAAAACTTTGAAAATGACCAGAAGGTGAGGTCCGTCATTCTTTGCGCAAATGGAAGATCGTTCTGTGCGGGGGCCGACCTGAACTCTGGAGAAAGCAAACAGAAACGGCGCCACAAGAGCGAGATCAATCCCCTGTACCAAGAGGCCTATAAGCTGTTTGTATTCCCCAAGCCGATAGTTGCCGCGCTTGAAGGCTCTGCGATCGGCGGTGGCCTGGGGCTCGCCTTGACTGCCGATTTTCGCGTCAGCTGCAAGGAAGCCAAGTTCGCCGCTAGCTTCACTCGTCTCGGTTTTCACCCGGGATTCGGGTTGTCGTACACACTGCCCAAATTGGTCGGGAACCAGCAAGCGAGCCTGCTCTTTTACACGGGCAGGATCATACGAGGCGACGAGGCAAAGTCCATGGGCCTCGTCGATATTCTGGTCGATCGTGCACATGTCAAAACCGAGGCGATGGCCTTGGCAAGCGAAATCGCAATCTCATCGCCGCGAGCTGTTCAGTCCATTAGGCAAACGATGCGCCGGGAACTCGGAGATGAGGTGTTTTTGGCCATGAAGCGTGAAAGCCGTGTGCAAGCGATTCAGTTCGCATCAAAGGACATTGAGGAAGGCGTGAAGGCGATGTCTGAAAGGCGTCTGCCTGTCTTCGGCGACTAAGTTATCAATGAGGGGATATTGCTATGTCAAGCTTATTCGAATCTCTCAAGCTCCGAGACGTGGTGCTGCCCAATCGAATTGGGATGTCGCCAATGTGCCAGTACTGCGCCGAAGGCGGTATGGCAGACGATTGGCATTTTGTGCACTATGGCAGCCAATCATTGGGTGGCGCAGGCTTGATGGTCGTAGAGGCGACCGCAGTCTCACCCGAGGGCCGGATTTCGCCTTACGATCTTGGCTTGTGGGACGACCATCAGATCGAGCCGCTGGCCCGGATCGCCTCTTTCGCCAATAAACATGGATGCGTCCCCGCGTTACAGTTAGCACATGCGGGCCGTAAGGGCAGCAAGAGCCAGAATTATGACGTAAAAGCACAGCACGCGATCAGGCCCGGTGAAGGCGGATGGCCTGTATTGGGGCCGTCGCCGATTCCTCAAGATGAGAATCACGAGACGCCGTCCGAACTTAGCATAGAAGGCATCAATCGGATCGTGAATGACTTTGCATCGGCCACCACGCGCGCCTACGACGCTGGATTCCGAGTGATCGAGCTGCATGGCGCTCATGGCTATTTACTTCACCAGTTCCTTTCGCCACTTTCCAACCAGCGCACTGATCATTATGGGGGTGACTTCGAAAATCGAATCAGGTTTGCTCGCGAGGTGATCGAGCGCGTACGAGAGAAATGGCCTGCGCGACTGCCTCTTTTGCTACGCATTTCTGCAACGGATTGGATCGAAGGCGGATGGACGGTCGATGAAGCAGTAAGGTTTAGCGCCATTGCTCGTGATCTGGGCGTAGACCTGATAGACGTGTCTTCGGGTGGGGTGTCGCCGCGCGCCCAAATACCCGTCGGGCCAGGCTATCAGACCCGCTTTTCTGCAAGGATACGCGAAGAGGTCGGCATTGCGACGGCGACTGTAGGATTGATCACTGCAGCCAAACAGGCCGACCACATTGTTCGTACTGGGCAGGCCGATATGGTGATGCTCGGACGAGAGCTGCTGCGCAATCGCTTTTGGCCCGCGCAAGCTGCGGCAGAACTAGGACTGACAGCATCCTGGCCAGCGCAATACATCCGTGCCGCGCCTCCGGGATCAGTGGTTAGGGAAGTGCTTGCTAACTAAGCATCTCGGAAGAAGGCGTTTCATGATTGTTTTCTTATGAGCGCTTTCAATCAATATAGTATCGGAGCCTTTCTGCGAAGAAAGGTTTTGCTTTTCTTGGAGCGAGGTGAAAATGAGATTAAAGGACAAGGTCGCGATAGTGACGGGGGCCAGCAACGGAATCGGCGAAGCAGAAGCGCGGCTTTTTGCCAAGGAGGGCGCGAGTGTTATCTTGACCGATATCGATGATCATCGCGGCCCCCTCATCGCGGACCAGATTTTACGCGATAAGGGTAGCGCAACTTTCTGCAAGGCCGACGCCTCATCGAAGTCGGATTGGGAACGCGTGTTTGAATATGCGCTGAAAACTTTCGGTCGACTGGATGTTCTTGTGAATAACGCAGGCATCTCCTCCAGTTCGTACGACCTCAACGACTTGGAGGCGTGGGATTCGTTGTTGAACATCAACTCCAGGAGCGTGTACCTGGGCACACAGATGGCCAGCGAAATCATGAAGAAGGCTGGTAAAGGGTCTATCGTCAACACCTCGTCAATATTCGGCATTGTGGGCGGGACGACCGGCCATCCCGGATATCACGCATCCAAAGCGGCGGTCAGAAATCTCACGAAGGCAATGGCAGTACGCCTCGCACCGTATGGCGTTCGGGTGAATTCCGTGCATCCGGGGTATATGACACCCATGGTTAGCTCAAAAGCTGGTTCTGGAGTAGACCGCGCGGCGAAGAGCCCCATGGGCCGCCTGGGCCAGCCGATTGAAGTGGCTTATGGCGTTCTTTTCTTGGCTTCTGATGAATCGTCTTACGTGACAGGAGCTGAACTTGTCATCGACGGTGGCTTTCTTAGTCAATAATCCTGAGCGGGCGTGTAGGCTGTCACCAGAGAGTGACAGCCTACAAGGGACCGCACAGAGCAAGCTCAGTGCACTATTCCGGCTTGTACCCGATGTCCTTGATTACCTTCGACCATACCTGCATATCGGCCTTGATCTTTGAGGCGAAATCGGACGGCGTGGACGCTATGACATCAAAGCCATTGGCATTGAGCTTTTGCACAACGTCCGGATCCTGCAGTGTTTTTGCCATGGCCTTCTGTACTTTATCGATCTTGGCGGGGTCCGCGCCTTTCGGCATGAACACGCCCTGCCAAACGCCGACATCAAATCCGGGCAGGCCACTTTCATCGAGCGTCGGTACATCAGGAATATTGTTATTTCGATTCAGGCTGGTCACTGCAAGAATCTTGATTCGGCCGGATTCCGCCATAGGCTTTGAACTGTGAATCGTATCGAATCCTAGCTGGATCTCATTGCTCATCAAGGCAACCATCATAGGGCCATTTCCTTTGTACGGAACGTGCTCCATGTCGATCGCTGATTTGCTTTTGAAGTACTCTGCCACCAAGTGCGGCGACGATGCGGTACCTGCCGAGCCGAAGAACAGTTCCTTTTTGCTGTCTTTGGCGTATTTGGCGAGCTCTTTGTAGTTATTGGCTCCTACGGGGCTGCTCACGACCAAGGTAAAGGGCGTGGTGGTCATACGGGTTACGGGGTCGAAGTCCTTGAAAAGTTCATATCCCGGGTTCTTCATCAACCACGGCTGCATGGTCACCGTGGTGCTGTGCATGAGAATGGTATACCCGTCATTGGGCGCTTGCGCGGCGTATGCAGCCCCCACAGCCCCCCCTGCTCCCGACTTATTTTCGATGATGACCGGAGCGCCGATAACCTCCGAAAATTTGGGGCCGACTATTCTAGCCACCATATCATTTGAGCCGCCGGGAGCGAACGGCACGATCATCTTGATAGGCTTCGATGGATAAGGTGATGCTGGATTGGCGATACCGGGTGCGCTGGCAGTCATGGACAGCGCTAGCGCTACAAATATCCACCCCTTTTTTGTCGTCATAGAATCGTCTCCGATATTGTTTTACTCGATTGATAGCGGTTGATCGTATCAAGGAACAATGCATGAGACGTTACACGCCAAACAAAGCTGCTTTTATCGTTTTGCAATGAACTACCAGTGACGGACAGGCACATCGTTAGCCGTTATCTTTCGAAAAGAAGTCAAGGAACGATCGGATCTTTTTGGGCATAAATTTTGTATTCTTGAAAACCGCAAAGACACCGTTATTAAATGAATTGATGGTGACGCTGTAGCCGTCCAGTATCTGGACCAATTCACCTCTGGCGCGCTCGTGCGCGGTTCCCCAATTTGTCTGTAGGCTTATTCCCAACCCTTTCACGGTGAGGAATTTTATGATCTCGGAATTGTTGGAGTGAAATCGCCCGGCCAAGCGCAGCTCATCGCATTTCTCGTCGTTCTGATAAAACTTCCACACGGTTGATACAGAGTTAGGGCGATAGGTAAAGCAGTTATGGCGTAGCAAATCACTAGGTTGCTGTGGTGTCCCATGCTTTTTCAGGTACGCTGGGCTAGCCACAATAATTCGTTCGCTGTCTGCCAGCTTTTTCACGATCAACGAAGAGTCTTTGAGCTCACCCAACCGCACATCAATATCGTAGTTTTCTTCGATAAGGTCGACGGGGCGCTCAGAAACTTGCAGATCCAGTGTCAACCGGGGGTAACTTTTCTGAAATTCTGCAAGCTCCGGCATGATCATGTGAGTCGCTACTGACGGATGTGAGTGGACTCTTAAAAGCCCTTCAGGGTTGGCATTGGACGTCGACAGTCCGTTCTTCAGTTCTTCGATCTCCTCCAGAATCTGCTTGCTTTTTGCAAGAAAATGTTCGCCCGCCTTCGTCGGCAATATCTTCCGGCTGCTGCGATCGAGCAAGTGGACACCGAGTCGTTCTTCTAGACGGGCTATTTGCCTTGAAACGGACGCGGTCGAGAGGTCCAGTTCTCGCGCCGCCATAGACATGTTTTTATGGTGCACCACTTTGGCGAAGATTCTCATTTGATCGAGCATGTCTCGTACTCCTATATATCCTTCTCACAAGCACCCAGGCGGCACGACGTTGAACACTGCTTCGCCTTGTTGAGCGCGAAGGTTGGCGACGGTACTCTAAATCAAACTTCGCGCGCAGGGCGCCTATGGGGCAGCCAGCGCCAGAAGAGCGCTGCAGCGACGAAGCCAAATCCGCCTGTCACGGCGATGCCGGCACCCAGCGAAATCAACGCGGTCAGTCCCGACAACAGGAATGGCCCTGCGCTGGTGCCGATGTCGGAGATCAGGCGCCAGATGCCCAGGAATTCGGTCCTGCCATGCGCCGGCGAGGCGTCGGCGCCCAGCGTCATGACAATCCCTGACCCGATGCCATTGCCGAAGCCCATCAGCAGGCACGCGACGACGAAGGCGCCGGTCGTGACGGTCAAGGGCATGGCCAGCAAGGCAACGCCCAGGATCAGTGAACAGGGCAGCGCCACCCAAAGCCGCCCGTAGTGGTCCATGATCTTGCCGGCGGGATAGAACACCAGCATGTCGATAGCCGACACCAGGCCGAAGATGACGGACGTGACGGTGGCGCTCAGGCCGATATCGTCGGCCCACAGCGGTATGGCGATCTGGCGTGCCGCCCGCATGGCGCTGATGAGCAGGATGCCGACGCCCAGGGTCAGGAAGACATTCTTGTGCGTCCTGGCGATGTCGATCATCTTTGGCCTTGGCTTCGCCTTCCCGGACGAGCCGGCCTTGGTGCCCGGTGCAAGCTCCGGTAGCGCGAAAGACAAAGCGCCGGCCGCCGTCAATGCAATGATGGCGACCACGTAGGCGCCCGCCAGGCCCATGAAGTGCATCAAGGCGGCGCCCGCGAATGGCCCGATGAACATGCCGATGCGTTGCGTCCCGCCCAAGGTGGAGAAAGCGCGCGCCCGCATCTGCACCGGCACCGCTTCCATCAGATAAGTTTGCCGCGCAAGATAGAACACCGATGTGGCCATGCCGATAATCAGCACGCCCAGCGCCAGGACGGCGGGGTGGCCAGCGACCAGGCACAGTATCAGGGCAAAGACGGTCAACGCCGAGGCACCGATCAGCGACTGGCGCTCGCCGTAGCGTGAGGTGATCAAGGCGGCAGGAATATTGCTGATGAGCGAGCCGAATCCGATCAGGGCGACGATCAGGCCGGAGACGGCATGCGACGCTTCCAATTCGATGGCGCTCAGCGCGATGACTGGCAGGATGGCGCCGTTGCCGATGCCGAACAAGGCGGAAGGCCCGAAGGCCGGGATGATGATTTTTTTCCAGCTGAAAGACGCATCGCTCATGGCGATATTAAATACTGAAATGGCATGGCCTTGCATGGAGCCAGCGCCGACCCGCTAAAATCGCCCGTTTCCATGCTTCATCGGAGATTTCGCATGACCCCACAACACCGTATTTCCAGCCGCCTCAAGAAGACGGCACTTTCATTCGCGTTGTTCGCCGCAACGTCCACGGCATTCGCGGCTTACCCGGACCGCCCGATTACCTTGATCGTGCCGTTCCCGCCAGGGCAGGCCACCGACATCTTTGCCCGCGAAGTGGCCGACAAGCTGGCCAAGGCGGTGAATCAGCCCGTCGTGGTCGAGAACAAGGCAGGCGCCGGCAGCAATATCGGCATGCAGTTCGTCGCCCGTGCAAAGCCCGATGGCTACACGCTGGTGGTGGGGGGCAGTGCCGCCGCGGTGAACCAGACCTTGTACAAGGCGCCCGGCTATTCGCTGACCAGGGACTTCACACCGATCAGCGGCATCTTCTCTGTGCCGCTCATCTTCCTGTCCAACCCCAAGTCGGGCATTACGTCGCTGCAGCAGGTCGTCGAGAAGAGCAAGGCTGAACCGGACAGCCTGGCTTATGCCAGCGCCGGCATTGGCGGCACGCAGCACCTGTCGGCCGAGATGTTCAAGCATGCCGCCGGCATCAAGGTCCGTCACATCCCCTACAAGGGCAGCGGCCCGGCTCAAGCCGACTTCCTGGGCAACCACGTTCCCTTGATGGCGGACTCGGTGACGGCGGCACTGCCTCACGTCAAGTCGGGCAGCGCCAATGCACTGGCTGTGACGACCAAGGAACGTGTGGCTCAATTGCCGGACGTGCCGACAGTTGCCGAGTCCGGCTACCCGGGCTTCGAGGCGGTGGGCTGGGCGGCTTTGTTTGCGCCCAAGGACACGCCGGCGGATGTCGTGAACTTCCTGAACGAGAAGGTGGTCGGCATCTTGAAGTCCGAGGACGTTCAGAACGTCTTCAAGAACCGCGGCGCCCAGCCCATGCCGCAAAGCTTGACCGAGGCCAAGACCTTCATTGCGACGGAAGTCGACAAGTGGGGCCAGGCCGTCAAGCAATCGGGCGCATCGGTGGATTAGTCGGGAATTTCCCTAGGCAAGGGAAAAATTTTTGCCCGTTCGTAGGGTTCCCGCATATATTGCTTCAGTGGCATCAAGAAGAATGGCGCCGGGCCGGCCAGCAATCTGTCTGGTCCGGGGCTCAACGAGAAGCAAAACTACGGAGACCATATGAACAGACGTGACCTGCTGAAAACCGGGGCCCTGGCTGCACTCGCATCGCCTTTTTCGATGTCATCCGCTTTTGCTGCGGATTCGGGACCCATCCTTTTCGGCGCACCCAATCCCATGTCCGGGCCCTTTGCGGCCAACGGCAAGTTTGCCGCCATGGGCGTGGAACTGATCCTCGAGGAAACCAAGACGGTGATCGGTCGGCCCTTGTCCTACAAGGCGCTGGACACGCAGGGCAAACCTGCGACCGCGATCCGCCAGGTGCAGGATCTGCTCGAGCAGCAGCACGCACGCTTCTTCGCGGGCGGCATTCTGTCGTCCGAAGCGCTGGCCATGGGCAAGACCATCGACAAGCTGGGCGGCGTGTTCGTGACCACGGCAGGGGCCGACGAAATCACCGGGTCCGACTG